>Ga0209536_100007405_pt1 | contig 16648 bp, 15 predicted proteins | sample DeeMarSeWOR28_12_FD_187461 | JGI IMG/M metagenome (GOLD analysis project Ga0209536, IMG submission 187461) | Marine sediment microbial communities from White Oak River estuary, North Carolina - WOR-2-8_12 (SPAdes) (version 2) | ecosystem: Environmental > Aquatic > Marine > Intertidal zone >... | reverse complement strand
AAGCCCCCGAAGGCTTTCTGTTCACCGTCGTGGCGCCTGCATCGGTGAGCGAATCCGGCTTCCGGCGCACCAAAGAGAACAAGGCGACCTGCGAGGACGTGGCGGCTCTGGCCAGCGACCTCAACGCGAAGGCGATCGTTTTTCACGCGGACGAAACATTCAAGCATGGCAAGGCGAACCGAGCCGCTCTTCGAGCGTTCTTAGGTTTTCTTCCATCGAACATGCCTCCGGTCGTCTTCGATTTCGAGGCCTGGAAGCCGAGCGACATCGCTGCCGCCTGCGGCGACCGGCCTGCGATTGCCGCCTACGACCCACTCAGCGACGACCCGCCCCCAACAGCGAAGATGGTCTATCTCCGCCTTCCGGGGCCGGCGGGTCATCGGTCGCGCTACGATGAGGCGTCGGTCGCAAAAATCGCCGAACACTGCAACAGCCTCGATCCTGAGCTGGGCATTTGCGTCTTCCGCAACATCGACATGCAGACCAACGCCCATCAGCTCATCGAGAGACTCAAATAAGAGATGTCGAAATCGGCTCCTATGCCGACGGTGCTCACGATCACGCTCTCCGAGGACGACGAGGGGGAGCGGATCGATCGCGTCCTGGCTCGTCGCTGCCCGGAGTTTTCGCGAAGCGCGTTGCAACGCTGGATCGAGCAGGGGAGGGTCGAGCAAGCCGGCGAGGTCGTCTCGCGGAAGACCAAGGCGGTGGAGGGGGCCGAGGTCTTGATTCACCCTGCCCCGCCGGAGGCGCTGAGCGCCGAACCCCAGGCGATTCCGCTCGGGGTACTGTTCGAGGATGAGCATCTGGTCGTCCTCGACAAGCCCGCTGGCCTGGTGGTGCACCCCGCTCCCGGCCATCCGGATGGCACCTTGGTCAACGCTCTGCTGCATCACGCCAAGGTGCAGGGCGGCGCAGACCCGCTGCGTCCCGGCATCGTCCATCGACTCGACAAGGACACCAGTGGCGTGATGGTCGTCGCGAAAAGCGCCCAGGCCCATGAACGACTGGTCGAGATGTTTCAGCAGCACAGCCTGGAGCGGGCTTATCTGGCGATCGCGCTCGGGAGACCGCCCGCGGCAATCCGTTACGACACGTTCCATGGACGACACCCGGCGAATCGAAAGAAGTTTACCTCGCGCGGCGACAGGGGTCGCAGAGCGGTGACAAATCTAGAATTGATCGAGCTTTTGCACGGAAGCGCCTTGGTTCGTTGCCGTCTCGAGACAGGGCGCACTCATCAGATTCGGCTACATCTCGCCGAGCACGGACATCCGGTTCTCGGCGATCCGCTTTACGGACGGTCGATCGCTGACCCGAAGCTACGTGGGGTGTCGGCCGAGTTGGGCCGCCAAGCGCTTCACGCTGCCGTGCTTGCCTTCGCCCATCCGATCAGTGGCGAGCCTATGCGCTTCGAGACCGAGCCTCCCGAGGATTTCCAGCAGGCGTTGCACTCACTCCGTGGCGAGTAGCGGGCGCCGAGACTAGGGCTCCGGCGCGGGCTCGCACTGCGGATAGCCATCGAGGAGCTCCTGGCAGCGCCTTTCGTCACATGCATCCGCGACCGACTGGCAGCTCTGGAAGAAGACCGGGTTGACGAGAATCGCCCTACAGCAGTCGAGGAGGTTGAGACAGGTGTCCCGTGCCGCATCGTCGCACTCACTCGATGGCGACGCCCCCCACCCTGCGCGGCAAAACGAACCGCCCTCTTCTCTTTGCGCGGTGCCCGAGGCGACTTCCCCTACGAGCTCCCCCGAGAACGAAAGCGTGACGCTGCTGCCCGGCGGCTCCACGATGGATGCGCGAAAGGAATTCCGGTCCTGATCGATCGTGACCTCTTCGCCGTAGCGAAGCTCGAAGCTGCAGGGTTGCCCGTTCTCGTCGATTCCGCCGAGGTCCGCGCCCAGGTCAAAGGAATGCTCCGAGTCCTCGCTGAGGCTGCAGTCGAGGTTCTTGGTGAGGGTCAGACCGTCGTCGCTGATGTAAAAGCAGACGTCGACCCCAACGTTGTGACCCTCCCAAAGCCCGACGACGACCTGAGGGGGCTCCATGCCCCCCTTGCCTCCGTCGCCGCCTATCCCAGCAGTCCCAGCCCTACCCCCGGTACCAGCAGTCGGACTGGCCTCATCGTTGCACCCGGAGGCCGAACAGAAAAAGACGAAAACAAAGCAGGCAGCCCCGGCCAACCACCTGATATGGAGGGGAGTCATCGTGATCGTGGGCCTACCAGATCGGCGATTCGACGTGGGCCTTGGAGCGGACGAGAAGGTCGATGATCGCGCGATCGTAGAGGTTGCACCCCAGCAGCTCGGGCGCGACGCGGCTCTGGTAAAGGTCGCGTCCCTCCTGAATTTCCTCCGCCATCACTTCGAAAAGACTGTCGTTGCGAATGCCCTCGGCGATCTTGTCTTCATTGTAGAGAGCAAGGTCGCTCGAGATCGCTCGTGCCAAGCGACGTGCGGCTTCCTGGGTTTCGATCAGCGCCATCGGTCCTCCGTTCGCGAAGAGTGACGCAGCATCCCCGCCTCTGTCAAAGAGCAGTTGGGTCGATGTCGATCGCGCCCGCTCGGATGACCTCCATCGGGGTCCGAGTAGAGTCGATCAAAGTCGACGGGGCGCCTCCAGGGGAAGTACCGGCTACCCGCCCCCCGAGCCCCGCCGCGAGCTCGGGGGGCAGCTCGTCGACGCTTGCGAGCGGCGGCTCTCCAGTCCTGTTGGCGCTGGTCGCGGTCAGGGGACGACCGAACGCCCGCACCAGCTCTGCTGCCGGACTCCGGCCGGGGACTCGAACGCCGATCTTGCCGTCACGGCTCAGGCGCGGGCTCAAGCCGGGCTTCACCGTTAGGAGTATCGTCAACGGGCCGGGCCAATGAGCGAGCATGAGCGCCCGTGCCGCTGGTGACGGGGGCTCCGCGACCCGCGCCAGCGAAGCCATATCCGGCAAAAGCAAAGCGATCGGCATATCGGCAGGCCGTCCCTTGAGCGCAGCGGCCCGTTCGACCGCCTCTTCGTTTTGCGCGTCGGCGAGAAGGCCGAGCCAGGTTTCGGTCGGACAGGCAACGACACCGCCCCGCTCGAGAACCCGCACGAGCATGGCAAGCTCGTCCATCAGTGGCTGCGGGCCCGCCAGCCGATGTCCCGGCGGAGCTGCTTGCCTTCGAAATCGATCTTGTCGACGGCTTCATAGGCGCGTTGGGCCGCTTCGTCGATGGTTTCGCCGACGGCCGTGACCGAGAGCACCCGTCCACCCGCGGTGACCACCACATCGCCCTTGAGCGCGGTGCCCGCATGGAACACCGTAACCTGTGGGATCGCCGACGCTTCATCGAGGCCGTGGATGGGTGTTCCCTTTTCGTAGCTGCCCGGGTACCCGCCCGCAGCCAGCACGACGCAGAGCGAAGCAGGGGCCTCCCACTCAAGCGCGAGGTGTCGAAAATCACCACGCGCCGACCCTTGAATGAGCGGCAGGACCGAGCCCTTCCAGCGAGTCATCAGAGTCTGGCACTCGGGGTCGCCGAAGCGCGTGTTGTATTCGAGGACCAGGGGCTCGCCGTCCACGATCATCAGCCCCACGAAGAGCGCGCCGCGGAACGGACGCCCTTCGGCTGCCATGCCACGCATCGTCGGCTCGATGACCCGGTCGAGGATCTTCTGCTCAACATCGGGCGTAACGACGGGCGGCGGCGAGTACGCGCCCATTCCTCCCGTATTGGGGCCCCTGTCGCCGTCGAAGGCGCGCTTGTGATCTTGAGCCGGAGCCAAAGGAATGAATCGCTCGCCATCGGACACGACGTGGTAGCTCACCTCCTGACCGACTAGGCACTCCTCGATCAGGACGCGATCGCCCGCATCGCCAAAGGCGCGCTCACGCATGATTTGGTCGACGCCCGCAATGGCTTCTGCCGCGTTTCTGGCGACGATCACTCCCTTTCCTGCAGCCAAGCCGTCCGCCTTCACGACCAGTGGACGGTTCGCATCCTCGATGTACCACGTCGCCGCATCCGGATCATCGAAGACGGTGAAGCCTGCGGTCGGAATCTCGTGGCGCGCCATGAACTCCTTAGAGAAGACCTTGGAGCCTTCGAGCTGCGCGGCCTCACGATCGGGACCAAAGGCATCGATGCCATTCTCTCGAAGCGCATCGACGACGCCGGCGACCAGTGGGGCTTCAGGTCCGATGACCACCAAGTCTGCTGACTCTCGCTTGGCGAGCGCGACGACTTCCTCGGCGTCGGTCGGGTCCACGGCGACCGTGCGGCCGATGGCAGCAATGCCCGCGTTGCCTGGCGCGCCAATGATTTCGACTCCCGCATCTTGGGACAGACGCCATGCAAGAGCGTGTTCACGCCCTCCTCCTCCAACGATGAGAATACGCATCGTCAGTGCCGGAAGTGACGAACGCCGGTGAAGACCATTGCCATGTCGGCCGCGTCGGCTGCGGCGATGACTTTGTCGTCGCCTTTGGAGCCGCCGGGGTGAACAATCGCGGTAATGCCTACTGCGGCGGCGGCTTCGATGCCGTCCGGGAAGGGAAAGAATGCGTCTGAGGCCATGACGGCGCCCTTGGAGAGCTCGCCCGCCTTCTGTGCTGCAATTCCAACTGCGGTCACGCGGGCCATCTGGCCGGCGCCGACGCCCACCGTCCGGTCGGGCTTGGCGAAGACGATCGCGTTCGACTTGACGTGCTTGCAAACGCGCCATGCGAAGTCGAGCGCGCGCATCTCGTCGTCGGTCGGCTGACGCTTGGTAACCACCTTCCCAGCGCGAACCTCGCTCGGCCCGGTTGCGTCGCGATCCTGAACCACCATGCCACCACCAACTCTCTTGAACTGGAGCGCCGCATAGTCCGCTCGGAGCCATTCGCCCGTCGCGAGGATGCGAAGGTTCTTCTTCTTCTGGAGCCGGTCGAGCGCGGCAGGCGCGAAACTAGGGGCGATGATGCACTCGATGAAGGTCTCGGCGATTGCGTCGGCCGTCGCCTGGTCGACCTCGCGGTTCACGGCAACGATTCCGCCAAAGGCGCTCTGTGCGTCGGCCTCGCGGGCGATACGATACGCCTCTTCGAGGGTCGCAGCGGTCGCGACGCCGCAGGGGTTGGTGTGCTTCACGACGACCGCGGCAGGCCCTTCGAACTCGCGCACCGCCTCGATGGTGGCATCGACGTCGACCAAATTGTTGAACGAGAGCTCCTTACCGCCCGCGCCAAGTGACTCCGCCAAGGCCAAGCTTCCTGCAGGAGCATTGCGCTCGACGTAGAAGGCGCCCTGCTGGTGCGGGTTTTCACCGTAGCGAACATCGTAGGCCTTGATGAAGCTCAAGGTCAGCGCACCAGGGAACTTGGAATCGCTGCCCTGAGAGGTCAGGTAGGCCGAGATGGCACCGTCATAGGCCGCAGTTTGGGCGAAGGCCTTGGCGGCAAGCCGCGCGCGCAGTGAAGCGTTCGGGCCGTCACCGGACTTCACGGCGGCGAGCACCTCGTCGTAGTCGCCGGGCTCGGTGACCACCGTGACGCGCGCCTGATTCTTGGCGGCGCTTCGCACCATCGACGGGCCGCCGATGTCGATGTTTTCGATGGTCTCTTCATGAGACGCTCCTCGCGCGACCGTCTGCTCGAAGGGATAGAGATTGACGCAGACCAGATCGATCGGCTTGCCGCCAATGCCGCCGAGGGCATCGCGATCCTCGCTGCTATCACGCATGAGGATCCCGCCATGGACTCGCGGATGCAGGGTCTTGACGCGACCGTCCATGATCTCGGGCGACCCGGTGTACTCCGAGACGTCGATGACCGAAACTCCGCCTTCGCGAAGCGCCTGGGCGGTGCCGCCAGTAGACAGTATCTCGACGCCAGCTTCGGAGAGCCCCTTGGCGAACTCGAGGACGCCCGTCTTGTCGGAGACCGATATCAGTGCGCGTTTGATCTCTGTCATGCCCCTGCCTTTCGGAGGTCGGGCCATACCCCGGCGCCAGAAGCTCGTCAATGGAATCCGAGGGCCCGGCGGCTCACTCGTCTGAGAGTCCGACTTCGTCGAGCTCGTGCATCTGCATGAGGGTCGCCTCGACCCAAGGACGAAGCTCGCCGAGGCGAATCATTTCGCGCGCTTTGCGCATCAGCGCGCCATAGAAGTGCAAGTTGTGCAGCGAGAGCAAACGCGGCCCGAGCATTTCGTCAGCCTTGAAGAGGTGTCGGAGATACGCGCGTGAGTACCCGGTGCAGGCCGAGCAGTCGCAGCGGGAATCGAGGGCGCTTTCGTCGTCGCGGTGCCTGGCCTGCTTGAGATTCACGCGGCCTCCCCAAGTGAGGGCCTGGCCGTTGCGTGCGTTTCGGGTGGGGAGCACGCAGTCGAAGAGATCGACGCCGCTCGAAAGCGCCCTGAGCAAATCGGTCGGCGTGCCTACACCCATCAGATAGCGCGGGCGATCCTTGGGCATCCGCGGGGTGATTTGGTCGAGAAGATGGTACATCTGCGCGCTTGGCTCTCCGACCGAGAAGCCGCCGAGAGCGATCCCATCGAAATCGAGGGCAGCGATCGTCTCGAGATGCGAAAGCCGCAAGTCGAGCTCGGTTCCGCCTTGTACGATGCCGAAGCGAGCTTGTCCCCTGGCTGGCTCGGTTGCCAAGCAACGTTCGGCCCAGGCTGTCGTTCGTGCCATGGCAAGCTCGACCTCGGCTCTGGAGGCAGCCCCCGGAGGACATTCGTCGAGGACCATGGCGATGTCGGACCCGAGAAGCGCTTGGACGCGCATCGCCTCCTCGGGCGTCAATCGATGCAAGGTCCCGTCGAGGTGGGAACGGAAGGTGATGCCGTCGTCGTCGATGATGCGATGCTTGGCGAGCGAAAACACCTGATACCCACCACTGTCGGTCAGCAAGGCATGAGGCCAGCTCATGAACCCGACCACACCGCCGTGAGCTGCAACCGACTCGGCGCCGGGACGGAGCCAGAGGTGATAGGTGTTGGCCAAGATGATGCGGGCGCCCGTCGATGTCACCTCGTCTGGAGTGAGTCCCTTGACGCTCGCCTGTGTGCCGACCGGCATGAACGCCGGAGTTTCGATGCTTGCCCGAGGTGTTTCGAGCAGCCCCGACCGTGCATTGCCATCGACCGCATCGACTCGAAAGGCAAAACCCTGTGTGGGCAGGCTCATCGCTTTCCCCTTCGAATCAACATCGCGTCGCCGTAGCTGTAGAATCGATAGCGCCTCTCAGCGGCTTCTCGATACGCGCGGCGCGTGAGCTCAGCGCCAGCAAAGGCCATCACCAGCGCCAGCAGTGTCGAACGTGGGAGATGGAAGTTCGTCATCAGATGATCGACGACCTGAAAATGATGGGGCGGGCGAATGAAGAGCCGGGTCGTCCCGACCCCTGCAAGCGGATTCCCTTCCGCATCGACCGCCGACTCGAGCGTGCGAACCACCGTGGTGCCTACGGCGACGACTGGCCGAGCCTCGGTGCGCGCTCGGCCGATGGCCGTCACGGTGGCTTCCGGGATCTCATAGGCTTCTTCGTGCATCTCGTGTTCGTCCAAGGTGTCGGCCTGAACGGGTCGGAATGTGCCGGGTCCGACGTGGAGTGTCACGTAGGCCATCCGGTGTCCGGCCTCTTCGAGGGCGCTCAAGCTGCTGTCGGTGAAGTGAAGGCCGGCGGTGGGGGCGGCCACCGCGCCCGTTTTCTTTGCGAAGACTGTTTGATAGCGGGTTCGGTCCGACTTGCCGGCCGCGCGCCGGATGTAGGGGGGCAGAGGAATCTCGCCTGCCTGCTCGATCAATGCGTCGACCTCACCGTCGGCCCGGAGCTCGACTTCCAGTTGCCCGTGCTCGCGTGCTCGAATGACGCGCCCTTCGAGACGACCGTCGCAGAGATCGAGCTCCATCCCCTGGCGAAGCCCTTTCGAAGAGCGACCCATCGCGAGCCAACGATCGGTGTCTTCAGCGATCTTCCTGAGCAAGAGAAGCTCCACCTTGCCGCCGGTGGCCTTGCTGCCGAACAGACGCGCCGGAAAGACACGCGTATCATTGAAGACGAAAAGGCTTGGCGGCAGCAAGCTAGGGAGCTCGACGAAAAGGCGGTCCTCGACTTCACCCGCGGGCACGTCCAGCAGAAGCAAACGCGACGCGTCTCGCTTCGCCAGTGGCTCCTGCGCGATCAGCTCCTCGGGCAGATCGTAGTCGAGGTCGGAGATCCGCATCTAGAGTCCAGGGGCAATGATGAACCGCACGCCGTAGGTCTGGTCGGGCTGCGCAAGCAGGCCACTTTCTTCCCACGGATCGGCGGACACCTCGACGCAGAGCTTGCCGGCTTCGGCGTTGCGCCAGGTCTCGCTCGTTTCACCGCGCCCGACGCCGTTGTCATCGTACTTCCCGCTCCGGTCGGTTCGCCGTTCGACGACCCGAAGAACCAAATCCACCTCTCCGAGCGCGCTGACTTGCGCGATGACTCCCTCGGCATCGGCATCCAGACAGAAGGTATCCACGTCGCCCGGCCAACCGATCCAAGCGCGCCGCTCAGCGCCGAGCCCGAGGCGCTCGGCAAGCTCGAGCGAATCGTTGGGCTCGTGCTCGAACGTCGCATCATCATCGAGTAGCCGCCACCGAACGTAGTAGGGATCGGAAACGTTCTCGGTCGGGAGCTCACCCTCTGCCCTCTGTTCACGCACGCGGATCAAGTACTTCCCGTGCTCGATTGGAACGTTGGGCAGCCGTTCACCCTGGCCGAGACCCCGGGAGTCGGCCACGATCAAAGGTTCGTCCTGGTCTGGCCTCAGAAGCTCGACGAGCACGTCGATGTTGGGGATCGCGCTGACCTCCAGCTCCGCCGCACGTCGCTCGCTCCCGACGTGCTGAATCTCGAAGAGATCGACATCGCTCGAGTCCTCGCTGAGGCGCTGCCCGAGATACGCTTCCATCTCGGTGTCCTCGGGAAGGCGGGTCGCGTTCTTCACTCTGTGGTTGGGTTCCTTCTCCGAGGGGCCCTGGCTCGCGAGTTGCCAGGCGAGCACAGCGCCGCCAGCCAGGACCAAGAGCAACAGAGTCCACCAGAGTCCTCGCTTGCGCGGGAAAAGCGAGGCGAGCTTGTCGACGCGACGCGCGCCACCGCTGAACGGCGCCTGCCCCACTCCGCTCAGTCGCCAATCTCCGGATCCGACGGTCATCAGATATTCGACCAAGTCTTGCCGAAGCTCCGCCGCGGTCTGGTAGCGCAGCTTGGGGTCTTTTTGAAGGCAGCGCATGATGATCGCGTCGGCCTCGGTGGGTACGGAGAGCGGCGAGCGGCCCGAAGGAACCGACGCCTCTTCCAATAGGTGCTTCGAAAGCACGCCAACGGGATTGGGCGCCTCGAACGGCGGATGGCCGACGACGCATTCGTACATGATGGCACCCATTGCGTAGATGTCGCTTCGCCCGTCCAACCCTTGTCCCTGGATTTGCTCGGGCGACATGTAGTGTGGGGTCCCCACGATGGTGCCGCTGCTCGTCACTTGCTTCTCGACGTTGCCTTCGAAGAGCTTAGCAAGCCCAAAATCCAGCACCTTCGCGGTCTCGCCATCGCGCCCTTCGGCAACGACGATGTTCTCCGGCTTGAGGTCTCGGTGGACGATGCCAGCCGCGTGCGCATCCGCGACGGAGCCGGCCACCTGCGCGCAAAGGTATGCCACGCGTCCGAACGCCATCGCGCCATCCTTCTCGAGAACTTTCGACAGATCGTCTCCGTCGACATACTCCATCACGAGGTAGAGCGAGCCGGACTCGGTCCGGCCGAAGTCGAACACATGAACGGTGTTCGGGTGGTTGAGACGCGAGGCGGACTCCGCTTCGCGATGGAAGCGAGCGACGTTTTCGGGGTCTTCCTGAAGCTCTCGGTGCAGCAGCTTGATCGCCATCACCTTGCTGATCTGCGTGTGCTCGACTCGATACACCGTCCCCATCGCGCCCCGTCCGATGGGCGCAACCACGCGGTAGCGCTCTGCGATGATGTCGCCGGGCTTTAGCAACCAAGCGCCCAGCAAGGTTCCGCACTTCCCGCAGAACTTCGACCCCGGTGGGTTGCTCTTGTCGCAGGCCGTGCACAATGCCGGGCTGTCTGAGGCGGTACTAGCCATTCAACGTCAGATAGCGGTACCCCAGCCACGCTGCCGCAAGGAGAACGAGAACCGCAAGCCCACCGATCGCCTTCCTTCTCTTTTCGATGATGGGGAGCGCCTCGTCTGCGCTCTCGTAACGGACCCGGGCGCGCGCACGATGACTGGCAGGCGCCGAATCGGAGGCCGTTCCCTTTTCGCTACCCTGCGAAGCGCCCGACTTCCAATCGACCTGCTCCGAGGAGGGCCGGTCACCTACCGGGTCGATCCATTCGGGCGGCTGCATGCCGAGCATCGTCTTTTGAGCGGCGCGACCGCGCGACCGCTCTCCCGGCGCCGATGAAATCGGGGTGGGTGGAGGCGATAAAATGGGCTCCGGGGTCGGGCTCCCGGCTTCGGGGGTGGGTGTGCCCGGTTGTATCCCGAGGACCGTGTGCTTGCGAAAGCGTTGCCGAGACGAGGGTCGACCTGGCCGATCATCTCCCGACGGACTCGGAGTCTCGTGCACGCGAATACGCGACTGATCGAGACGCTCCGGACCCTGGTCGCGCCGGGCGTAACCACACTTGCCGCAGAACACATCGTCCGACGGGACCTCAGCTCCACATTGAGGACATTCCATGACGCGCCCCTACCGTATCAGAATTCCTTCGCAACCGCGCCTAGCCTGGAATACCCATGACGTCGGCCATGTCATAGAGGCCGGCGGGTCGGCCCAAGACCCAGCGCGCCGCACGCACCGCCCCACGGGCGAAGATCGCGCGATCGGTCGCGCGATGGGTGAGCTCGATTCGCTCGCCCTCGCCCACCAGGTAGAGGGTGTGCTCACCAACGACGTCGCCGCCCCGCAGGGCCATCACAGCGACTTCATCGAGCGGCCTCGCGCCGACCTGGCCGCTGCGCCCGTGAGTCACGACTCGCTCTGGATCGAGCTGCTTTGCCCGGGCCACCACCTCGCCAAGACGCACTGCGGTACCGCTCGGCGCGTCGAGCTTGTGATGGTGATGGAGCTCGATGATCTCGGCATCGAAGCCTGGCCCTAGGAGCTCGGTAGCGCGGGCTGCAAGGAAGTACAGGGCGTTGACCCCTTGGCTGTAGTTTGGGGCGAAGACGATTGGCACCCGCTCTGCCGCCCGCTCGAGGCTTGCCCGAGATGAAGCATCGAGTCCTGTCGTGCCAATCACCATGGGGATATGTTGGCCGGCACAAAGCGGCAGTAGCTTCGCCGTGGCCGAGGCGATGCTGAAGTCGATGACGACCTCGACGTTGCTCAGGAACTCTTCAACGTCGGACGTGATGCGAACGCCCGAGGGCGCCCGCCCGGTGAGTGTGCCCATATCTCGACCGATCAGCTCGCTGCCTTCACGGTCCATCGCGGCGACGAGATTTGCTTCGAGGTCGTCGGCCAAGACGGCAGCGATGCTTTGCCCCATGCGACCGGCTGCTCCGTGTATCGCAACTTGCGCCATGGCCACGACATCGCAGATGCAGCGACGAGCGTCAATCGACTCGCTAGAGAGACGAGCGGCCCGCGCTCAGCTCGACCAAACGGTCGATGAGGAAGCCGCTTTGCTCGAGGGCTTCGTCGGTGAAGTCGCCGAAGAACGCGCGGACATCCGCGAAGACCTGGTCAAAGGCGTCCTGGTCGCCGTCCGCCAGGATCCGCGCCAGATCGGCGGCTGCCCCCCGAAAGATCTCGATCACCCGCCCCGAGTCGGGGTTGAGCATCTCGATCGGCCCGTAGAGCTCCGGATCCTGGGCGAAGTGCCGGCCTGTCACGTAGGCTTCGAGAAGGTATGCAGGGGAGGTGAAGCGAAGGGTCTCCTCGAGCGGGGTACCCGCTCGGCTCAGCGCCATCCCAAGCACCTGCGTCTTGAAGTGATGCAGGACCTGCACGATCGCCATCCTCGAGTCGTGCTCGGCCGGGGTGGACTCGGTGATGACCAGCCCACGGGCGCTGAGCATCTCACGAACCCAATCGAGCCAGGCTTCGCCTCGGCCAGGGCAGATCACGACTCGCTGCCCTTGGTAGGTGTTGACCCCTGGGCCGAACATCGGATGGGTGCCCACCACACTGGCTTCCGTCGACTCCAGCATCGCCGCTACCGGGTCGGTCTTGATCGACGTCACGTCCATGAGGAGCGCATCCTTTCGAACGAGAGGGCCGAGCGCCTCGATGACCGCGCGAGTCTCGCGGATGGGTACGCTGATGATCACCACGTCGGACTGCGCCGCGGCGTCTGCCGGTCGAAGCTCGGTTTCGAGGTCCGCGCTGTAGACGTCGTGCCCGAGGTCGGAGAACAAGGTGACGAGCGAACGCCCCATGCCTCCTTCGCCGCCGATGATCGCCACCGACCTTGCCTCGACGTCGAGCGGCACCTCCGCGCGTAGCGCCGCTTGACGCTCACGGCTCATGAGCATGAGCTGCCTCCAGATCGATTCGACGCTGTCGGCGGATAGCCCCAGCTCCGCGGCGCGGGCGCAGCGATCATCGAGAACCCGGCGCTCGCGGGCGAGGTCGCGAATCCGAACCCGGTGCGAACGCTTGCGCGCCGCGATCTCTGCCACGATGTCCATTCGCCGGACCAGCAACTCCAGCAGCTCGTGATCGAGGACATCGAGGGCCCCCCGAAGCTCAAAAAGCGGCCCTTTGTCTGGATTCTCGTCGGTCATGGCTTGGTTTTACATCGAAGGAGGGCGTCCGCATAATGCGCGCCCGTGAAGCGACTGCAACTCCACCATTGGATCCTGATCGCCATGGGGCTAGGTGCAGCCCTCGGGCTAGGCCTGAACTGGGCCGGCGGCCAGGGCATGGTCGACACCGAGATTGTCGGCAAGGCCGCGATGGCTGGCAAGGCGATAGGCGACCTGTTCCTCAGGCTCCTCCAGATGCTCGTGGTTCCTCTGATCATCTCTTCGCTGATCACCGGCGTGACCGGGATGGGCGACCTCCGGACCCTGGGCTCCATTGGCGGGCGCGCGATCGGCTTCTATCTGGCGACAAGCGCTCTCGCGATCGTGACGGGAATCGCGATGGTGAACATCATCCGGCCGGGCGAAGGCGCCAAGCTCGCCATGCTCGAAGAAGGGGCCGCGACAAACCCGCTCTTGACCGAGGCCCCGAGCAGCATCGGGGTCGTCCTCTGGGAACAATTCGAAAGCCTGATCCCCAAGAACCCACTCGCCGCCGCAACCCAGGGCGACATGCTCCCGGTGATCTTCTTCGCACTCCTCATCGGCGTGTTCATCGGGATCGCCGAGCACCGCGAAGGATCGAAGGACGCGCACGTCGTGCGACGCTTCTTCTCCGGGCTTTTCGACGTGATGATGCAGATGACGCTCTTCGTGGTGAAGTTCGCACCGATCGGTGTGTTTGGATTCACCCTATACGCGGCGGCCGGCAAAGGCCCAGGGGCATTTCGCGTCCTGGGCTGGTACGTCTTCACCGTCTTCATCGCGCTGATGGTCCACGCGATGATCACCCTGCCCACCATCTTGAAGCTCGGCACGGGCCGTTCGCCGATCGCGTACGCCCGACAGCTCATGACCGCTCTGGTGACCGCCTTCAGCACCGCGTCGAGCAACGGCACCCTCCCTCTCACGATGGAAAACGTCGAAAAGGCAGGCGTTCGGCCAGAGGTGAGCTCCTTCGTACTCCCCCTTGGCGCGACGATCAACATGGATGGCACCGCGCTCTACGAAGCCGTCGCGGTTCTCTTCATCGCCCAGGTATACGGGATCGACCTCACGATCGCGCAGCAGGGCCTCGTCGCTGTGACGGCACTGCTTGCCAGCGTCGGTGCAGCGGGGATCCCGCATGCTGGCATGGTCATGATGGTCGTCGTCCTGAATGCAGTCGGCCTACCGACGAGCGCGGTCGCCCTGATTCTCGCGGTCGACCGCATTCTCGACATGCTCCGAACGACAGTCAACGTCTGGTCGGACTCCGTTGCTGCGGCGTTCGTCGACGCGCGGGAGTGACACCGCGGCAGCAGCTCTTCAGAGCGTCGCGCACGAGACGACAAGAGCTGCCATGAGCGCTGATGCGGGCACCGACGCTGGCACCTACAGGAGCGCGGGCGAGACCTACCCACAGCTCTCTGAGTTCGCTACCCTCTAGCTAGGCGGACATCATGACGAACGAACCTACGACGAGGCGGGGCTCGGGCGCGATTCGTGGGCCTTTGCTGCTCACGCTCGTCATCACCATCGCGCTGATGCTGCGCGTCGCCTTGGTTTGGTCGGAGCTGCCCGAGACGGTGGCCTCTCATTTCGGCGCGGGAGGCAGACCGAACGACTACATGTCAAAGGGGCCGTTCTTCTGGTTCTTGACGGCATCGGTGGGCGGAAGCGTCGCGCTCGTGTTTGCGGCCGCGGGGATGCTGAAACGGCTCCCAGCGCGCTGGCTCAACATTCCGAATCGCGACTACTGGCTCGCAACGGACGAGCGGCGCGATGTCGCGATGGATCGCATCGCCGCCCCGATGGCTTGGATCGGGCTATTGACCGCCGCGCTCTTGGCGCTGGCCGTCGAGCTCGCCATCGAGGCAAACCTCGAGCAGACCAATTTCGCAAACGACCTGTTCATCGTGATCATGGTCGCGTATCTGCTCCTGGTCGTTGCCATCACCATCCGGATGATCCGAGACTTAGCCCAGCTCGCGGACAGCAAAGACCACGCATGAGCTCGGCTCAGCCCTGGCACTGCATCTGTCGCTATCCCTGTCCCGCGATCCCCCGCGCCAGCCGGCTCGGCAGCCACGGCCCCTCGTACACGAACGCCGTATAGATCTGCACCAGCGTCGCTCCGGCGTGAATCCGCTCCAGGGCTTGCTCAGGCGTTTCGATGCCGCCGACCGAGATCAGCACGAGTCGGTCGCCGACTCTGGCCCGCAATCGCTGAAGCACTTCCATCGAGCGCTCTCGCAGCGGCGGACCGCTCAGGCCACCGGCGCCGCAACGTTCGACATCGTCGGCGGAGCTCACGAGCCCGTCGCGCGAGATCGTCGTGTTGGTGGCGATGATCCCGTCGAGGCTGAGCGCGAGGGCAAGGTCCGCTACTGCGTCAAGGTCCTCATCGGCCAAGTCGGGGGCGATTTTGACCAGCAAAGGGACTCGCCGCGTCGGAGATACTTCATTAAGTGCTTCACGAACTGCTGCGAGCAGCGGACGCAGCTTTTCGGTGGCTTGTAGGTTGCGTAGACCCGGGGTGTTGGGCGAGCTCACGTTGACCACGACGTAGTCGGCGTACGGGCCCACTCTCCTGGCGCTTGCGACATAGTCGCCTATCGCTTGCTCTTCGGGGACGAGCTTGGTCTTTCCGATGTTGACCCCAACAATCGTCTGATGCGGACGCTGCAAACGAGCCACCGCATCAGCGGAGCCATGATTGTTGAAGCCCATTCGGTTCACGAGCGCCCGATCCTTCTGAAGCCGGAACAAGCGCGGCTTCGGGTTACCCGGCTGGGCCTGCCCGGTCAGTGTTCCCACCTCGACGAAGCCGAAGCCCATCGCACCCAAGGCCTCGTAGCCGATCGCGTCTTTGTCGAATCCTGCAGCCAAGCCGACCGGGTTCGGGAATTCGAGATCGAGCGCTTGGACACGAACCCCATCGCCGTTGTCGTGAAACACGCGCCGCATGAGCGTGAGCACGCCAGGAATCGCCGCGAGCAATCGCAGGCAGCCAAACGCCAAATGATGAGCTGCCTCCGCGGGAAGCAAATACAGCAACGGGCGAATTAGCGCCTTGTACACGGTCCACTCAACGGGTCAGCGCCGACCATCTTGCGTCGTCTCCGAGTCGCTGATCGATTCGCACGTCGAACGCCTCCTCGATTGGGCCGAGAATGCCGGGGTCGGCGCTGTGAACCTCGCGCAAGGCGTCCCGGCACTGCGCGACGGCCGTTGCGCTCATCCGCCCGAGAGGTGGGCGCATGGCCGAGGAGACCATGCCGAGCCCAGCCATCATGGTCTTGAGCGGGACCGGGTTTCGGAACTTGTCAGTCACATCGACGCTTTGCCCGTTCGGAAGCGTCCGCACCGAAGTCACCGAGCAGTTGACCAGCCGGAGCACGGGAGCAAGTGCGTTGGCGAGCCGCTCCGTCTCTTCGATATCTCCCGCGACTTGAGCGCGAACCATGGAGCCGATGGCGCCCGGTGCGATATTCGACAGCACGCTGATGACGCCGCAGCCGCGAATCTCTTCGTCGCGCATCATCGTGAGCGTGAGGTCGTCGTCGCCCGAGAGAATGCTCAGGGCAGGCCCAGCAAGCTTGCGGTCCAGGCGCATGCGCTCGAGGTCGCCCGTAGCTTGCTTGACCGCGGGTACGCGCTTTGGATCGTTTAGATGCAAGACAGCGAGATCGGCCGCGGAAAGCGCACAGCCGGTGCGACCCGGAATCACGTAGGGAACGACTGGAATGCCCGGAACGCTCTCGAGGATCCGTTCGTAGTACTCGGTGCGCAGCTCCAGGCTCGAAGGGCCGTTGTAGTAGCAGTCCACGAGCAGCGCTGCGTTGGCACCGGCTTCTTTCGCTTGCTTCGTGGCCCGAATCGCTTCTTGGCTGTTG
>Ga0209536_100007404_pt1 | contig 16649 bp, 13 predicted proteins | sample DeeMarSeWOR28_12_FD_187461 | JGI IMG/M metagenome (GOLD analysis project Ga0209536, IMG submission 187461) | Marine sediment microbial communities from White Oak River estuary, North Carolina - WOR-2-8_12 (SPAdes) (version 2) | ecosystem: Environmental > Aquatic > Marine > Intertidal zone >... | reverse complement strand
TTGCGGCTGCCGAGTGAAATCTTTCGCGAAAGCGGTAAGTTCCCAGCTAAAAACCCGATTTCTGACCTGAATATGATCGTCAGGGGAGCGCATGGATACCTTCAACCCATGGAGAGGTTATAATTCTGTGTTGATCGAAGGTAAAAACCAAGACATGAAGAGATAATCGACCATTATGAGTGAAGCGCTTGATTTCCAATCCATAATCATCACCCTGCAGAACTACTGGGCTGAGCTGGGCTGCCTGATCTGGCAGCCGTACTACACCCAGGTGGGAGCAGGCACGATGAATCCAGCTACTTTCCTGCGGGTCCTGGGACCGGAACCGTGGAACGTGGCTTATGTTGAACCGAGCATCCGTCCTGATGACGGGCGCTATGGTGATAATCCCAACCGCATGCAGCAGCATTACCAATTCCAGGTGATCCTCAAGCCTGATCCAGGCAACCCGCAGGAGATCTACCTTGATTCTCTGAAAGCGCTGGGTATCGATCCCCTCAAACACGATATCCGTTTTGTGGAGGATAACTGGGAACAACCTGCGATCGGGGCCTGGGGTCTGGGCTGGGAGGTCTGGCTGGATGGGCAGGAAATCACCCAGTTTACTTATTTCCAGCAGGCAGGTGGTATCAATATTGACCCGGTTTCGGTGGAGCTGACCTATGGACTCGATCGGATAGCCATCGCACTGCAGCGCGTACGAGGATTCCAGGACATCCAGTGGAACAGCGTCCCGGAGCAGGCGGTGCTGGCACAGCAAAACCTGACCGCCGGTGATGTCAACCTCCAGGCGGAAAGAGAACACAGCCGCTATTACTTCGAGGTGGCCGATATTGCCCGGCTGCGGGATATGTATGCCCTTTATGAAGCCGAAGCCAACCTGGCGCTTGAGCAGGGATTGACCCTGCCCGCCTATGACTACCTGTTGAAATGTTCACACACATTCAACGTGCTGGATACACGGGGAGCGATCGGGGTTACGGAGCGCCAGGCATTTTTTGGACGCATGCGGGATGTCGCCCGGCGGATTTCGACCGCCTACCTGGATGAGCGCCAGCGGTTAGAGTTTCCCTGGCTGGATGATGGGCAGGCTGCAGTGGTTGGCGAGGCAGAACGGGTATCCGTTGGTACAGAAGCACAACAAATCGATGCTGATGACCAGAAACCCGCTGCTTTCCTGCTAGAGATCGGTACCGAAGAGCTACCGGCAGGGGATTTAACGCAAGCGCTCGCGCAGCTCGAAACTGCTGCCTTGCGCATGCTTGCAGACAGCAGGCTTCCCCACGGTGAGATCAAGGTGATGGGTACTCCCCGCCGATTGGTAGTAAGTGTGGGGAATCTGGCAGCCGTCCAGGCGGATGAAGAACAGCTGGTCAAAGGACCTCCTGCAGAGCGAGCTTTCGATGACCAAGGCCAGCCAACCCCGGCAGCGCAGGGATTCGCACGCAGCAAGGGCGTCCATGTCAGTGATCTGCAGGTTCACGAAATGGATGGTGGGCGGTACGTGGTAGCGGTCGTGCGTTCGCAGGGCAAACCAGCCCCCGCAGTGCTGGAGCAAGCGCTGCCTGGTTTGATAGCTGGACTGCGTTTTGGTAAATCGATGCGCTGGAATAGCAGCAATATCGCCTTTTCAAGGCCTATTCGCTGGCTTTTGGGTCTTTTTGGTGAGCAGGTGCTTTCATTTTCATATGCCGGCATCCAATCCAGGGGTGTTACCCGGGCCCTGCGCGTGCGGCAGCCGGAAGAGATCCAAGTGAATAACCCGGCTGAATTCTTCTCATCATTAGCAGAACAGGGGATCACCCTGGATTCAGAAACCCGCAGTGAACGCATCCGGGAACAGGTTGAGGAGCTGGCCGGTGAAGTGGATGGCCAGGCGGTGATCGAGGCAGATCTGTTAACCGAGGTTTCCAACCTGGTGGAATCCCCGCTGGCAGTCAGGGGTGCATTCGATAAAAAGCACCTGGAATTGCCCAGGGAAGTACTGATCTCGGTGATGAATAAGCACCAGCGATACTTCCCCGTGGAAAAAGATGGCTTCCTGTTGCCCTACTTCATTGCGGTTACCAACCGCGGAGAAACAGCGCGCACGCAGGAGCTTGACCTGATCATCGAGGGTAACGAGCACGTGATCCGGGCCAGATTTGAAGATGCTGCCTTCTTCGTCCATGAAGACACCAGGCAGCCACTGCAAGATTTCCTGCCCAAGCTGGGTACATTGATGTTCCAGAGAGACCTGGGGTCTGTCCTGGATAAGACCATGCGCATCCGCCAGCTGGTGGTTGACCTGGCACCACAACTGGCGCTGAGCGGTGAACAGCTGGAGGTCAGCCAGCGGGCAGCTGAACTTTGCAAGGCAGACCTGGTGACCCAGATGGTGGTCGAAATGACCTCTTTGCAAGGCAGCATGGGCCGCTACTACGCTTTGAAATCGGGTGAATCAGTCGAAGTGGCGGAGGCCATATACGAGCACTACCTGCCACGCTATGCAGGTGACCAATCCCCTAATTCTATTCCAGGATTGGCAGTTGGCCTGGCGGATCGCCTCGACTCCCTGGCAGGCCTGTTCGCAGTCGATCTTGCCCCAAGCGGGGCAAAAGATCCCTTTGGCTTGCGCCGGGCTGCGCTGGGAGTTGTCGGCAACTTGTTGGCAGCGGACCGTAATTTTGACTTGCGGCAGGCATTGCAGGCTGCTGCTAAGCATTTACCCTGCCAGATGTCAGACGATGACCTGGAGGCGTGTCTCAATTTCATCATTGAACGGCAGCGTAACCTGCTGCTTGACATGGGTAAACCTTTTGATGTGATCGATGGGGTGTTATCTGCCCAGGGAAATGATCCCAACCGGGCAGCTAAGGCGGTGGAGGAGTTGAGCAACTGGGTGGCGCGAGCGGATTGGGGAGAGATACTGCCAGCCTATTCACGCTGCGTGCGCATCACGCGTGATTTAGGTGAGGTATATGTTGTAAACGAGAAGAACTTTGAAGAAGATGCGGAGCGCAACCTGTATCACGCGCTCTTGACTGCAGAAGATGTCGAGCGTCAACCAGGCTCGGTGGATGGTTTCCTGAACACCTTTTTGCCCCTGATACCGCAGATCAACGACTTCTTTGACCAGGTCCTGGTGATGGTAGAGGATAATCAATTGCGTGAAAACCGCCTGGGTTTGGTACAGCGCATTTCTGCCCTTGCAGATGGCGTGGTGGACATGTCAAAGCTGGAAGGTTTCTAGGGTTTCCATTTTGATTCATTATCCAATGATGTGTACCCGCCGGTTTACCCGGCGGGTTTTTCGTGGAATTCATCCATGTAGGCTTTAATGGTAGGGATAGAAGTCAGGTTCTTGTAGAAGAAATTATTGACGATATTAATCACATGTTCGCGTGCTGCTTCTGCCTCACCAGATAGATGCTCTGAGGAGCCCTGGCGGGTGAGTGCATCACGCAGCCGTAGCAAGTGGCGAACGATCTCGGTTTCCTGGTCGCCCTCCAATGCATCGATCACAGAGACGATCAGGTCATCTGCCTGTGCGAGCACGTGATCGAGGGAGATAGCAGAGCCAGGGGTGAAGCTATCGTCAATGGTGCGGATCAGCGACCAGACCTGGTACAGCATGGTCGTTGGTTCATCAAACAGCTCCCGCAAATATGCGGCTTCTTCGTAACGACCGGTTAAACGGAAGACGTTGTACATGCGCTTGGCGGCCTTGCCGTAGTTGATATCCTTGGTAAGGTATTTATTGACTTCCTTCTCGAGCTGAGTCACGTAATCATCCAGCGCATCCGGCGAGACGTGCTTCATCAGCTTGGAAAAGATGGGCACTGACTCGGCATCCAGGTAGACCTCCTGGAAATATGCATCCAGGTAATTGTCCAGCGGGATGATGCTGCCGTCCGGGGCTTCCCAGGTGACGTCCAGCATGTTGCTGGCATTGGCCAGTTTTCCGCGGGCCGGATCTGCGATCACCCAATCCATTTTGCACCACCCGGGATCTTGCGCTGCCTCGTCCCACTCGATGCTCGCACGGGTACCATCCTGCTGGAATCCCTCGATCCTGCCAGCCTGGATTTCTGCAGGAGTCCACGAGATGGGTGAACCATTCTGGATCAACCTGTCACCCTTGACGAAGTTGAAGGGGTAAGAGCCGAACTTAACCTCGATCAGCTGGTAGGTCGGTCCTTTTAATGTAGATAGGGCTTTCTCCCGCATGATCCTGGCCAGGATCTGGCAGGCTTCCTGGCGGGAATCGGCGATGATATTGACGCGTTCAAAGTAATCGCAATCACCGGGATAGGTCTGGATTTTCGACTGTGCGGATGAGCCGGAGAGCGCCAGGGCAGTTTCCACTACGCCGGGCTCATCATAAAACTCTACCAGGCGACCGATCTCCCGGAAGCGCGCCAGTTCACTGGGGCTGAAATCCAGCATGACAACTTTGTGTCCAAAGACACCGGTATCCAGGTCCATCGATATTTCTGTATCGGTGTCCGCTGCCATCGCAGACAGCCATTGCAGTGCTTCTGCTTCGCTGATTTCTACTCCGAGCTCACTGGCGGATTCGATGATCAGTTTCAATTCCATATCTGCGCTGGATGGGGATTTTTCTTCCATGCAAGTTTCTCCTTGGCGATTAGATAATTATTAAGTTGATTTCTTTTCTAAATCTTGGTTTCTTGAGATCGATATTAATCGCTTCCTGATAATACGTTCCAACAAGAATTTTGTTACACTAAGCACGAAACCTGGCCTGGGTATAGAGGCGCGTGAAAATCTGGGCCTGATCGCGGGCATCTTCGAGCGCGTTATGGCTGATCTGTTTCCCATCCAGGTAATCCACGGTAACGTTTTTCATTGCCGTACCCTTCCATGATGAGCCGTGCAAGCCCATGTAAAAGGCTTTCATGTCCAGGGCAGAATGCCCAAAAGGATTTCGACCCAGGTAGCGGTGGAAGTAGTCGCTCACAAACATCCAATCGAAGGGAGCATTAAAAGCCACAAAGACTGGTTGTGCACCAGGCGGGATTACATTCGTTATCCAGGTTTCAAATTGAGCCATTGCTTCTGCTGGGGCAGTTCCGGAGGATTTCAATTTATCCAAAGTGAGCTGATGGATAGCAAAGGCTTCTGGGAGCAGGTTGTCATTCACTGGCTGCAGTTCAATGTAGAAGCTGCTCTCCGGGTTCGATATTGAACATGCACCGATAGCGAGCAGAGAATACTGGCATGGGTTCGGTCCGGCGGTCTCGACATCAACCGATATATAAGCTTCATCGAAAGTGATTTTGGGCATTGAAATATTATAATGGCTATCAATCCTGTAAGATTAGGCGATTTTTCTCGTCAGGTGAAGGGTAACCAGTTCCCGGAAGGCTTTCCCGGAGGTCACAACTGGTATAATTTAGCCCCGCTGGTAATTAGCGGTGTGAAGCAGGTGTGTGATGCGCAACCAAATATCCCCCAGGGGTGTTTAAAACTTAACCCTGCAAGAGGCAAAATCCAGGCAGACAATGTCCACGATTGATGAGATCAAGAATCGAATTGATATCGTTGACCTGATTTCGGAGACAGTACAGCTGCGCCGAACTGGGAAAAACTACACAGGTTTCTGTCCCTTCCACAGCAACACGCGCACGCCGGCCTTTGTTGTCTTCCCGGAAACAGGTACCTGGCGTTGTTTTGGCCAATGCAATGAAGGTGGCGACATCTTCGGCTTCGTGATGAAGAAGCAGGGCTGGGATTTCAGCGAGGCATTATCAAACCTGGCAGAACGGGCGGGAGTTGAACTAAAACCCTTGACCCCGGGTCAGCAGGAAGCTGCGCAGGAACATGAGCAGCTGCGGCAGCTGCTCGAAGATGCGATCACTTTTTATCGCCATAATTTATTGAATACACCAGCGGGTGAACCGGTCCTGGAATACCTGCATGATCAACGCGGCCTGACAGATGCGACAATTGAAGCATTTGGACTGGGGTATGCACCCAATGCATGGGAGGCAGGTCTCAAGCACTTCACCTCCAAGGGGTACCAGCAGGAGGATTTGATCGCCTGTGGGTTGCTGACAGTAAGAGAGGCGGATGGCGAATCCGAAGAATCTTCCATCTATGATCGTTTCCGCAACCGCATCATCTTCCCGATCCGGGACGAGCGCGGGCGGATAGCGGGTTTTGGCGCTCGTGTGGTAAACCCAAATGACGTGCCAAAATTCCTGAATTCCCCACAAACGGTGCTGTTTGACAAAGGGCATATCCTGTACGGGTTGGACAGGGCGAAAAAGGCGATTCGCTCCCAGGACCAGGTGGTGATTGTTGAGGGCTATCTGGATGTGATCGCCCTGCACCAGGAAGGCTTTGAGAACGTGGTCTCTCCCATGGGAACTGCACTTAATGAGTACCAGCTGCGCATGCTGAAGCGATTTTCACGGCGAATTGTGCTGGCACTCGATGCGGATGCAGCAGGAGATAAGGCTACGCTGCGTGGCCTGGAAGTAGCTCGCCAGGCATTAGACCGGGAGGCGGACCCGGTTTTCAACGCCCGCGGCCTGGTGGGAAGTGAAGGGCGATTGAAAGCCGAAATCCGCGTGACGACCCTGCCTGATGGCATGGATCCCGACGAAATTGTCTTTCAGGATGCTGATCAATGGCGGCAGATCGTTATTGATGCTCAACCGGTCGTAGTGCACGTGATGGAAACCCTGGCCAAAGGCCAGGATTTGGAGGATGCCAAGGTTAAAGCCAGCATCGCCAAGCAGGTGCTGCCGTTGATCGAGGATGTACAGGATGCTGTAGAACGGGAAGCCTATCGCCAGCGATTAGCCCGCATGCTGAAAGTTGACGAACGAGCATTCATGGAAACCTCAAGACAGGCCCCCAGGCATCGCCGACCTGATTTGCGCCAGGGCACTGCACCAGCCAGGGTCGAAGGTTCACGGACAGGTGATCTTTCAATCCATGCCACGCCAGAATTATTAGAAGAACATATCTTGAGTGTACTGCTACGCCGTCCGGACCTGGTGTACCGGGTGGATCGGGCTGTGCAGGAGAAGGGTCTCAGCAGGCTTTCGGTCGATGATTTCCAGACTGGCGATCACCAGGCTCTGCTGCAACTGGTGGATGAATCGTTGAGACAAGATCATGCCGAGCCGCAGTTATTTGTTCAGAACAGCCTTTCATTGCCGCTGATGGACCTGGTGGATCGGTTGCTGGCAAAAACTGCACAGCTCGATCCGAATGAAGACAAAGTTTTGGAGGACCTGGTGCGCACCCTTCTGGTGCTCCGACAGAGACGCTTATACCAGGAAATTGAGCACATTCAGTTTTTGTTGGAAGAAGCCCAGCTCGTTCAAGATCAGAATGTTGTTGAGATCCAGAAGACGATGATGGAATACATTGCAGCCCGCAGCCGGCTTGACCAGGCATTGGGTTATTACACGAGTCACTTTATTCAATAACGAATGGAGGCGCTGCTTGGCGGATAAAAAGAAATCGCACGATGATAATGAAGAAAAAGCGGTTGAACAGGGGGAATCCTCACAGCAAGCGCAGGATATCGTCGAGGCTACCTTTCAAATCGCCCAGGTTAAAGAAGCGCTCACTGAATCAGCACAAGAGACCGAGGGTGAGCCGGATGAGGATGCGATATTACGCGAGGAGGAAGACCTCGGTGATCTGAAAACGGAAAAGCCAACCGATCTCTTAGAAGATCCCAGCATGGCTGGTGAGCTCAGTGATGATCCTGTACGTTTATACTTGAAAGAGATCGGTGGTATCGATTTGCTCGTTCCCGACCAGGAATTCTGGCTCGCTACCCGGATGGAGGCTTCGCGGCGGGTTGATTCGCTGACCCGGCAGCATCCCCTGATCCTTTCAGATGACTCCCTGCCCCAGGGCATATTCAAAGCGCTCTACGAAGAGTTACTGACTTCGTGGAAGCGCGTCGAAGAAGATACACAGCGTCTTGGTTTCGACCTGCCAGATTTGAACCTGATTCTCAAAGAAGCTCAGATGCTGCGACAGACCTGGGCCTCGGATGTCCCTTCCTACTTACACGCCTATCTGGACAACGGCTTGTGGGGAAATGATCCCCTGTGGGATGGAGTCGCCCGCAACGCATTTACTGTATTCATCTGCCTCTACCTTATGCCGGATACACTGGCAGATTATCTCGATGATTACCTCGAGAAAAGGGGAAAACTACCGAATCGAACCATTTTCAGGCATTTTCCAGATGATGACACCCTTGAAAATGAAATCGAGGAGGCTCGATATCGGGCGCAAGAAGCACATAATGCAATCATCAGGGCAAATTTACGCCTGGTGGTCAGCGTGGCAAAAAGGTATATCGGGCGTGGCAGCACCTTCCTGGACCTGATCCAGGAAGGTAATATCGGGCTATTGAGAGCAGTCACAAAATTCGATCCCACGCGAGGTTATAAGTTCAGCACCTATGCTACCTGGTGGATTCGACAATCCATAAGCCGTTCGATCGCTGACCAGGCACGCACGATCCGGATACCAGTTCACGTGTTTGAATCGATCAACCGCCTGATGCGCGCCCAGCGCAAGCTGGTTCAGGAACTGGGCAGAGATGCAAATATTGATGAACTGGCTTTGGAAGCAGGTTTCATGGAGGACACAGATATTGAGATAATCCGGGCGGCACAGGAGGCAGGAAACCCGATTCCCCTGGATGTCCGCCGGCGCTGGATGCGTGCTTCCAACAAGGTCAGCCGGATCATGAGGGCTTCAGAAGAGCCAATGTCACTCGAATCGCCGGTCGGGACAGAAGACAGCAGCCAGCTGGGTGATTTTATCGAGGATGAGGATGCGCTCGAACCGATGGATGCAGCTGCCCGTGAGATGCTGCGCGAGCAGGTGAAGAATGCCCTGGCAGTTTTATCCGACCGCGAACGCGAAGTTTTGGAGCTGCGATTTGGTTTGATCGATGGAAAAGATCATACACTTGAAGAGGTGGGACAGTATTTTAATGTGACCCGGGAAAGAGTACGCCAGATCGAAGCCAAAGCCCTTCGAAAATTGCGCCATCCAACCCGCAGTCGAAATTTACGTGAATACTTTGGTTAGATGAACCCCCTCCTTAATACATCCTGGGCACTGGTCGCCGGGGTGATCGTCCTTTTCCTGCCAGGTTTTGCCTGGCTGGCTTTCTTTTGGGATGATGACCAGGATGCGTTCGAGCGGTTAGCGGAAGCGTTGGGGATCAGCATTGCATTGACCGCTGTCGTCGCTCTGGCTGCTTTCCTGCTTGACCTGCAGGTCACTGCGGCCTTATTAATCACTTCCTATTTGCTTCTCCTGTTGCCAGCTTTTATCACCACAAGGCGCTGGTGGCGACAAAGGACCTGGGGAGGAAAAAATTCAGGAGGATTAGTCGAAGATCGTGGTAATTCCTCGACTGTGCGTGAGCAGGATCTAGGATCTTCAAATCAGGTTAGTGGCCTGCTAGATTACCTTGTCTTGGCGTTGGTCTTCCTCGTCATCCTGGTGTGGCGTTTTTATCAAATCAGGGAAGTCGTGCTGCCCTTATGGGTTGATTCAGTCCATCATGTACAGATAGTGAGCCTCTTTCTGGATAACGGCGGCATCCCGGAAACCCTGCAGCCGCAGATGCCGGTTCCCTTTTATTATCATTATGCTTTTCATGCCCTGGGAGCAGCCTTCTCTTTTATTTCCCGCCTGCATCCAGCGGATGGAGTGCTCTATCTCGGGCAGGTGCTCAACGCTGCAATAGCACTCGGGGTTTACCGGCTAGGGAAAGCCCTATGGGGAGATTGGCGCCGGGCAATTATCGCTGCCTTGCTGGTGGGCTTTGTGACCCAAATGCCCGCATATTACCTGACCTGGGGGCGCTATACCCTGTTGACCGGCATCCTGCTGCTCCTGCTAGCCATGGCAGCTGCGCTGGATATCGTGAATAAAAGCGCTGGACGATCTCGGTTGGTTAATTTCGGTTTGTTGACCGCAGGCATCCTATTGACTCATTATTTTGCCGCAGCGCTGCTGGCTATATTCCTGGTTATCCTTGGGATCCAGGTTTTGGTTAACAATATCCGTCAAAGAAAAAGCCCGATTTGGGAGACCGTGCTGCAGTTATTCCTGACGGCATTGGCAGGATTGCTGGTTGCCAGTCCCTGGCTCTACCGGATGTGGGGATATGCCAGAAGGGGGGTCCAGGTGGTCAGCAACCAACCTAACCAGGCATCCATTGATGCATTGTATTTCCCCGATTACCTGTCTTACCTCTGGCGGCTATTGGGACCGGTGCGCAACCAGGCACTTCTTTTTGCAGCCCTGCCGGGTTTGATCATCACTCTCCTTCGAAAGAGATCGCGCGCCTTCGGCGTATGGACGATCGTGCTCATATTATTGAGCTTGCCATTGGGGTTCTATGTGTCACCATTCAGGCCAGATCACGCGGTAATCGTGCTGTTCCTGCCGACCGCGATGATGATCGCCGAGCTGATGGTCAGCGTCATCGATTGGAATCCGCTGGAAAAATTCATTGTAGCGAAAACGATTGTGGTGCTCCTTGTGCTGGCGCTCCTGGTTGGCTGGGGAATTTATGATACCCGCAGTGTTATTAATTCAGCAACCGTTCTTGCAACAGGAGATGACCGGGAAGCTTTAAATTGGATCCAAGATAACACGCCTCAGGATGCTCGCTTTGGAATCAACGTGGTTCATTGGCAGTATGGCAGCTACCGCGGGGTGGATGGCGGCTGGTGGATCGAACCGCTGACAGGTCGCAGGGCTTCTCATCCGAACATCCTTTATGTGATGGGTGAACGAGAGTACGCGGAACGAGTGAATGCATTCGCAGGGCAGTTCAGCCAATTAGTCGGCTGCTCAACGGAGTTCTGGGAGCTTGTTGAGGATGCAGAACTGACCCATATTTATTTATCTGCAAACAAAGGAACAATGCAACCTTCCCAGTTTTCGGATTGCCCTGGAGTGGAACCAATCTATCACAATGAGAGTGTGTATTTATACCGGATTGAGTATATAATTAAACCTGACAGTTCTTGACTATTGTCACCGATTGTGAAATTTGACACCGATTCGAGCCTATGATAAGATAGGTGAGTTTTGGTGAAGTACAGCTCGGGGTGAGGCGTTCCTTAATATTATCGGCCCTTATTCAAAGGGTATCAAGATAGTTTGGGGCAAGCATTCACCCCTAACTATTTTAAATTGCTGGGGCTGTTTTATGATTTACGATTATTTACCACTCTTTATTCTCTTTGTTCTTGCTATTATTCTTGCGGGATTCGTGGTTGTTTTGGGGCATGCTTTTGGACCACGTAAACCGACTGAACGCAAATCACAACCCTATGAATCTGGGATGACCCCCATTGGTCCTGGCACTCGCCGTCTCCCAGTTAGATTCTACCTGGTTGCCGTACTTTTTATCCTGTTTGATATTGAAGTGATCTTCTTTTACCCCTGGGCGGTAACATTCCGCCAGTTGGGCCTATTTGGTTTAATTGAAATGCTCATCTTCATTTTGATTTTATTGGTTGGATACGTTTATGCTTGGAAGAAAGGAGCATTGGAATGGGAATAGAACAAAAAGCTGGAGATTTAGGCGCGGTTACGATGCGCCTCGAGCAAGCAGTCAACTGGGCGCGCACTTATGCAATGTGGCCGATGCTTTTCGGCCTGGCATGCTGCGCCATTGAAATGATGGCAGGACAGGCAGCCAAGCACGATATGAGCCGCTTTGGTATGGAATTGATGCGGGCGACTCCCCGCCAATCAGATTTGATGATCATTTCTGGCCGGGTGACGCGCAAAATGGCACCTGTACTGCGGCTGCTATATGACCAGATGCCGGAACCGAAGTGGGTGATTTCCATGGGAGATTGCGCTTCCTGTGGCGGTGTCTTCAACAATTACGCCATAGTACAGGGTGTGGATGAGATCATGCCGGTTGATGTATATGTAGCGGGCTGCCCCCCAAGACCAGAAGCGCTGGTTCACGGCATCTTAACCCTGCATGAAAAAGTGCGTGGTGAGACGATCAAGACCTGGGCATAGCTGCTAAAAATATTTTCTGGGACGCGAATATGAACGAAGAAATCCAACAAGCCATAACTGCTCTCGAAGAAAGATTCAGTGTAGAGGCCGAGGAGTTCCGTGGGGAGATCAATTTAACCGTTGCTGGTGAAGAGCTGGTCGCGGTTTGCCAGATGCTGCGGGATGACTTTGATTTCAAATTCATGGAAATTATGACGGCAGTTGATTACTGGCCAGAACAAGAACCTCGTTTCCATGTTATATACAAGTTGTACTCCATCGAAAAGAAATTACGCATCGGGCTACGAGTTCCGGTAGCCGGGATCGAGCCCAAGCTACCAACCGTGGTAGATTTATTTGCAAATGCCAACTGGCGAGAGCGGGAAATTTGGGATATGTTCGGCATCCGGTTTGAAGGACATCCAGATCTGCGCCGCATTCTCATGCCACATGATTGGCAGGGTCATCCACTGCGGAAAGATTATCCTCTGGGTTACGAAGAAGTCCAGTTTTCTTTTAACGCCGAAGAGGTAGACCAGGACAAGCCCTATGCCAAAGAATGAGACAATCTTATGCTAGATCAATCAGAGTTTGCATTCAACGAGCTGCGTCATCTTGTCTCGGAGAGAGCAATAAAAGGCGAGACCATGCTATTAAACATGGGCCCGCAGCATCCCAGCACCCATGGCGTGCTGCGTTTGCTTCTCGAACTGGATGGCGAGATCGTGGTCAACTGCTTCCCTGACATCGGCTTCCTGCATACGGGGATAGAGAAGAATATGGAAGCAAAAACCTACGAGAAAGCAGCAGTGATGACCGATCGCCTGGATTATCTCAACAACCTGGGCAATAACCTGGTTTATTGCATGGCGATTGAGAAGCTTGCGGAGCTGGATGTTCCTGTACGTGCGCAAGCTATTCGCGTGATTCTCACCGAGTTACAGCGCATTGCCTCGCACCTGGTGTGGCTTGGCACGCATACCCTTGATCTGGCAGCTATCTCGGTTTTCTGGTACACCTTCCGCGAACGGGAATTAATCCTGGATATAAATGAGATGGTTTCTGGGCAACGGATGATGACCACATATTTCCGTCCTGGGGGTTTGTGGCGGGATGTGCCCGTGGAATTCGAGGCAGCAGTTCGTGCCTTCATCCAGCGCTTTCCCAAGCAGATTGAAGAGTATGAAGACCTGCTCAACGAGAACCCGATCTTCCTTCAGCGTACGAAGGATATCGGAATTCTGGATCCTGAAGTTGCCGTCAAATATGGTGTAACCGGACCACCACTACGTGCCAGTGGAATCGCTCAAGACCTGCGCAAATCAGAACCTTACATGGGTTACGAACAATATGATTTTGATATTCCGACTCATACTGACAGCGATACATACGCGCGCTACCTGGTACGGATTGAGGAGATGCGCCAATCCCTGCGAATAGTGGAGCAGGCCCTCGACAAACTCCCTTACGGACCGGTGCGCAGTAACAACCGGAAATTTGTGCCTCCGCCACGGTCAGAATTGGGAACCAGCATGGAAGCTGTGATCCATCATTTCAAGCTGTGGACCGAAGGATTCGATATGCCGAAAGGATCGGTCTATGCGGCAACAGAATCGCCGCGTGGCGTGCTGGGTGTTTACCTGGAGAGTGATGGGGGTCCAAAACCGTATCGGGTCCATTGGCGCACACCATCTTTTGATAACTTGCAGGTATTACCGGTTCTAGCCAAGGGACATCTTGTTGCTGATCTGGTGGCCTTGATTGGTACAACGGATTTCGTTTTGGGAGATATTGATCGATAATGTTCGGTTTGAGGGATCATGATAGCTGAAAAATATGCTGCCGAGATAGAGTCAATTCTTGCAAAATACCCTTCCGATCAGAAGCGATCAGCAGTCATGCCGCTTTTGTATCTTGCTCAGAGGGAAGGTGGCTACGTCACGAAGGATGAAATGATCGAGATCGGTGGAATCTTGGATATCACGCCGACCGAAGTTGCATCCATCATCGGTTTTTATACACTTTATTATGACCACCCGGAAGGCAAAGTGCGCCTTCAGGTATGCAACGACCTGCCGTGTGCCCTGCGAGGCGCAGATGAGTTTCTGGAGCAGCTGTGTGAAAACCTGGGCATACAGGTTGGGGAAACCACCCCCGATGGCTCTGTGACCGTAGAAGCAGTGATGTGTCTGGCAGCTTGTGATAAAGCACCCATGTTCCAGGCACAGACCGCTGAAAGCCTGGCGTATTATGAAAATCAAACTGTCAGCAGTGCACTCGAGGTCATCGAAAAGTTGAAGACTCAGGATACGGCATCATGAGCGAGTTGATCCTATTGCGGCACCGCGAAATACCGGACATCAACCAGCTGGAGGTTTATCGCCAGCACGGTGGATTTGAAGCTTTCCAGAAAGCTGTGACCAGCATGAACCCATATGATGTCACTGATCAGGTGAGCAAATCTGGTTTGCGGGGCAGGGGAGGCGCTGGTTTCCCCACGGGATTGAAATGGACTTTTATAGACTTCGAAAATTGGCCGCATTACGTGGTCGCTAACGCGGACGAATCTGAACCAGGTACCTTTAAAGATCGTGAGATCATGGAAGGTAACCCTTTCCAATTCTTGGAAGGAGTGGCTCTGGCCGCATTTGCGATTGAAGCCAAAGAGGCTTATGTCTACCTGCGGGGAGAATTCTGGCAGATCGCAGCATCCCTGGATCGCAAGATTGCTGAACTGGAGAGAGAAGGTTTGTTGGGTGAAAATCTCTTCGACACGGATTATTCCCTGCGGATATTTACCCACCTGGGTGCAGGAGCATATATTTGCGGTGAGGAAACAGCGCTGCTGGAATCCATGGAAGGAAAGCTTGGCCAACCGAGGTTGCGGCCACCATTTCCACCATCTTTTGGTCTTTATGGGAAACCTACCGTGGTGAACAATGTTGAAACCCTCACCAATGTGCCTTTAATTATCACGCGTGGTGGGGAGTGGTATGCCTCGATTGGAACAGAGAAAAGCACCGGTCCCAAGGTTTTCAGCCTCTCCGGGCGGGTGAATAAGCCAGGGAATTACGAGCTGCCATTGGGAACAACCTTCCGCGAACTGATTTTTGAGCATGGTGGTGGCATTCCCGGTGGTAGAGAGATAAAGGCAATTATGGCAGCCGGAGCATCTTCGTCGCTGATTATTGCGAATGATGAAGCACTTGACACTGCCATGGATTACGAAAGCGTACCCAAGGTGGGGGGAGCACTTGGCTCGGCTTCGGTGATTGTGATCGACGATTCGGTGAGTATTGATTGGGTGCTGCGCAAGACACTGCACTTCTTCAGCCACGAGTCTTGCGGAAAATGTACTCCCTGCCGCGAAGGGACCTTCTGGATGCGCCACATCATCGACCGCATCAATGCTGGTGAAGCGCGGTGGAGTGATGTTGAGCTGCTGAACGAGGTTGCGCTTCAGATCAAAGGAAAGTGCCTGTGTGCCCTGGGTGAGTTCGCTATTGAGGCGGTTACATCAGGCATTGAAAGATTTGAAGCCGACTTTCGAGCAATAGCAGCGAGTTCTCCCGATGGAGAATGATTTAATGGTGTTGCTAAGCAGATTTAAGCAGGTTGAACAATGACACGCTCTCAAGGTATTTTGTGAGGTTGCTGGAGCGAAAATGAGTCGACTGATAAATGTTGTGATCGATGGCATAGAAGCCCAGGTTCCAGAAGGGATGCTGATAGTCGATGCTGCCAAACAGGTTGGTATTGACATCCCAGTTTTTTGCTACCATCCCAAGATGGAGCCGGTTGGCATGTGCCGGATGTGTCTGGTTGAGGTAGGTCGTCCGCAAGTTGACCGGGCAACTGGTGAGTTTGAGCGGGATGAAGAAGGAAATACGATTATTAACTTCGGTCCAAAATTCGAGACCGGTTGTACGATTCCTGTCTCCGAAGGTATGGTGGTGCGCGGATTCAGCGATAAAGTCAAGCGGGCTCGTCAAGATATCATCGAATTCCTGCTGACCTCTCACCCGCTGGATTGCCCGGTGTGTGACAAGGGGGGAGAGTGCCCCCTGCAAAACTTGACGATGGAATTCGGACCGGGAGAAAGCCGCTATCTTTACGACGAGAAGAAGCATTTCGCCAAGCGCTACCCATTAGGGGAATTGATTTATCTCGATCGCGAGCGCTGTATCCAGTGTGGTCGCTGTGTTCGCTTCCAGGATGAGATCGTCGATGACGCAGTAATTGGTTTCGAACAGCGCGGAAGATCTCTGCAGATCGTCACTTATTCAGACCCGGGATTTGACTCATACTTCTCAGGCAATACAACCGATATCTGCCCGGTTGGCGCATTAACGACAAGTGATTTCCGCTTTGGGGCCCGACCCTGGGAAATGAAAGCAGTTGCATCAATATGTAACCACTGCCCGGTGGGCTGCAACCTGGCACTCAATGTACGCCGGGAAAATAAATCTGGCGGTGGCTTTGTGGTCAAGCGGGTGCTGCCAAGGCAGAACGAAGCAGTAAACGAGATCTGGATCTGTGATAAGGGTCGCTTTGCCCACCATTATGCCAGCAGCCCGGAACGGCTGACCCAGCCCCTGGTCCGGATAGATGGAGAG
>Ga0209536_100007403_pt1 | contig 16649 bp, 7 predicted proteins | sample DeeMarSeWOR28_12_FD_187461 | JGI IMG/M metagenome (GOLD analysis project Ga0209536, IMG submission 187461) | Marine sediment microbial communities from White Oak River estuary, North Carolina - WOR-2-8_12 (SPAdes) (version 2) | ecosystem: Environmental > Aquatic > Marine > Intertidal zone >... | reverse complement strand
GTACTCGGGTGAGGCCGTGGTGGCGCTGCCGACAGCGTCGGCATCGGTGCCGAAGTACAGCTCGTGCGAAGCGGCCGTTTCTGCGGCCGTCCAGCTCAGTGTCGCGTTGATCTGCACGTCTACCGCGCCGTTAGCCGGCTCTGGATTGCCCACGGCGCCCGGAGTCGTGAAGGCCCAGACGTCACCTTTGTGCGTCTCGACTGCGTCGAACTCGTCGACGCGCCAGTAGTATACCTTCTCCGGTTCCAGCACAGCCGGACTGTAACTGGGCATTGCTACGGGCGGCCCACCCGTGGCGTTGTCCACATCGTCAAAGTTGTCACCGAAATAGACCGTGTGTATTCTTGCGCCAAATCCCGGCGTCCACGTTAAGGTCGCGTCCAGCTCTACAAACTCGGCTCCGTCCGCAGGGTCGGGGCTGTAAGCCGTCCTGGGTGGTATCGAGAAGCTCCAGACATCGCCCTTCCAGGGACTGTCCGGCTCGGTGTCATTGATCTCATCGACTCGCCAGTAATAGGTTGTCCCCGGAACGAGACCGTCTGGATAGGGAAATCCAGGAAAGCCGGCGACGAGAAACGTGCCGGTCTGGTTGCCCCGGAATGCCGGCGAGTCGGCAGTGCCCGCACTGACGTCGGCAAGATCTTCGCCTAAGTACACATCGTGCGAAACGGCGTAACCCCCGGGCCTCCACGAGAGGTTCACCCACGTGTCTGCATACGAAGCCCCGTCGGCCGGATCCGGCCCCACGGCGTACGGCCACGGCCCTATTGGGGTTTCCATCACAACTACGACTTCGGCTGCCGAGAGGGGTCTGGTGTAAAGGCGCACGTCACTCAGATAGCCTTGCCACTTCTCATTGTTGTTTGTGAAGTCGCCGCCAAATCCAAAAGGATTTTCATCGATAGTTTTCGAAATCGTGTTGGTTCCCGATTCAACGCCATTGCGGTAATAGGTCAGATTCGGCCCATCTTTGGAAATAACGTGATGGACCCACTCGTCGAGCGGGATGGAATTGTAGTTAATGCCTTCTGCATAGCTGCCGTCTTCGTTGTAGAACTCAAACCTCGTCGGCGTGAACTTAATGAACTGAAGCGGCGCTGCCGTGCCACCGTAGCGGTTGCCTAAGATCGTATCATTGTTGGTGTCTTGACCGGTAGGTTGGAGGGCCCAGAACGCCCATGTGAAGTCGTTGTCCATGCTCATGAACGGAATGGTCAGGTCGGTGCTTACAACTGCGCCGCTGCCGTCGTCACCGTTGAAGCTCATGACCATGCCGCGCTCCGGGTCATCGACCCAGACTGAGCCACCATCGCCCAGACCACCGCTGTCTGCGTTGCGGATAGTCCCATTGTTGCCGGACCTGGATAAATCGAACGCGGTGTTTCCGGAGCCTTCATTCAAGGGCCACCAGCCAATAAGATCAGGGTCGGCAGCGCCGGCGACGCTCGTCAGAAACAAGCCGAGCGTCAGAACAACAAAAAGTGAATGAGTCAGTTTTGTACACATGGGAATCCTCCTTCAAAAAGAGTCAATAATAACGGTTCTTGTGCTTGAAGCACTCAGTAAGGATATGTCTGAATCATTCTATCTCGATTCTGCGCTGCCTCCTTCCCTGCAAGGCCCGCTGGGGGCCGTTAATCAAGGGCTCTCAATCCTGCGACGAACCACTACAAGTTCGCCCTCTCCAGAGAGCCGTCAACCTGAACTTCACCGTATAATTTATATCACATTTCGCCCAGCAACAGCAAGAAAAATCCGTCGAACAGTTTGGAAAGGGGACCCCGGCCAGGATCTATCGGTGCAGAGGCCCCAAATCCCGTCAATTCGGCCTTCAGACGCATCCTCGGCCGATCGGTCTGCAGTCCGTCTCTTCAAGCGCTCTTTCCTGAGACTACCGGTACAATCGAATGTCGTCAAAGTACATTTTACCTGAGCCACCGGCAGAGGGACTATCTTTAGTACCGAGGCCAAGGGTAATTGTATTAACAATGGCAAGGTCAGCGCCCTGATCGGCAAAGCGCGACAGATCGATAATCCAATTGTTCCACCCGGGCATCTGCGTTACGCTCGCGTCATCATGATAGACCAGGGCGGTGCCATTTAGAGCAACGAACATCCGCTCGGCAGAATTAGCCGAATCGCCCCGGAACCATACTGAGAGCTTAGTGACGCCTTCTGCGGTCCAGTCTCTCGGATAGACTAATGTCAGCGTCGCCTCGGAAGTCTTGAGATTGTTGTCGTAGGAGTACGGCATCGACTGGGCACCGCCGTGAACAATGGTCTGTTCGGCATAGGGCGGCAGGTCATTGCCTACCAGGGCGCCGTTTGTCGTGGTTCCAAAGCCGTCGATCCAATTGTCGAAAATTCGATTGCTGTTGGGATCAGGCGGATCGATATCGTTGTAAGACTCGAAATCGTCTACCGGGATATAATCGGCCGTCGTGAAGGTCCAGACCAGACCCTTGACCGTCTCAGTCGGATAGACCTCGTCCACGCGCCATGCATAACTGCTGTGCCATGCAAGGCCTCCGGGATCATAGCCTTCAGCCCCAAGCGCTTTCGGCCCCACGTACTCGGGCGAAGCTGTGGTGGCGCTGCCCACGGCGGCGGCATCGCTGCCGAAGTACAGCTCGTGCGAGGCGGCCGTTTCCGCGGCCGTCCAGCTCAGTGTTGCGATCATCTGCACATCCACCGCGCTATTGGCCGGCTGCGGATTGCCTACGGCGCCGGGCGTGGTGAAGGCCCAAACGTCACCCTTGTGTGTCTCGACTGCGTCGAACTCATCGACACGCCAGTAATACACCTTCTCTGGCTCCAGCGCAGCCGGACTGTAGCTCGCCGATCCCGCAGGCATGCCGCCGGTGGCGCCGGCCACTTCATCGAAGTCATCACCAAAATAGACTGTATGTATTCTTGCGCCAAAGCCCGGCGTCCAGGTGAAGGTCGCGTTCAGGTCGACAAACTCGGCTCCATCCGCAGGGTCGGGATTGTAGGCCGTCTTAGGCGGCACCGAAAAGCTCCAGACATTGCCTTTCCATGGGCTGTTGGGCTCGCTATCGTTGACCTCATCAATTCGCCAGTAGTAGGTTGTGCCGGGTGCGAGACCATCGGGAAAGGCGAATCCGGGAAAGCCGGCGACAAGAAACGTGTCAGTCTGGTTGCCCTGGAACACCGGCGAATCGACAGTAGCATCGGTGACGTCGTCGAAGTTGTCGCCAAGATACACATCATGTGAAACCGCATAATCGCCCGGTGACCAGCTGAGATTTACCCATGTATCCATATATAGGTCACCATCTTTTGGCTTCGGCCCCACGGCATATGGATATCCTTCACCTTTCATTATGACAACAATCTCATCCTCTGTCAGCACTATGTTATGAACCTGCACATCGTCGATGATTCCCGTAAACGAATCATCGCCCCAGGCAGCAGGCCATCCTATCCAAAGACCTATGCCGAGGTTGTTTTGAACCTGAGGCACTGCCGAGTCTGGTCTCTGGCCGACAAGCTCTCCGTTCAGGAATATCATCCTTTCGCCGTTTGTGACGTCCCAGGTCATAGCTATGTGTGACCATTCCTGCGTGGGTATTGTAACGTCGCTCAATATCCAGTCCGCTCCCCAGACAACCGACTTAAGCTGAAGATCGGTATTGAGCGCCATGCCGTATCCTTCGAATTGACCGACTATGCAGGCCCTGGATGTGTCGGTTGGAAAGACCCAGGCGGACATTGTTGTACCCTCGGATGGTGTCATATCTGGCGAATAAGGGATATCGATGATAGAATCGGTACCATTGAAGTCCAGCGCACCGCCTATTTTCCCAGCCACCCATTGTGGGTTGCCGATAAGGGTACCGTCGTTTCCATTGCCACTTGAATCATAGGCAGTGGTCCCAGAACCCTCATCAAACTTCCACCAACCGATGAGTTCCGCCCTGGCTGCGCCCGTTAGCACCAAGACGATAGAAAACGAATAAATTAACTTCCTACACATAATAGTCCTCCTGATTCAAAATTCGCGTTCTTGCGCGGGCAAGTGGCTTTACAACAACAGTCTATGGTTTTGCTCGCGAGAATTTACTACCCTGAAGGGTATAGTCCTCCTTTTCCACGGTCAAACATGAAATCTCCAGTTCCGTCTTGCTCTCTCACATTCTGGCATTCGACTCGCACTTGGCTACCGATACAACCGAATATCGTCGAAGTACATTTTGCCTGAGCCCCCGGCCGCGGGGCTATTCTTAGTTCCGAAGCCAATGGTAATTGTATTGACATTGGCAAGGTCAACGCCCTGATCGGCGAATCCGCCAGTGGCGGACAGGTCGATAATCCAATTGTTCCACCCGGTCATCTGTGTTACGCTCGCGTCATCATGATAGACTGCGGCTGTGTCGTTAAGTGCGACAAACATCCGCTCGGCAGCATTGTCCGAAGCGCCTCGGAACCATAACGACAGTCTGGTGACGCCTGCTGTGGTCCAGTCTCTCGGATAGACCAATGTCAGCGTCGCCTCGGAAGTCTTGAGGTTATTGTCGTAGAGATACGGCATCGACTGGGCGCCTCCGTGAACAATGGTCTGCTCGGCATAAGGCGGCAGATCGTTACCGACCAAAGCGCCGTTTGTCGTGGTCCCAAAACCGTCTACCCACTTGTCGAATATTCGGTTGCTGTTGGGATCGGGTGGATCGACGTCGTTGTAGGACTCGAAATCGTCTACCAGAATAAAGTCGGCCGTCGTGAAGGTCCAGACAAGCCCTTTGACAGTCTCAGTCGGATAGACCTCGTCTACACGCCATGCATAGCTGTCGTGCCAGCCAAGTCCTCCGGGATCATAGCTCTCGGCGCCAAGGGCCCGCGGGCCTATGTATTCGGGCGAGGCGTTGGTGGCGCTGTCCACAGCCTCGGCGTCGGCACCGAAGTACAGTTCATGTGAGGTGGCCGTTTCAGCAGCCGTCCAGTTCAGCGTTGCGTTCATCTGCACATCCACCGCGCCGTTGGCCGGCTGGGGATTGCCTACGGCGCCGGGCGTAGTGAAGGCCCAGACGTCACCCTTGTGCGTCTCGAAGGCGTCAAACTCGTCGACCCGCCAGTAATAGACCTTCTCCGATTCAAGCGGGTTAGCCGGCTTATAGGTGGCAGCGCCCTGTGGGGATCCACCGCCGGCGTTGTTGACATCCTCAAAACTGTCGCCCAGATATACGGTGTGCAACTTGGCACCGAAACCCGGTGTCCAGCTGAGCGTCGCACCGAGGTCTACGAATTCGGCGCCGTCAATCGGGTCGGGGAGATACGCTGTCTTCGGGGGAATCGAGAAGCTCCAGATTTTGCCTTTCCATGGGCTGTTGGGCTCAGAATCGTTGACTTCGTCAATCCTCCAGTAATAAGTTGTGCCCGGAACGAGGCCGTCGGGGTAGGGGAATCCAGGGAAGCCGACAACAAGAAACGTGCCGGTCTGATTGCCCACGAATGTGCTTTCGGCGCCGGCATCTACATCCTCGAAATTATCTCCCACATAAACATCGTGAGAGACGGCGAAATCTCCCGGTCGCCACGAAAGATTAATCCATGTGTCCTCATATAAGGCGCCATCATCCGGATTGGGGCCCAAGGCATATGGATACACTGTTACGGCGCCTTCCATGGCGGCCAGAATCTCGGCTTCCGTCAGCGCATGGCTGTAGACCCGCGCATCGTCGATGAGGCCGTAGAAGAGACTCTGACCGTTGCTATCAGCCCCTATTCTTAAAGTCAAGCTATTGCCAGCTAAAGGAGAAGGAGCACTTCCTTCTCCATTTACCGACCCATCTACGTAAAGTCTGACAACTCCTTCGTCAAAAGTGACTGCTACGTGATGCCACTCGTCTAAAGTATGGTCGCCAGCGGTAGAAATACAGGTGCCGGAACAGGATCTTAGATTCGTCCCAGGATGAGTATCAAGGTGGGGACCATTTGCTGTGCCCGCGCCAATTTTGTCTATTACTCTGCTGCTGCGTGACTCCACCTGATAAATCCATGCTGCTAATGTGAATCTCTCCCAGAGCTGCAGGCTCTCATTATCGGGTACTTCAATGTAATCGTCGATACCATCGAACTCCAGGGCGCCGCCGAACATGCCGGCCGCCCACTGCGGATCGCCATTCAAGGTGCCATCGTTGCCGTAACCGCTTGAGTCATTGGCTACAGTGCCGGAGCCCTCGTCGAGCCTCCAGTGCGCCACTAGTTCGGCTGAGGCACTGACCACCACGCTCAGCATCAGAAAGAACGGAACTAGAACAGCCAGTTTCTTACACATGGCAATCCTCCCTAAAAGTGAAATCGGTGATAACGGTTCTTGCCGAGACTACCGGTACAGTCGGATGTCATCGAAGTACATCGTCCCTGTGCCGCCCGGTCCCGGCGCGCCGGGATCCTTCGTGCCGAGGCCAAGGGTAATTGTATTGAGATTAGCAAGGTCAACGCCTTGATCGGCAAAGCGCGACAGATCGATAATCCAATTGTTCCACCCGGTCAGCCGCGTTACGCTCGCGTCATCATGATAGACCGCTGCGGCGCCATTTAGAGCAACGAACATCCGCTCGGCTGAATTGGCCGAATCGCCTCGGAACCACAGCGATAGCTTCGTTACTCCTTCTTCGGTCCAGTCACGCGGATGGACCATTGTCAGCGTCGCCTCAGACGTCTTGAGGTTATTGTCGTAGAAATACGGCATCGACTGGGCGCCGCCGTGTACAATGGTCTGCTCGGCATAAGGCGGCAGATCGTTGCCGACCAGAGCGCCGTTTGTCGTGGTTCCAAAACCGTCTATCCAGCTGTCGAATATCCTGTTGCTGTTAGGATCAGGCGGATCGATGTCGTTGTAGGACTCAAAATCGTCCACTAGAATAAAATCAGCCGTCGTGAAGGTCCAGACAAGACCCTTGACAGTCTCATTCGGATAGAGTTCATCCACGCGCCAGGCATAACCGCTGTACCAGGCAAGTCCTCCGGGATCATAGCTTTCAGCCCCAAGAGCCCTCGGTCCTACGTACTCGGCAGAAGCCGTACTGGCGCTGCCCACGGCCTCGGCATCGGTGCCGAAATACAGCTCATGTGACGTGGCATTGTCCGCCGGTGTCCAGCTCAGCGTTGCGATCATCTGCACATCCACCGCGCCATTGGCCGGCTGCGGATTGCCCACGGCGCCCGGAGTCGTGAAGGCCCAAACGTCACCCTTGTGCGTTGCGACGGCGTCGAACTCATCGACACGCCAGTAATACACCTTCTCCGATTCCAGAACAGCCGGCTTGTAGCTCGCCGAAGCCGCAGGCATGCCGGCTGTGGCGCTGGCCACATCGTCGAAGCTATCGCCGAAATACACTGTATGTATCCTGGCACCAAAGCCCGGCGTCCACGTTAAGGTCGCATCCAGATCAACAAACTCGGCGCCGTCCACAGGGTCGGGGTTGTAGGCCGTCTTCGGCGGCACCGAAAAGCTCCAGATCTCGCCCTTCCATGGACTGTTGGGCTCGCTGTCGTTGACCTCATCGATTCGCCAGTAATAGGTTGTGCCGGGGGTCAAGCCGTCCGGAAATGGAAAACCCGGAAAACCTGCAACCAAGAACGTGTCAGTCTGATTGCCCTGGAACACCGGCGACTCGACGGTAGCATCGTGGACATCGTCGAAGTTGTCGCCAAGATACACATCGTGGGAGACTGCAAAGCCGCCTGCCGTCCATGCGAGATTCACCCACGTGTCTTCATACAAAGCTCCATCCTCCGGACTAGGACCTAACGCATACGGCCACACCTGCCCCTCCATCGCACCTAGGATCTCGCCCGGCAACAGGACGTGGTCGAAAATTCGGACATCGTCGATAAGCCCGGTATAGTACCGTGAATCGAGAACATTGCCTCCGATGGCAATTGTCTCTATAGCATTCAACGGCCCGGTGTTGGCATGATCTATCGTATTCTCGTGCTCGCCATTGATATAGATGGCGATCTTTCTGTCCTGCGCGCTTCTGGTCGCGGCAACATGGACCCATTCGCCAGTGACAACATCCTGGTCGGAGTTCACCGAAAGGTCGGGATTTCCGCAAAAGAATGAAAGCTTGGTGCCCAGAACTGCGAGTATGAAGTCATTTGCCACGCCGCCTATATCCGACCATATCAGCCCACTGCCCTGGTAACCCTGGTTGCCAAGATTTACACCGGGTGTGTCCGTCTTGATCCAGGCGGCTAACGTGAAGTCATCCTGCACGACCCGAGATATCTCCACATAGTCGTCAGTACCGTCGAAATCCAGGGCACCGCCGATCCGCCCGGCCACCCATTGCGGGTCACCGTTCAGTGTGCCGTCGTGACCATTGCCCGACGTATCGTGTGCCACAGCACCTGAACCCTCGTCGAATCCCAGGTGGGCGATAAGATCAGCAGAACAATCAGCCGCTGCGCTCAGCAGCAAAATCAGAGAAACCAGAATTGTCAGTCCTCTACACATAATAGTCCTCCTTTTTCAAATTCAAACATGAAATCTCCAATTCATACCCTTCGGGGCAGCAAATTGCCGCGAGCAAAACCATGATCTACTATTGTAAAGCCATTTGCCCGCGCAAGCACAGGAATTCCTAATTGGGAGTACTACAGTCGTTCTCTCTCACATTCTGATATTCAACTCCCTCTCGGCTATCGATACAGGCGGATGTCGTCGAAGTACATCGTGCCCGCGCCGCCAGCTACGGGACTATTCTTGGTGCCGATCCCAATCGTGATCGTACTGACGTTGGCAAGGTTCACACCCTGATCGGCAAATCCGCCAGTTGCGGACAGATCTATTACCCATCGGTTCCATCCGGTCATCTGAGTCGCGCTTGCGTTGTCGTGATACGCCACTGCATTGCCGTTTAGAGCAACAAACATCCGGTCGGCAGCATTGGCAAAAGTGCCTCTGAACCACAGGACGAGCTTCGTGACACCTCCCTCGGTCCAATCTGTCGGGTAGACCAGCGTCAGCGTTGCCTCGGAAGTCTTTAGGTTGTTGTCATAGCGATAAACCATCGATTGGGCGCCACCGTGGACTATCGTGGTTTCGGCATAGGGCGGCAGGTCGTTTCCGACCAGGGCGCCGTTCGTCGTGGTTCCAAAACCGTCGATCCATTTGTCGAATATCCTGTTGCTGTTGGGATCGGGTGGATCAATGTCATTGTAGGACTCGAAATCGTCCACCGCGATAAAGTCCGCCGTCGTAAAGGTCCAGACCAGACCTTTCACCGTACCGCTCGGATAGACCTCATCAACGCGCCAGGCATAACTGTTCTGCCAATCAAGTCCTCCGGGATCATAGCTCTCTGCGCCGAGAGCTCTTGGTCCTACGTACTGAGGCGAGGCCGTCGTGGCATTGTTGACGGCATCAACATCGGTGCCAAAGTACAGCTCATGGGAAGTGGCGTTGTCCGCTGCCGTCCAGCCAAGCGTAGCGATCATCGGAACATCGACGGTGCCATTGGCCGGCTGCGAATTGCCGACAGCACCCGGCGTGGTGAAGGCCCAGATACTGCCTTTGTGCGTTTCGATACCGTCAAACTCATCGACCCGCCAGTAGTAGACCTTCTCCAATTCAAGCGGTCCGGGATCAAAGCTCGCCGTTCCCGACAGAGCCCCGCCGGTAGCGTTGTTCACCTCGTCGAAACTGTCACCAATATAGAAGGTATGCAATTTCGCGCCGTCGCCTGGCGTCCAGCTAAAGGTCGCGTCCGGATCTACAAACTCGGCGCCGTCAGCCGGATCCGGGAGATAGGCCGTCTTGGGCGGAAGCGAAAAACTCCAGACGTTGCCTATCCACGGACCGTTCGGATCGGCCTCGTTGACCTCATCGACTCGCCAGTAGTAGGTCGCGCCGGCAACGAAGCCGTCAGGAATGGCGAATCCGGGAAAACCTGCCAGGATGGACGTCTCTGTCTGGTTGCCAACGAATGTGTGTGGGGCGCCATCATTGACGTCGTCGAAGTTGTCGCCGATATACACATCGTGAGAGACCGCAAAATCCCCCGCTCTCCACTCCAGATTCACCCATGTGTCCATGTGAAGGGCGCCGTCCTTGGGATTCGGTCCCGAGGCTTTCGGGAGCGGCGCAATTGTCATGATGGCCTGGATTTCAGCGGAGTTCAGCGCATGATCGTAGAGACGGACTTCCTCCAGCAGACCGCCAAATGCTTCGGTCCCCTCCGACACCGGATTTCCATCATTGCCGATCCAAGCGAAATCGTGGATGGTTGACAGACCCGTATAGGATCCGGTCGCACCCTGTTCGCCATCTACGTAAACCACGTAGATGCCGTTGTCCCAGGTCAAGGCAACGTGATACCAGGTCTCGGTTTCCAGGACCATGATGTTTGTCCGTCTTGTATGGGAATCGCCAAGGCCCAGGTCCAGTTCGGTATTTCCTCCGTCCATATACAACTGGACGCGGTCGTTATATGGAGGCTGCGTTGTATGACCGAAGAAGTACCGCGTTTGGGCGGGCTGTGGCTCCGAAAGGTACGCCCAGACAGCAACGGTTCCGGTTGACGCCGACATGCCGGCGCTGGAGAACTCCACATAAGCCGTCTCCGTACCGCCGTACAACAGGGCTCCCCCCGATCTGCCAGCTTCGGGCACCCATGTCACGTCTCCCGACAATGTGCCGTCGTTGTCGCCGCCGGCCGAGTCAGCCGCCACCTCGCCCGATGACTCATCGAACTTCCAGTACCCGATCAGATCGGCCCGTGCACGAGTCGAAAGGGGCTCCGTGCAAAGGGTCAGAACCACGATCGTAAGGATCAGACAGATTGGTTTTCTAGACATGATGATCCTCCTGCTAAGAGTATAGACACGCATAAGCGAATCCAGATAGAGAGCATCCGTGACCTTCTATCTTTCACAATGGTTGCCCTGTATGGGACGATGAAGAGTTTTGCGACTTGACCTTACCTCCTTCCTTACAGAGCCCTGAGGCCCAACTAATCAGAAAAGCGTAAGTCGTGTTGCAGGCCATGTAGGTTACCCCACCCCCGCAACCCAAACTCAGAAGCCTCCAACTGCTGTCAACGCCCTTTATATCAGATCCTTCACCAATCAGTCAAGAGAAATCTCTGGTACCGATCAAGTGAAAAGGGCCTGTACCGCATCGAATCAGTACAGGCCCTGAATTGCATGCATGACGGCTGCGTATTTGCAGGCCGCTGCCAACGGTTCGAAGAGAATCTAACGAATCAGCCGGATGTCATCGAAGTACATCGTTCCTGAGCCGCCGGCGGCCGGGCTGTTCTTGGTGCCGAGGCCTATCGTGATCGTGTTCACGTTGGCGAGGTTAACGCCCTGATCGGCGAATCCGCCAGTGGCGGATAGATCGATAATCCAATTGTTCCACCCACCCATCTGAGTTACACTCGCGTCATCATGATAGACCACGGCTGTGCCGTTTAGCGCGACAAACATCCGCTCAGCAGAATTACCCGAATCGCCTCTGAACCACAATGACAGCTTTGTGACGCCCTCGGTAGTCCAGTCTTTCGGATATGCCAATGTCAGCGTTGCCTCGGAAGTCTTTAGGTTATTGTCGTAGAAATACGGCATCGACTGGGCGCCGCCGTGAACAATAGTCTGCTCGGCATAAGGCGGCAGATCGTTGCCAACCAAGGCGCCGTTTGTCGTGGTCCCAAAGCCGTCTATCCAGTTGTCGAATATGCGATTGCTGTTGGGATCGGGTGGATCGAAGTCATTGTAGGACTCAAAATCGTCCACGAGCAGAAAATCGGCCGTCGTGAAGGTCCAGACAAGACCCTTGACAGTTTCAGTGGGATAAACCTCGTCCACTCGCCATGCATAGCTGCTGTACCAGCCAAGCCCTCCGGGATCATAGCTTTCAGCTCCAAGAGCCCTGGGCCCCACGTACTCGGGCGAGGCCGTGGTGGCGCTGCCGACAGCGTCTGGGTCGGTGCCGAAGTATAGCTCGTGCGAGCTGGCATTGTCCGCCGGCGTCCAGCTCAGCGTCGCGATCATCTGCACATCAGTTGCACCATTGGCCGGCTGCGGGTTGCCCACGGCACCTGGCGTCGTGAAGCTCCAGATATCACCTTTATATGTGAAGGGTGGATCCATCTCGTCAACCCGCCAGTAGTAGACCTTCTCTGGTTCCAGTGCAGCGGGACTGTACGTGGGGTGGCCTGCAGGCATGCCGGCCGTGGCATTGCTCACCTCGTCGAAATTCGTGCCCATGTAGACAGTGTGCAGCTTAGCGCCGAAACCTGGCGTCCAAGTGAAACTCGCATCAAGGTCAACGAACTGGGCGCCGTCAGGCGGATCGGGATTGTAAGCCGTATTGGGCGGAACGGCGAAGCTCCAGATCTCCCCCTTCCACGGGCTGTTCGGCTCGGTGTCATTAACCTCGTCGATTCGCCAGTAATACGTTGTTCCAGGAACAAGGCCGTCCGGATAGGGAAATCCCACAAAGCCTGCGATTGTGAACGTGTCAGTCTGATTGCCGCGGAACAGCGGTGAGTCGATGGTAGCATTGTTGACGTCGTCGAGGTTATCACCCATATACACATCGTGCGAGACGGCAAAGTCTCCCGCCGACCAGGTCATGTTTACCCATGTATCGCCGATGAGCGACCCGTCCTTCGGGTTGGGGCCATAGGCCCACGGATAGTCTCCAGCACCGCGCATAACGACCTGAATCTCTTCCAGCGTCAAGACTCTGTTATAGATGGAAAATTCGTCGATTATGCCATCGGCGCCATTGGTAGCAGGCATGTAACCTGCGTCGGTATTGGAACCGATCCTCGGATTGGGATTAAGTGTAGGGAAATTGCCCAAACCCGTAACGCTGCCGACTTCTTCGCCGTTGATATAGAAGCGCGATTCGCCAGCATCGAAATCCCAGGTCGTTGTCAGATGATACCACTGGCCAGCAGCCGGTATAGCATCTGTAGCGGGAATTTCCCAATCCTGGAAGTCAGCATCAGCGGCATCTTCGAGATAGAATCCGAACGTTTGATCCCTGTCTCCTGCTGTCTTGCCTTTCCCTATCATATAGTAAATGGCGCCGGTGTTCGCACCGAACATCCTGTACGTTTCCTGTTCACTGCCGTCCCAGTTCGGCTTGAACCAGAATTCGATCGTGCACGCAGGTGTAAGAACGTTAGATATCTCCACGTATTCGCCCTGCTTGCCTATGTCGATTCCCTTTCCATATCTGCCGGCTGTACGTTGAGCTCCGACTATGGTACCATCGTTGCCATTTCCGCTTGCATCTGCTGCAACATTTCCTGAACCTTCAAAACGGAACCGCAGAATTAGACTACTTTGCAGGTCACCGCTCTGCGCCTGCCCATCAGAACAAAAGACGGCGATCAGGCCTGCCATCAGCAGGCACGAAATCACGTTTCTATACGTTCGCATACGATTCTCTCCTTTCCTTATTCTCGCATTTGGCCTGCTCGCGAAGACCAGACCGGTCGACAAAACAGAATAAATCAGATCAATCAGTCTTCCAAACATAATAGTCCTCCTTCAAATGAGATCGGCAATGACCGTCATCGCGCCTGTTGGGCCCAAGTTAGAAGCAATCCCAATGGCTCTTTTTGATTTGACGCCACCTCCTTCCTTCCAAAGCCCGGCACGGGCGGTTAGTCAGGAACGGCAAGAACATGCGATGAACTGCGGTATGCCCGCTGGCTTCACTGACGGACTACCCATAAATCATCGCATGTTAACTTATAACACATCACCGCCCGTCGCGTCAAGAAAAATCGCAGGCCGATGATTACGATTCGAGTGGATTTGGCTTGAGCTTGCGGCGGACTGGTGTAAACTCTGTGGGGAATAGTTAACCCTTTTTGACACGCCGCATTAGGGGCCTGACCATGACCAAATGGGTGTATTTCATGACGCTGTTCGTCGGCGCCGCAGTATGCGTTTGGCTGATCCTGCTCAACGCCCGAATGGCTACAGAATCCTCCTCGGCCGCGCTCGAACTGGAGCGATCGGAGAGTGATCTGACCGATCTGAAAGAGCGTATCCGCAGGGCCGAGACGCAGAGGGACGCGGCCAACCGCAAGGTCGAGCAACTTCAGAAGGAGGTCGCAGCCCTGAGTGAACAGCGGACATCGGACAGGCAGGTCCTCCAGGATCTTTGGGAGATGGTTCTAAACAACACGCGCGCCAAGGCCGCCCTGGCGCCTGCCGAACGGCAGGCCATCGAGCAGGCTCAGCAGCAGATCGATCGAGAGGCACAGCAGCAACCGCCTGTCAAGTATGGTGCTGAGATGATAAAGGAAATCATCTCGTCCGGCGGCGGTCTCGAGGCGGCCGTCAGACAGATCGTCACTTCCGACCGAATTGCCTCCACCCTGGAGAGTCATAGTGAGCATCCGGTCTATTGGGCCGCCGCGGCGACTCTGGCGCACGAGCCCGAAGCGGGGCTGTCGTATCTCGAAGAAGCCGTCAAGCTGTACCCGGATTCGAAGGTTGTGCTCTCGTCGCTGGTTCAGGCCAAGATCGCGCAGGACTCTATCGATGAATCGCTGCTGGCCCACATCGATGAAATGCAAAGAATCGACCCGGCCAACGCCCTACCGGATTGCTACGCCGCATACAGCCAGTTCAAGAGCGGAGACATCGAAGCGGCGTTGCAGTCGTTGTCCCAGGCCGGCGCCAAGGACAGGTTCGCCGACGACAGGATAGATCTGTTGATGGCGCGGTACGACTATTTCCTGGACGGCGGCGCCACCGAGGGGATGGCGATCGGATTGTCGGCGTTCGACCTGCCCCTTTCGCACATGGGCATGCTTCGAGACATGGCAAACCTGTCAATGGCACAGGCCGATGCCCTGGCGACGGCCGGACAATATGATGAGGCACTGCAGATTGCTGAGGATGTCTCCAACATCGGCGGCAGCCTGTCATCCTCTGGGCGATTCTTAATATATGACCGCGTAGGTATGGCGCTGCAGCAATCGGCCCTCGAGCGACGAAGGCAGATATACGAAGGCCGTGGGGACACCAGTCAGGTCGAGAAGATTGATGCCCAGTTGCAGGCCATAGATGAACGTTCGTCCATGATTGACGTGATGGGCCAGGCCTTCGGAGGCGTCATGGCGAATATGACCGAGCAGGACCTTGCCGATTACGTCGACGGGACCGTGCTCAACGGCGAATTTTCCACGCTGCAGGCAATGCCGGAAATCGCAGAGGCATTGGCCCGGGCTCGGCAGGCACGGGACAATCAAATGGGCCGGACGACACCACCATAGAATTGCCAAAGCTCCAAAAGTCACACCAAGACGGTTGCAACGCCGGAGGATTTCTGCTATCTTCTCGACCACAACAACTGTGGAATTCTCGTGAATGACACTGGAAGTACGACTTTTTTGCCCCTATATTATGGAGGTCACTATGAAACGACGCTGTAAGCAATTGACTCTAGTTGGGACTCTTGTACTGATTTGTGTTAACGTCGTTATGGTTTATTCGGGCACGCAAAGCAAAGTAAGTGACGAGTTCCGCAAGGATTTCATTGAGAACTTCAATCGAACCGGATTGAACACGACGCCGGGCGACGCGATGATGCTGCGAATATTGGTCGCCGGCGCCGGATGCAAGCGCGGCGTGGAAGTGGGCTCTGCTACCGGCTACGGAGCCATCAACATGGGAATAGCCTTCGAGCGAAACGGCGGGCATCTCTACACGCTCGAGATCGATCCCGACACCGTAAAGGTCTGTCGGGACAACATAAAGAAGATGGGCCTCGAAAATACCGTCACGTGCATCGAGGGCGATGCCCTCAAAACGCTGCCGAAACTCGAAGGGCAGTTTGACTTCGCCTTTCTCGATGCTCTCAAGAGCGACTATCTGAAATACCTCAAGATAATCGAGCCCCACCTCAAGCCAGGAGCCGTCGTTGTCGGCGATAACGTCATTCGCTCTGCCAGAGCGATGCAGGACTTCCTCGACTACATACAGAACAGCCCCGACTACGAGACCGTTATCATCCGCGCTTCGATGGAAAAGAAGGACGGCATGTCGATCAGCTATAAGATCAGATAGCATACCCTTGAGGGTAGTAAATTCCCGCGAGCAAAACCATAACCTGTTCGTGTAAAGCCGCCTAACCACGCAAGAGCGGGAATTTACATTAGGGAGCACTATACCGTGAGCAGTCGGCAAGGCCTGGATTGGAGGCTTTCAATGAAACACGTCCTTTCGATTAGTTGTGTCGTGCTCGCATTGATTAGGGGCGCACACGGCAGTTCTCTTAACCTTGGCACAAGACATGACGGCCAGGGCTATCAAGTGGAATTAGCCCTGGACGGCAAGAACGTTTTGACGTCTCCGCCTGAAGGCCTCTGGTCGATAGCGACGAGCTGGAAAGATGGCTGGCCGGCCTCGTGGCTTCACGCCAGACCATCTGAGGTCGAACACGTTGGCGATTGGACTATTGTCCGCGGCAAAATCCAGACATCGGTGGGCACGTGGCAGCTTTCAGATTCCTATCGGCCGCAGGGACGGATCATTAAGTGCGTACGCAGGTTCAGATGGGACGCAAGTCAGACGGCAGAACGCGTTACGCTTTCGGTGCGTTTTCAATGTCCTGGAAAAGGCTCTAAGGTCGTACTGCCCGGTATACT
>Ga0209536_100007402_pt1 | contig 16651 bp, 15 predicted proteins | sample DeeMarSeWOR28_12_FD_187461 | JGI IMG/M metagenome (GOLD analysis project Ga0209536, IMG submission 187461) | Marine sediment microbial communities from White Oak River estuary, North Carolina - WOR-2-8_12 (SPAdes) (version 2) | ecosystem: Environmental > Aquatic > Marine > Intertidal zone >... | reverse complement strand
GGAGACGACGATAATGGAAGTCACCAGGGGGGCCATGACGGCTGACCTTACTAACCCGGTGCCAAATGATTCCCTTTGCAGAAAGATGGCCAGCGCCAAAGCCAGAGCAATCGTCAGGGGTACCTTGACGATGACAAATTGGAGCGTCACCCACATTGACTGCCAGAAAACCGGATCATCCAGCAGGCGCAGGTAGTGGCTTGGACCAATAAAGCCGCGAAAGCCACCTAGTAAACTGTAATTGTAGACGCTGGCCCGGGCAGCGGCGAAGATGGGCAGATAACGGAAAAGAGTGAAATTGATCAACGCCGGTAGCACAAATAGAAAGGCGATGATCAGGTTGCGACGACGCCAGGTGAAGACACTTCCTAGTCTCTCTTTCAATGTCGGGCGTGGAGGGGTTGATACTCCTTGCATATTACCTCGCCTTGCCTGGGATGGCCTAGTTTGCCATAAAATGGATATTTGCTTCAAAGAGGCTGCGCCATTTCCAGCACAGCCTCTTTGATTATATATTATTACTCGTTCCAGCCTGAGTATTTGGCGCAGGCCTGTTCCATGTTCGACGCGGCGGTTTTCACCAACTCTTCGACGTTCAGATCTTGACCTTGCGAGAGATTTTGCAGCAATTCGGCATAGATCTGCTGGTACTCGGTGTAGCACGGCGTTTGGATGCGGGGCTCACCGATCTCCTGCAGGCCGACGGAGAACAACTGTTGGGGGTACTCATTGTACTCCGGCAGCGTATTCAGGAGATCAAAGCGAGCGGGTAACTGGCGCACGTAATCGTACCAGATCTTGGAACCTTCGGCTCCGGCAAAGAACTTCACCATGGAGATGGCTGCTTCCTGGTTCTCCGAGTTTGGCGATACGCCGAAATGCCAGGAACCGGTGTGGCAAAGCTGGGCGCCATCGGCGTAGTAGGGGATGCCAGTCACGCCCCAGTTGAAACCGCCATCGGGATAGAGACGGTTAATCTCTCCGATACGATTGTCGGGAGTAATCATAAAAGCGTGCTGACCGTTGACAAAGGGTTGGGGAATCGATTCCACTGGGCTGACGGCCCGATCGCCGATGTGCCAATCACGGTAGTCCTGGTGGGCTGCAATCGCTTCAGGGGTGTCGAGGTAACCGACAAAGGTGATGCCGTCCGGCCCCATACCTTCGAAGGTGGGCGACCCACGCTCGCCGGCCGAGCGGCGGGGGATGCCTTGTTCGTAGTCACCCCACCAGGTGCCCTGTCCCCAACGCAGCCCCCAAACATCAGGGGTGCCGTCACCGGTGTTATCAACCGTCGTCTTTTCCCAGGCGTCCCAGGCTTCGTCGAAATTCCAGCCCTGAACTTCCTGAGGCGGTTGCAAACCGGCCTCGTCCGTGTAGTCCGAGTTGTAGAACATCATGGAACAGCTCTGCATGATGGCCGGGGCGTAGAACTCGCCTAGATATGAGCCTTCCTCAATAGACTGGGGCACATATTCCGCCAGTTCTTCTTCAGTGTAGTAATCGGCCAGCGGGATGATGGCCCCGTTGAAGGCATAGTGCTTGATGTCGGGTCCATCGGCCAGGAAAGCATCAAAATCGGCACCGGCGGCTACAGAGGCCTCGATCTTGGGGAAAAGCTCTTGGAAAGGTACAGAATCGACTTGAACCTCGACGTTAGCCCACTTCGGATCGCTGGCCTTCCAGGCCGTGATCATATCATCGGTCGCGAGTAGTTGATCGGCATCATTCAGTGTAAGGAAATTGAGGGTTATGGCTTCCGCTGCAGGCTCTTCACCAGCAGGCTCTTCAACAGCAGGTTCTTCGACCGCGGGTTCTTCGGCTGCGGGTTCTTCGGCCGCACCTCCGCCACAAGCGGTGAAGAATATGGCTATGATGAGAAGGGTCGCAATTGCTACCAGCCATTTTGTATTCTTGAGTTTCATTTTTTCTTCTCCTCTTTAAAAGTAGGGATGTAAAAGTCTTAGAACGGACGATTTCAGAGGTCGTCCAACACATGCACCTTACACACTATTTTACTAACGCGCTCTAATCACCTCCTTTCCAATTGATGGCCATCGGTGCATTGAGTAGCACTCTGTCTCACCCTTTGACGATCTTTACGAGCACTTTCCGCCTGCGCGGTCCGTCAAAATCATAAAAAAACAGCCCCTGGGAATCCCCTAGGACCAAATTTCCTTCCTCAATAAGGACGGTTTCATTGTTGCCGATGAGGGATGCCTTGATGTGTCCGGCCGCGTCGGCCGGGGTATCGAAAATGTGGTGAAAGTCGGTGCGAGTGGGCACCAATCGTCGGACATCGTTCACGATATCCTGTGCCGTTTCAGGATCAAGATAACTGTTGATGGTAATGGCGGCCGTGGTATGGGGGACAATGAGGAAACAAATGCCGCTTTGAATGCCGTTGTCGCGGACGACCTCCTGCACTTGCTCCGTGATTAAGGTCAGGCTGTCCCCTTTCGGGGTGTCAACATAGATGGTTTCATGCATGGGCAATACTTTCCAAGGCTGAATGGTAGGTTGTCGACGATCGGCCAACGGTAGAAGCGCGGATAATTAGCTCTGGTTCTAGTTTGATGTATTGAGCCTGATCGTAACTTTTCCCCCTGATCCGATCTAACAGTAACTCAACCGCTAACCGGCCCATCTCCGAAATGGGTTGCCGCACTGTCGTGAGTGCGGGGCTCATGTATTGGCTGGAATGAATGCCGTCAAAGCCGACGACGGCCATATCCTCTGGCACTTGTAGAGCATGATCATTTAGAGTTCGCAACACGCCCAGGGCCATCATATCGTTGAAGGCGAAAACGGCCGTAGGCTTTTCAGGCAATGAAAGGAAATGTTCCATGGCTAGCCGGCCTGTTTGGGGCAGATAGTCCCCGTAAAAGACTAGGGACGAGTCCACGGCTAAACCAGCTTCGATCAATGCGGATCGATAACCTTGGAGCCGTTCACTGCTCAGCGTGGAGATGGTCAATCCTGTAATCGCCGCGATTCGCCGATGACCTAATTCCAGGAGATGTTTCGTGGCTATATATCCCCCTTTCAGATTATCGATTCCTACGGCGTCCAGACCAGTGTCGAGCATCGGCCGTTCAAATGTGACCACTGGCGTGTCTGCCTCAATCACGGGCGCGATCTGCTCTGCATTCATTCCGGCGCTGATACAGATCAGACCATCTACGCGGCGTGCGATCAGATCTTTGAGATGAATTCTCTCCTCGGCCGGCCGCCATTCGGAGTTACAAAGGATGATATTGTAGCCGTTATCAGCCGCTGCTCGCTCTACACTATAGGCTACGGAAGCAAAGAAAGGGATCTCAACACTGGGAATAAGGAGGCCAATAGTCAGAGTCTCACGTCGGCGAAGGCTCCTGGCCACAGCATCTGGACGGTAACTGAGTTCTTCCATCACCGACTGTACCCGCTTGGTGAGTTCGGGGCTCACATAACGAGTGCCATTAATGACGTGACTAACCGTCGCCGTGGATACATTGGCACGTTGGGCAACATCACGAATTGATGCCATTTTCCTCTCAAAATACAGTGAGAAAAACGATTACGTCATGGATGCAAATACCTTATCAGAGATAGATTTACTTGTCAATCTAATTTCTATCACTATCAGTCCAATCGAATTCTTTGATAGTCATCCTGAACTTGGAACCCGCTTGCGATGCTGCTTAAATTGTGCGCGAAAGGGACACTTGTGTTTGTTGCTCAAATCCTTGCTTTCAGGTGATCTGTCCCGCCTTCGCACTATCTTCGATTAAGCGCCTTGCCGGGTCATCCCCAAGGATCTTGGCGATCTGGTCGGTACCTGGTACGCAACGGCCGGCCCCCTGGGTGGCCACGACTGCAGCGCCCATGGCGTTGGCCAAAGCCGCACACTCCCGCCAATCACCCCCTCGTAGATAACCGGCGATGAATGCAGCCACGAAAGCATCGCCAGCACCAACGGTATCCACTACCTCGACATCGAAACTTGGATGGTAGATGTCTATGTCCTCGGCAGCTACATAGCAGCCCTCAGCCCCTGCTTTGAGTACGACCACTGATGGACCGAAAGTCCGCAGCGCTATCGCAGCCTTCGCCCCCTTGTCGTTCACCAGGTATTCTGCTTCCTCAATGGTGAGTAAGAGGATATCGGTCAGCTTCAAGACCTGAGTGAGGATATCATCGCCGAAATATTCGATGCTTGGCCCAGGGTCAAAAAAGATGGGAATCTTTTGTTTGCGAGCTATTTCTAAAAGATCTAAAACATCGTGAGGATTCAACAGGTCTCGTAAAGTGTAACCATTGGTAAACAAACTCCGTGCCTGAGGAACGATCTCTTTCCAGGATGGTGGGCAGTGTTCTGGCGGTTTATCGTCTTTAATACCTAGGAAGACGTGTTGACCAGCCTTATCGGTCACGACGACACACAACACCGTTTGTCGACCTTCCAAGGTTTCTACATAAGTCACGTCCACGCCCTCGTCGGCTAACATTTGTGTTACTTGTTGGCCATACGAATCGTCTCCCAACATGGCTAAGGTGGCGATGGAAAGATCGAAACGTCTGGCTGCCACCAAGGTCGTACAAGCCCCACCCAACTCGGTGAATAAGCCGTCGGCCCAGCCATGCTCGTTTGGCCTTAGGGGCAGTTTGGTCACCGGCATGATGATATCGGCAACCAGGTCACCAATGACAATTAGATCGTACTGTTTCATCAGCAGTCAACTATTTGATCGATCAAGAGGTGTCATTAGATCCCTGCTTTAAGGCTGTGCGGCGCCGGCGCCATAAAATTAGGACAGCACCAAAGGCTAGAGGTAGCGATGATATGAGCAGTAACGCTGGCAGGGAAACTGGTTGGACGACCCGAACCTCCCGGTCACTTCCAAGAAGTAGTTCATCGTCTAGTGAACGAAGACGTACCTCATATGCTGGCTGGTCAGCAGATAGTTTGACACGATAGCCCGTAAAATCGACGCGTGGCGTCAGGTCAGGATTATTTGGATCGTATGGCAAAATCTCGTACCCAAACTCCTTGCCGGGAACTTGCTTCACAAAATAAGATTCTAGGGGGATCCGTCCCTCCACCTCGCCATTTTGCACGATTTCCAGGATGCCCTCGTCAAGCGTTTCACCGCTTACCCAGGTCCATTCTGAACGGCTGGCATCGCTCGCGGACTGGGGATCCTGCAACCGTTCGTAGGCTATAGCAGGATATTCGCGGACGATGTGTGGCTTCAGATAAAGCACGGTGTCATCTTCTCCGAGTATGGCGTCTGATAGGTCGTTCAGTTCTTCCGGAAAAGTCCAACGCGCTTCCGGGACGACTTCGTAGCCAACGGCCGTTCGCCTGGGCGCGAAGACGACGAGATCGCGTTTACTCTCTGGAAGAATGGTGCCATCCTCCAGTCTGGTTTGGATCTGGTAAGTTCCCTCTTCAAGATCAACTGGATAGCCAGAATTCAATCCAGTGCTGAAGGTGTTAAACGGTTTCGGAGCTATGGGGCTTGGGGGTAGATCTGTTGAATCCTCACCCCTGGCCTGCGCCTGCCGAGCTGCTTCTAACCATTCCTCTCGTGCTACCTGGTAATCTTCAGTCGCTTGGCGGTAGGCCATCTGATCCGCCAGAAAACGATCGTTCGCTTTGAAAGCCTCGTCCCCAATAAAAAGTTGTGGCTTGGCGGCGCCCTCTCCAGCGCTAAAGTGGATCGTGTAGGGCATCTGCTCATAGGTGGCCACTAACTGTCCTCCTTGAAGCACCTCTAAGACACCGTCGACCTGTTCGTTTAGTTGTGACCAGGCTGCCCGGTATTCGTTGGTAATGGGCCAATAATAAACACGGGTACGGCGAGGGGAAAGGATACTCGTATCGTCGGCCATCAAATATATCTCGCCCACAATAGGTGGGGCGAATGTGCCGATCACGGCGCCTGGTATTGCTGCATTGATGCCATAAACAAAGGCTTCGGTCTGTTCTGGGGCTTGCGCGAAAACCAGGGCCGGTATCGAGAGCAAGAATGATAGGATAAGGAAACGAAGGCGGCTACCGTTGGGGTTATTGTTGGTCATGGCAGCACACCACGCTGGCGCATCGCCCAAACAGTAGCAGCCAGCCAAAATAAGGTTACGATGATGGCTATTCCTACGTGCTGAAGCACATTCAACCAATCGCCTCGCAGGGCGGCTGCCAGCACAATATCTAACATTCGAAAGGGTGAGATCCAAGACAGCAAACCCTGAATACTGCCTAGAAAGACGCGCAGGAATAGCAGGGCATCATAAAAACGGTTCGTTGGGGGAATACTCAGCAAGGCTGCATAAGCGCCTTGAATGACAAGAAGGATGAGGATCGCCGCCACTAAAAGCAAAACTGCGGATCGGGCTGAGGGTGCTGCAGCAGATATGAATAAACCGAATGCTATCGTCACCCCAGCAATAAAAATCGTTGGTACTAGCCCCCATAGTAATCCAGTTGGGACTACGAAGTTTGTGATCCAGGCCAGAATTAATAACACCGGTACGATAAGCAACAAGAACAGGACATAGACCAGTAAACCTGCCAGAAAAAATCCGCCGACAAGCACCGGGATATCAATTGGTGCGAAGAAGAGAACCTGTAATGCTCCTTGCTCGCGCGGTCGGGCGATAGCCAATGCTGCTTCCGCGGTGATGTACAACAAAGCGAGGCTTAGAGCGGCCTGTAATGGCAAAAAGAAAGGCCGGAGGACGATATTCAGCCCACTTTCGCCAACAAAACGAATTGAATTGTAGACAAGGATCACGGCGATAAGCACGGCAATAGCCGCGGCAAGGTACAGGCTCCAACCGAGGAGAGAATCGCGGGCTTGCTGGCGCGCGATTCGTTGAATGGCATTCCAGCGCAATGACGAATTAAAAGGTGTGCGCGATTCTGTGACACTCATGGGGTGCCCGCCAGTTGTTCGACGTTCAGATGGGTAATGGTTACAAAGGCTTCTTCCAGGCTCATCTCTTCAGTGCTCATCTCCACCAATATGCCTCCAGATTCGACGACAGCCTGAAAGATCTCCGCCCGCGCGTCGCGATTCCCGGAGACGTGAACCTCGAGCTGGTGATCCAGGAGCTCAATGTCCTCTACATCTGGGATCCTTTGCAGAATTTGGGTCAGCGCTGCCGGAACTTTGACCAACACCAGCCGAACAACCTTTGAAGCACCGATACGCGCGCGAATGCCGTCGATCGTGTCCTCCACCAGTAACCGGCCCTTGTGCAAGATCCCCACGCGATCGGCCGAACGTTCGATTTCGGAGAGGATGTGACTAGAGATTAAGACGGCCCCTCCCTGGTGACGGTGTCGTTCCACCACCCCGCGCACTTCTAAAATACCAAAGGGATCGAGCCCACTAACAGGTTCGTCAAGAATCAACAGATCTGGATCATGTACCAAGGCCCGGATCAGGCTCAGCTTCTGTCGCATACCTCTCGAGTAAGCCGAGGCCAATGCGTGCCGTGCTTCCCAAAGATTGAGCGCATGGAACAGTTCTTCCATTCGCCCCTCGGGATGGGGGACCTTGTTCAGATCGGCGAAAAAGTGAACGAACTCCCAACCTGTCATCCGTGTGGTGGCTAACGGCTCTTCAGCGACCACGCCAATCCGCCGCTTTATGTGGATAGTATCGCCGGTGATGGGCGAGTCAAACAGGTAAACTTGTCCCGCCGTTGGTTGTAGCAGGCCTAGAAGTAGACGGATAGTGGTGGTTTTTCCGGCGCCATTCGGACCTAAAAATCCGTAAATCTCGCCGGCCCTGATATTTAGGTTTAGATCCTGGACGGCAACAGTTGAATCAAAGGATTTGGTGAGGTTCTCTGTTCGTAACATATTCGAAAAAACCTGGAAATAATGCCTTACCCCCCGGCAATGTTCATGTTGAAGACCATCAGGCTAACTATGGTATGATATTATAGTAACGACTGGATGAGTGGCAACAACTGAGCGATCGCGAAATACTCCTTTGGCCTGGACAACGATACGTCTTTCTTTTCGACTGTTTTACCGTCGTTTGGGCATTTTTCTCGCCGGCAATGTCTTGTGGCTGGTGGTGAGCTTACCCCTGATCACACTTCCTGCCGCTACTGGGGGACTCTTCTACCTGGCCTATCGCGTTGTATCAGAAGAGCGGGATTTAGATCCAAAGCCGGCCGAAATCGGTGACTTTTGGGTGGGATTGCGCAGCTATTGGCAGCGTTGCACTTTGTTGGGGCTTCTAAATTTTGTGGCCCTGGCCATGCTGGTCGTTGCCTTATTGTTCTACTTGGGAAGCCCGGTTGAGCCTTTCCGTTGGCTTATTGGACCTGTCTTCCTTATCCTGATCGTCTTCTTGGGGATGCAAATTTATTTGTTTGCCTTGCTCATCGTTTCCCCTGAAGCATCGATCTATTCCATCTTCCGCCAGGCCTTTTTATTGTTTCTGGCCTACCCATTTGATAATCTATTATTGCTTATATCCTTGATCGTCTTAACGGCCATATCCTTAGCCCTGGCCGGACCAGTGCTGCTGCTTCTTTTTTCGCTACTGGCACTCATTCAAACAGTCGCCTTGCGGCTTGTTCGTATTGAGCGAGGCGAGATACCTGGGTCCAAATCGGGAGAGTAAAATACTTATCAAAGGTAGGTTCCGCGCCACTCAGGATCCTGGGCGATCAAGGCATAGACCACCAGGGTTTTGGTCAGGTGAACCAGGTCTGAGCAGCGGGCGGTAGGTGTCCGATCGAAGTGGGGGTAGATGCCGGGAAAACCGATCAGATTGACGTTCTGTGTATACTGCAGGGCAGAAACATCATCACTACGGCTAACGTAATCTTCATTTTCGGTCAATTGAATGCCATACGAGACTAATTCCATGGCAAGTTCACGGGTAAAGTCTAATAACTGGGGGGGTGTAACAGCCCCGCGCGCGCCACTGGCAGCGCCGGTGAAGAGGGCTCCTTTACCAAAAAACGTTGGTTGTGACGACGCTATACGGCTTTCTTGTTGGTGAACGTCGCTAATAAAAACTGTCTCTGGAAGCTGACCGTGCGGTGTGCGGTTCAACAAACGCCCCATAGCCCGCGAGAAGCCCTGGTTGCCCTTATCCACTGGTCCCTCTTCTTCATCATTGAGAAGCAAAAGGACGTTCACCTTGTAATGGGAGAGCACCTTGGTTGCCAATAGGAGTGCAGCACAGGTGCCCTGGTTGTCGATAAAACCATGCAATTCATCGCTTTCCTGCTCCCATGTAGCCGGCAGATGGTGAACAACGCGTGTCCATCGAGGTAGATCTCGTGTATCGGTATCAAAGAAGATCTGGGCATCCTCATCCGTCACCATTTCACCTTCGGCGATGTGGGTCAAGGGGCCAGGACCTTCTGGCGTGCCTAAGGCGACGGCCGTTCGCCGACCCGGCGCCGCCCGGTGCATGCAAAAGGGGGTAAGGGAGTAGCGGAAACCATCTCTTGAACCGGTTAGGTAACTACAAATGTCTGCATGTCCGGATAACCAGACCGGCGCCGGCTCCTCACCTACCACGATCCCAATGGAGCCCGAACCTCTAAGGTTCCTAGTAACTCGAACAAGATTCTCTTCGGCACTAATCTGAGCCGTAAGAGATTCGACCAGCGGCCCTTGCACGCGGGATACCGACAGGGTAGGGGAATAATTGTCTGACAGTTGTTTAAAAAGCTGGAAATATTCTCCGGCCGTGACCATTTGCTCCAGCCGTTCCCATAAGCCCTTGTATCGTCTTTCAAGTAGATGGATAGCATCTTTAGCATTCATTTGTTCAATGTCCTCACTCTAAACCGGCGACAATTTCCATATAGGCCCGTACACGTTCCTCGTCAATGGCGCTACCCCAGCCACTTGTTTCCAGACAGGTTCCGACAAAGGCACCGTCGACAACTGGCAGCAAACGGCCGGTATTTTCGTGGTTGGTGTATCCTGGCAGGAAGATCGGCGTGTCCGGCAAAGCTGTGCGAACTTCGCGGATCAATTTCAAAGTTGTTTCTTCATCTGGATCACCCAGGGAAACAGCGTCAGCCCCAGCATTTACCGCAGCCCGGGCGATCTCGGCCGGGGGTGTGCCATCGAGTGATTTGAAGTGCATGGAGTGGACTTCTGCGATCAGCTTGATATTCATCGCATTGAGTCGCCGGCGGTATTGCATGACGGCTAAGGGATTTGCGTCCACCAGGCCATCGGCCGTCATCGTCGACCCAACGAGTGCAGCACATCGTAAAAAGGTGCCACCACTCACCTTGGCCACGGCCAGTGACGCTTGAATCGCATTGCGCAATATTTGGACGCCGATCTGAAACTCAGGCCCTGTTGCCTTGAAGATCTCGTGTACGATATTGGCTACGGCGGCAATACGCGCCGGATCGGCCGTATCTTCAGTTGGGTAAACCCGATCGATAGTCTGTACCAAACAGCCGTCAGCACCACCCCGGTACAAAGTTGTGGCATCGGTAACCGCCCTTTCCAGGATCTTTTGATAGCTGCCTTCCTCATAAAAGGGGGTGCCTGGCATTGGGCCCAGGTGAACCATGCCTATGATGACTTTCTTTTTTCCAGGCGTATTAAATGTGCGCATTGACGTTCCTTTTCGTGTGTAGCTCTGACCACTGGTTCGTTGACCTAATATTCCTAATATTTAAACAGAGGATAAGTCCCGCCGTCAGGCGCATTGCTCCAACTTTGTAGGGTTTGGCCGCCGTCGATGAGCAGCATGGATCCAGTGATGTGCCGGGCATCGTCCGAGGCGAGAAAGGCCACTGCAGCAGCTACGTCTTCAGGCTGCCCAACCCGGCGTAGGGGAATACGGTTAGCGAAACGTTCGTACTTGGCTTCCCATTCCGCTTCGCTGCTGCCGGGCTTAAATCCCAGGCGAGTTTTGATGACGCCAGGACAGATGGCGTTAACCCGAATGCCATGGCCGGCTAATTGTAGCGCCAGGCTTTTCGTCAATCCGCTCACGCCCTCCTTGCTGGCCATGTAGGCGGCTCCTTCTGGCAGGGTATCCCAACCGGCCATTGAAGAAGCCATCGTGACGATAGCACCACCACCTGAATCGATGAGTGCCGGGATGGTGTGTTTGCAGGTGAGGAAAACGCCCCGCAAATTGACACGAATAACTTCATCCCAGATTTCTACTGGCATCTCGCCAATTTGGTGATGGTGGCTGATACCGGCATTGGCAAAGACGACGTCAAGCTGGCCAAATCCTTCTGTAATCATTGCGGCCATTTGCTGGCTCTGAATCTCATCGGCCACATCGGCAACGATCGCCAACGCTTCATGTCCTAGAATCTGGATCTCCTGGGCGACGGCTTCAGCATCCGTCCCATTTCGATCGCCCACAACCACAGAGGCACCTTCTTCGGCGAAGCGTATCGCCGTAGCCCGACCGATGCCCTGCCCGCCGCCGGTCACCAGGGCTACCTTCCCTTGAAATCGCACCTTATAACTCCAATTCGGCCTCAAAAGACCTCAAATGGCCGAGCTTTCTACAAACGTACCGTTCCGTAAGTCGGCCAAAGCCTGCTGTATCTCTTCCCGGGTATTCATCACAAATGGTCCATAGGGGACGATGGGTTCCATAAAGGGCGCGCCAGCCATCAGCATGAACCTGGCTGGCGAGTTTCCGTCCGCCCGTACGTGAATATGGTCGCCATCTTCAAAGATGAGCATGCGCACAGCTTCGACATGTTGGCCCCGATCATTACCGTTCAAGCCGAATTGCCCTTCTCCCTCGAAGAGATAGGCGACGACAAAAAGTCCTTCTAAGGAGGGTAGGTAAAACTCCACGTTGGGTTCGAGAGTAACATCCATATAAAGTGGTCTGGCAGCGATCTCGGTCACCGGTCCTCTGACCCCCGCATATTCACCCGCCACCACGCGTACAGCCGCGCCGTCTTTTTCCACCACAGGGATATCGGCCGCAATCACTTCCTGGTAACGTGGCGGATCCATCTTTTGGGCTGCCGGTAAGTTCACCCAAAGTTGGAATCCGTCGATCTGGCCACTGGGTCCACGTCTGGGCATTTCTTCATGAAGGATTCCTCGCCCACTGGTCATCCACTGCACGTCCCCGGGACCGATCAAGCCCATATTGCCCAGGCTATCGCGATGGCGTACGTTGCCTTCGAGCATGTAAGTGACCGTCTCGATGCCGCGATGGGGATGGGTGGGAAAGCCAACAATCGGTCCTTCGAGTGGATTATTGAATGCAAAGTGGTCAAATAGTAGAAAAGGATCGAATAAGTTGTCCGGATGCGGTCCAAAGGATCGGCGCAGTAAAACGCCAGCGCCTTCAATCACATACTGGGGGTCAATAATCTGTTTTATTTTTTGGGGTTGATTTGCCATTTCATTTGTTCCTCAATTCTTGGAAGGGTTTGCATATACATCGATTATATCAAGACTTGATGGGTCTTGATTCAGGGGCTTACCGCTAATCCCGTAAAGTCAAGGGGCACCATCTCGAAAAAAGTATTCCCCGGAGCGAGGGGTATGATCTTGTCATTTTGGTCGAAAAAGGTAAGCATATCCCGGGGATCCCCTCGTTTCCAAAATCCATCAAAACGCTGGCCATCACGGAAAATGACCGCTGGCCCCTCCCCCCAGATTTGGATTTGAATTGATGGTGTTCCACCTTCACTTTCCTCGATCTCGGTGTTGTAATGTGCGGCTTTGATGACGACGATATTTTTGAAGTTTAATAATTCCCCATCGTTCACGTCCACATGCCGTTCGCCATCGCTCCAACGGGCATATCGCCCCAATCCTGGCTGGTATTCCCATAAGATGCCCGTTCCGGTATAGATGATCTCTATTCTGCGGGCTGGCTCACCCCCATCGGGAGGGTCAGGAGTGAAAGCCATCCCGTTTTGGAGGTTTGGTGGCACTTCCTGACCCCGTTCCTGCAAAATTTGCCGCAAAGCGAGCGTATCGGTAAATAAACTATCAACATGAAATGGACTGGGATTTTTGTCGTCGAAGGTGCGCCAGAAACCACCGCTAGCGAAGTCAGGGGAAACGACGCGATCGAAAAAGACGCTGCCCAAAATCATCTGGCGAATGGGGTAACTGGATCCGGAGTAGGCGAATGCAGCATCGTACATGAGCGGGATCTCAAGATCAATTAGCCGGCCGCTTCGAATCGATCCGACACGTCTAGCATCTTTTGAGTAGAAGATGGCCGTGAAACGGGTGATGCCGCCTTCGCTGTAATGCTCAAACACCAGATCGGCCTGATTCAGCCCGGCTTGCGGCCGCACGCGAGCCGTGTTGGCGATCTTAACGGCCAGAGGGCGTCGTTGAAGAACAGAAGGATCCGGCACCTTCTCGCCCGTTAATGGGTTCACATCTTCCGGAAAATTATCTCGGCCAATAAGGCCAGGGATGTTCTGTGTAGCAGTGGGTTGAGGCGCAACTGTGGGTGGATCTACAGTTACGGCAGGCTCGACGGTTGGAACTGCAACTCCGACGATTGCCTGGCGAAGTTCGACACGCCGACCGGGAGTTGCAGTCGCCGGGTCTTCAACCTGCTCATGGAGTATGGTTTGGCCAGACTCAGTCCCACAGGCGCTCAGACCTAAGAGAGATAAGAGGAGTAATAGCCAGATTTGATAGATAGTCCACTGAATCATTTGTCAAGATTGTAGAAATACGACAAAACTAAGAGCTAGATTTTATGCGATTTATAACTTATAAGCGACAAATACTTTAACGAATCTTAAGAATTATTTTCCGCGAGTAGGGTCCCATATAGACGTTTCCTGGCTCATATGGTACTCTGTTCCTATAGGCGCATTCCACAGCGGCTACTAGCCGACATTCGAATACGAACCTTTCTTGGAGACTTGCCTTTGAAGGAAAAGAGCCTAGTTACCTGGTTTGCCCTGGGCAATACAGTTGACATCACCCTAACTTTAATCGTATTGGTTCAAGGCCTTGCCACAGAATTCAATCCGTTGGCCAGGCAGGTGATGGCCCGTGGAGATACGGTTCAATTATTGATAGTAAAAATCGCATTTAGCGCTATATTGATCGGTGCCTATGCCTTGTCCACAAGCTTGAATAATAGGTTAAGATATTCCACCGAAAAGTCGTTACAGATAGCCGTCTTCCTGGTGTGGGGGGTCCAGGTTTGGAATCTATTGAACCTGATCGCCATCATGGTGTTATAGCATAGCTAACGTTGAATGAGCTAACTCCACAATCGTATTAGAGTTCATACCCCCATCTTTCCTCACCAAGGTCGGCCGTTAGTAGAAAATATGGTCGTACCTACAATCCTTTCCCTTTCTGGTTGATTTTCATCCAATCCATCCAACTCGAGTAGATATTGTATTTTGGGGTCTGTGGCATGCCTACTTGGTAAAAATGGCATGCATAAAAGCTCCAATATGATATCGTATGGTCCGATCAGAAATGATCTGGTGGATGGTCATCCTTCGAGATAAAAAATGTTGATCGGTGAAACTGTAAAACCACAAAGAATTCTAAAGGATCATGCTCTCAGGTTTATATTGAGCTGGTGGGGGTTGATCTTTTGGTCAGTGCTCGTGGTCGCCATCACATACGGTAATGCGCTCACTTTTCCGTTTCTGGCGGACGATTTTTTTCAGTTTCCTTTCGTCGAGGAACACAGCCTGGCCGAAATCTGGCAAACGGCCGAGGGGCTTCAATACTTCCGGCCGCTGACCTTCACCCTTTGGAAAGTACTAAAGAACGTAACTGGTTCGCACAATCCTGTCTTATTGCATGCGTTCAGTCTCCTGCTTCACTTGATAAACGGGCTAATGGTTGGCTGGCTGGCTGGCCAGTTATGGTCTTACCAGCAGGATAAGAACACTTGGACTGCGTGGCTGCGTCGTTATCTGGCGGTGACGCTCTACCTCCTCTTTCCGTTCAGTTATCAGGCGGTTTCTTGGATAGCTGCAGTGATGCACCCATTGACTACTTTTCTTCTCCTTCTGAGCATAATTGGCTATCTAAAATTTGTGGATACCGGCAAACTTGTGTGGGCTATGCTCAGTTTATTGGTGGCCTTTTTGGCGCCCTTCGCCCACGAAATTGGCATAATTGTTGCTCCAATTATCATAGCCATAGAATTCCTAAGGACAGGGACCAACAATTCCTTAAGCTGGCGTATTGGTAGAGCAGCCTTATGGCTGTTGCCAACCCTGCTTTGGTGGTTCATCTGGCGTTCTGTTCCGGCCGTGAATACCGGGAATTTGATAGCCGATTTTGGATTTACTGACTTGTGGCGAAATTCAACCTATGTCTTACAGGCGGTGGCCTATCCAGTTACCTGGTTGGGCACAAGGTTGAGCCAGGCATTCACTCCAAATGAGTTCATTGTAGTCGCTCTCCTGGGCGTTGGGGCATTAATACTGGCGGCCGCTATTCAATTCAGGGGCGGTCAACGCATGTCGTTACTGCCCTGGTTTTGGATTTCCATAGCGGTGGCGCCCGCGATCTTATTTATCCCTTTTCGTTGGTTTAGCGCTTCTCCTCGAGTTCTGATGATCGCCAGCGTGGGCATTGCTTTTCTTTGGACCGATGTGGTGATGATTGTGGTAGAAAACGGTCTAATGGGTAAAAAGGACAATCAATTTGGTTTGATCATGGCTTTAGTCCTGGTATTAGCCGTGATCTCCCTCAGCTATGTCTATATCCGAAAGCAAACCCGCATGTATAGAATGGCCGGTGACCTGCTCCCACAGGTTGCCGAGATGACTCGCGCTGCGAATTTGGCGGGTGATCCGGCTATTTTCATCAATTTTCCTTCTTGGCTGGCTCCGCCACAAGAAGATTATGCCCTTGGGGAAGAAGGCGTTCTCATTTTGGGATCTTACCAGGAACTTGATGGCCTGATGCAAGTATACAGCGGCCGATCAGGCCAGATAGAATCGGTACGTTACCACGATATTCGTGCGGCAGTGCCTTATCACGTTGGCGTGACCGGTCAGGGACCAGACTGGAATCAACAGGCCACGGCAGGCGGACAGATCTTTGTCACCCGTTACACTGGCGATGATATAAAAATCCAGCCGGCCGGGTTCTTTGTCACCAATCGCCCGGATTTATCACCACTGGCCTGTTTTGGGGACCTGGTAACTTTGCTCGATGTAGAGATTTCTGAAAATCAAGAAGAGATCTCCCTCGGACTCACCTGGCTGGTTGAGGGGCCTGTGGATGAAGATGTCACCGTTTTCGTCCACCTGGTTGATGGTGATGGACAATTAATCACTCAAAATGACGGCGATCCATTGGCTGGAACTTTTCCCTTATGGCATTGGTCAAAAGGAACGATCGTTAAAGATATCCGGTTTCTCCCCCATGACGAGGAGGCAAACTCGATATTAGTTGGTCTATATCGGAGATCGACAGGGGAACGTCTGCCTGCCAGCAATCTGGCTGGCCAGCCTTGGAAAGATGATGCGGTACAATTCAAGATGCAGCAATGACCCAGTCACCCTTATTCGGCTCTCGGGTAACCAGGGTAAATACCTGGCCGTTGTAAGTTAGCAAAAATGTGATCTCGCCGGCCTCTTCTTCAACTTCCTGTAATTGAATCTTGGACTCATAGCCTAATTCCGGGCCCAAGGCCCAGCCCAACTCATTACGCAC
>Ga0209536_100007401_pt1 | contig 16651 bp, 12 predicted proteins | sample DeeMarSeWOR28_12_FD_187461 | JGI IMG/M metagenome (GOLD analysis project Ga0209536, IMG submission 187461) | Marine sediment microbial communities from White Oak River estuary, North Carolina - WOR-2-8_12 (SPAdes) (version 2) | ecosystem: Environmental > Aquatic > Marine > Intertidal zone >... | reverse complement strand
AAGTCTCAATCCGGTTATGGTAGATGGCACCGGGATGTGCGGTGGTTGCCGCGCAACAGTTGATGGCAAATCCGTTTTTGTTTGCGTAGATGGTCCTGAGTTTGATGCTCACAAGGTAGATTTCGAAACTCTCGGAAGAAGGAACAGAACATATCTTATGCAGGAAGCGGATGCACTCAAAAGTTATGAATGTGAAAGTGAAAAATCTCTTTCACAAAAACTACTGGAAACAAATTAGCGGTTTATGATTATGTCTGAAAAAATCAGCAATAAAGAAAGAATGAAAATACCCCGACAGTTAATGCCGGAACAGAACAGTTTTTCCCGAAGATTAAATTTTAATGAAGTAAATCTTGGTTTTACAGAAGAACTGGCGAAATTAGAAGCTATCCGATGCCTTCAATGCCCTAAGCCAACTTGTGTTGAGGGATGCCCTGTTGGAGTAAAGATTGGAGATTTCATTGCCTTGGTGGCTGATGGTGACTATCTGGGTGCCGCATCAAAGCTTAAGGAGGATAACCTTCTTCCGGCGATTTGCGGAAGAGTTTGCCCCCAGGAAGAACAGTGTGAAATCAAATGTGTTGTTGGAAAAAAGGGGGAACCTGTAGCAATCGGTCGACTGGAAAGATTTGTTGCTGATTATGAAAGAGAAACAGTAGGGATCAGACAGCCACAGCTTAAGCCCAGAACCGGAAAAAAGATTGCAATAATTGGCAGTGGTCCGGCAGGATTAAGTTGTGCAGGTGATCTGATTCAAATGGGACATGATGTGACAGTATTTGAAGCACTACACGAGCTTGGCGGCGTGCTGATCTACGGTATTCCGGAATTCCGTTTACCAAAAGCAATTGTAAAAGCAGAGATAGATTCGCTAAAAGCTCTTGGTGTAGAGTTTAGAAAAAATGCTGTGATTGGATTTACTGACACAGTAGATGAGTTGCTTGCAAATGGTTATGATTCTGTTTTTATAGCAGTTGGTGCCGGGCTACCATATTTCTTAAACATCCAGGGGGAAAACCTTAATGGTGTTTATTCTTCTAATGAGTTTCTTACCCGTGTAAATCTGATGAAGGCTTACCGTTTCCCTGAATACGATACTCCCGTCTTCAATTGTAAAGATAAAAATGTTGCGGTTTTTGGTGGTGGAAATACCGCAATGGATGCCGTCCGTACTTCCAAAAGATTGGGAGCTAAAAATGCATATATAATTTATAGAAGATCCGATGTAGAAATGCCAGCCAGGGTAGAAGAAATTCATCATGCAAAAGAAGAAGGTATTGGTTTCATATTCCTTTCAAATCCACTAAAGTTTGATGGTGATAAAGATGGCTGGTTAAAATCCGTAACCCTTCAAAGAATGGAACTCGGGGAACCGGATGCTTCAGGAAGAAGACGACCCGTTCCAATTACCGGTTCTGAGTACGAAATACCAATTGACATGGCCGTTATAGCTATTGGCAACGGATCAAATCCTATTATTCAAAAAACCACCCCCGATATGGGCTATAACAAGTGGGGAAACATACTCGCTGACGATGAAACAATGAAAACGAGCAAACGAGGTGTATTCGCAGGAGGTGACATCGTTACTGGCGGTGCAACAGTAATTCTGGCAATGGGTGCCGGAAGAAAGGCTGCCTCGGCTATTAATAGATATCTCTCAGGTGAAGATCTTTGGTCTTAGACTATATTTCACAATGTAACTAATTCCTGCAACTTTAAATTTTTGAACTCCATCTGAATTTTTTAAATGCCTCCCTTTCTTTAAGAAAGGCTTAATCTTTATTTTTGTCTTAAAATTGTCTTGTAATAATGAATATTGCATTTGTATCAACAGAAGTAGTTCCTTTCGCTAAAAGCGGCGGTCTTGCAGATGTGGCCGGCTCGCTCCCTCGTGAGCTTGTGAAGCTCGGTTGCGATGTCAAGCTATTTATGCCCAAGTATTTTCTAATTGACGAGGTCCGTCATGGATTAAAGTACAGCTGGGATATTGGTGAAATGCCGATACGAATAAATGGAATAATCCGCTCGGTTCATATACATCAGGGAAAGTTGCCGGACTCAAATATTGATGTGTATTTTATTGATTGCCCTCACTATTTCCACCGTCATAGAATTTATACAAACGATATGGACGAAGATGAAAGGTTTATACTTTTTTCGAAAGCAGTTATTGAAACGCTGCAGAGGCTTCAATGGGCGCCCGACGTTATACATTGCAACGATTGGCAAACAGGTTTAATTCCTCTGTTTATAAAAGATAATTATAATTGGGATAGATTTTTCGATAAGACAGCTACACTCTTCACAATACATAATATTGGTTACCAGGGAAGTTTTTCCAAATCGGTTCTGTTTAGTGCTGAAATCCGGGAAGATTTGTTCTATACTGGTGGTCCGGTAGAACACGACGGCGGTATTTCATTTATAAAAGCAGGAATTTCTTTTTCAGATATTATAAATACGGTCAGCAATACCTACGCACATGAAATCTTAACTCCCGAATATGGTGCAGGATTAGAAAATGTTTTAAAAAAGAGAGAAGATGATTTGTTCGGAATATTAAATGGTGTGGATTATAGCGTTTGGAATCCAAAAACAGATAAACATCTTCCGCATAATTACTCTTTTGAACATATGGGCGGAAAACATCTGAACAAGAAGTTCCTGCTTGAGCATTTTGGCATACCTTTCAAGAAAAACATCCCCTTGATCGGGATTGTCTCAAGAATGGTTTTGCAGAAGGGATTTGACATTTTTGAAGATGCAATAAACGATCTTATGAATTTAGACGCACAATGGATTATTCTTGGAAGCGGCGAAGATCGGTTTGAAGAACTTTTCCGTTGGTTATCAAATCGCCTTCCTACTAAAGTTGGTTCCTACATTGGTTACAACAATGAACTGTCTCACCTGATAGAAGCGGGTGCTGATATGTTATTAATGCCTTCCCGCTATGAGCCGTGTGGCCTAAACCAGATTTACAGCTTGAAGTACGGTACAATACCAATTGTAAGAAAAACTGGAGGACTGGCTGATACGGTTAAAGACTGGGACGAAGAAAATCATTATGGTTTTGATCATGGTAATGGTTTTTCGTTTTATGACTATACCGGGTACGCTTTATACAAATCGGTTGAACGCGCTGTTAATACTTTTAAGCATCGAGATGTATGGAAAAAAATTCAGAAGAACGGAATGAAGCAAGACTTTAGCTGGTCACACTCTGCGGAGAAATATGTGGAGCTTTATAAACTAGCAAAAGAGAAGAGGGATTAGAGACTTGTTAGCAAAAGTCAAAGAAACCAATCGTTGTCATAAATAATAAATATGAGAACTCTAACTAAAGAGATCAGAGATAAATTAACTCCTGAACAGGCTTTGGATGTGCTAAAGAGGGGAAACGAGAGGTTCGTTAACAATCTTAAGGCTCATCGTAATTTATTAGAGCAAATAAATGAAACGTCTGATGGTCAGTACCCTTTTGCTGCCATTCTTAGCTGCATGGATTCCCGAACTTCTGCAGAATTAATTTTTGATCAGGGCCTTGGAGACATTTTCAGCATCCGCATTGCCGGGAATATACTTAACAATGACATACTTGGAAGCCTTGAGTTCGCTACAAAAGTAGCCGGCTCAAAAATTATATTGGTTTTGGGGCACACAAAATGTGGGGCCATAACTGCTGCCTGTGATAATATTCAGATGGGAAACTTAACTGGGCTCTTAGGAAAGATAAAGCTTATTATCGAGAACGAGAAAGAAACACAATTTCACAGAAACGGCAGTAATCCTGATTTCGTTTTTAACGTGACAAAACTAAATGTTCAAACAACTATTAAAAAAATTAGATTGCAAAGTTCTATTATATCCGACTTGCTTAACAAAGGTAAGATTAAATTAATTGGTGGATTATATAATGTTGATACTGGAACAGTAAATTTCTTTGGGAACTGAATTAATTGGCGTGCCGCTTCTACGCCTGGCCCTTATGATTGAACCACGTTAAAAGCTTACTGCATGACCTATCGAAAAATAGAATAGTACATCTCCCCAGATAAAAGAATTCTCTGTTAATCCTTGGCTTATAATAAAACTTCGTCCAATTGAAAAATCTGCTGGCCCGATGGGTGTATCAAATGAGATTGAACCACCGATGCCGTGTCGTAGATCCTTCCACTTGATCTGTTCTTGTACATCCCAGGTTGAACCTAGATCGTACCGGAACCAGGCATAGGTATCAAAAAATATTTTAAATGGCAGTTTATACTGATACATAAGCGAAGTAAGGAAGATTTGTCTTCCTATATATTCGTTTTCATGCGCACCAAAGAAGGTGTAAAGTCCTCCTAATGTAAATTGCTCACTAAGCGGAAGTGTTTTATCGCCGAACCCAACTTGTATTCTAGGCGAAAAAACATGTTGTTGTGAGAGCATCAAATAATACTTTAAGTCTGCAAAAGCCAATATGTAGCTTTCATCTCCACCTAAAAAACTCTGTGCTGTTTCATAGTGCCCATTAAAATAAAGACCATCTTCAGGATATGGGTACTTGTTTTGGTTATCAACAATTGCTCCTATTTTTAAACTTACTATTTTGGTTTCGTAGGGTGTAACAACGTTTCCCTGCTTGTTTTTAATTTCATCGAATTGATATTTTCCTGTAAAAATAAGCTTACCGAATTTTTCAAGCTGTGTGCCGAGCGACAAGGAACCACCATAGAATATCTGCCTGTAACTGCCGGTGTTGTTGCTGGAGAAGGTGTTTCCTGTTTCTGATATGTTTCTACTGTAAATATTGATATCATTAAACTTATAATAGGCACTGAGTTTATACGTAAAATAGCTATCCAAAATTCTATAAGCTATATGTTCAAGAATGTAGGCTCTGTTTTTTGCGCCGCCAAAAAGAAAAAGCCCCAGCTCTGTTCCGCTTCCGAAAAGATTAACGTCCCTAAGGTCTATTCCAAGCTGTGCGTTATAAACATTGTCAACTAAAAAACCAAGCTTTAACAAGCTTGATATTCTTTCTTTTACAGACAGATTTAAAATGATTTTTGTTTCCACGTATTTGACATCCAATACGATATCATCAAATAAGTTTGTAGCTCTCAGGTTTTGCAAACCTTCCTCAAGATCTGAATATAATAGTATATCTCCAACCCGAACATTAAATTCTCTTTCAATAACTGTTTTACTTGTTTTGCTATTAATATTAATTGCGATAACTGTTCCTGCTCTGAACTCTAATGTTAGTCGGCCCGTTTCTCCATCAAAGCTATGGTTTTGCATGGTAAACAAGATAAAGCCTTTCTTTTTATAGGCGCTGATTAAATCTTTAATTACATTAAAAACCATTTTACCATCATAGGGTCTATTTTGAAGATAGTTAATTAATAAATTCGAATTGGTCGTATCAATTGCGATATCAGATAATATTTCAATACTTTTTATAATCGGACTAAGAGCATACTGGAATTTTATTTTTGTTGAATCTCCAATGACTTTGATGGAAACACCCAGGGAATCAAACCTTCCTGATTTATAAATCTCCGCAATGTCTCTATAAATCTCAAAGCCTGAAACCGAATCCATCGAGTGATACTTAAGAAGATATGGTTGTAGTATCTCCTCCGAGTTTTCTGGGTACATAATATTACTAATCCAAAACTCAGCAAAACCAAGATTTATCTTTGTTATAGAGTCAATTTGTGATTTGATGGTTGGAGAAAATTGTTTTGCATAATTATATCCGGCAAGAATTAAGGAGTCTATATTGCTAAACTCCGTTGATGACCAATTATCAATCTCAGGTTCAATAAGAAAGTTAGCTTTTTTCAACTCGGCCCTTTCAAGTTTTTTCATCGGGATGCTTACGGTTTGGTCTGCTATATTCCAGGGAAGTTCGAGCTCTTCCTGATTTCTTAATCTGCTTGTTGTGTTTACGGCGATAATATAGTCAGCTCCCATGTCAATAACTGTTCCTACTGGAATATTGGAAACAAGTCCCCCGTCCACTAAGATTAAAGTATCAACCTCAACCGGTGAAAGTAAAAAAGTAACGCTTGAGCTTGCTCTCATCGCCCTCGAAAGAGATCCCGAGGATAGTATAACCGGGGTACCCTCTACCAGATCAGTACAAACAGCTCTATATTTAATTAAAATATCATCAAAGTTGTTCTCTGGAATTACTGGTGCATTTAAACAAATCATTGTAAGATAATTCGAAAGTCTTAAGCCTTCATTAAATGAAGTAGGTATAACCGGACTTAAGCCATCAAGTCTCAGGGTAAGGAGCGATCGATCCTCACTTATTTTCTGATCAATAAAAAGTTCTCTTCTTTCAGAAGTATTATTTATCGCAAGCAACTTGTCCCAGTTCGTGTTAATAACTATTGAGTCCATCTCTGTTACAGAATATCCTGAAGCATAGGCGCCACCAATAATGCTACCAATGCTTGTTCCGGCTATAGCACCAACTCTTATCCCCTCTTCTTCAAGCGCCCTGATTACGCCTATTTGGGCAAGCCCTCTTGCACCACCACCGCTTAATGCCAGTCCCACTTTAGGTTCTGTTGATGGTATCTTCTGTTCTAATCCGTATGGTAGTTTTATTGTGCTTAGTTTTAACGAGACTAACTGCTCATCCTGAGCATTAAGATTTGAAAGGTGGAGGATTAAAAATACTAATAATATTTTATTAAAAATGTTCACGTTTCAAAATTAAACAAAGGGATTTAAAGAAGAAGTGTTTTGGACAAGATAAAATTAGATAAAAGTTTACTTTCGACTCTTTTGTTGTGTCTTTGCCTGTTGCTCAGCTGCATCCATAAGGCGCTGCATGAATCCCTTTTTCCTTTTCGATGGATCAACAGGTTCGAGAGCAATATCGCTTTGCCTATGATTTATATAGTACTGCTGTGCAATTGAGAAAACATTAAACATAAAATAATAAAGGTTCAGACCCGATGGAAAGGTCATAAAAAGTATTGTGAGCATGATAGGCATCATATACACAAGTGCTTGTTGTTTAGGATCCTTTACTGTCATCTTCTGTTGAACAAAAGTTGTTATTCCCATTAGAAGCGCAAGCCCGCTTACTTCTTGTATTCCAAATAGGGGCAATTTAAACCCAAGGTTATAAATCACATCTGGGACCGAAAGATCATTAATCCAAAAAATAAATGGTTGCTGCCTAAGTTCAATCGCTGCCTGGAACAATCCCCACAATGCAATAAAGATCGGCATTTGCAATAGAATGGGCAGGCAGCCACCAGCAGGATTAATTCCATATGTTTGATAAAGCTTCATTGTTTCTTTGTTCATCTTTTGCGGATCATCTTTAAACTTTTCTTTCAGCTCTGTTATTTTTGGTTGCAGTAGCTGCATCTTTTTCATCGATTGATAACTTTTACGGGTTAACGGGTATACAACTATTTTAATGATCAATGAAAAGACAATAATTACAAATCCATAATTGGGGATAAACAGATGAAGGAAGTTGAAAAGGGGTAAGAGTAAAAATTCAGCTATTGGTCTTACTATAAACTTCAAACCGAAAAAAGTGCCGAAGTCAACCAGTGCTGTGAGATTGCTGCTTATTCCTTTTAGTTTTTCATAATCTATTGGTCCAATATATATCCCAATAGATCTTTTTTCATATTCGGTGTTTTTAAAAGGCAGAACCAGGCCCACACTATATATTTCTTTAACACCATAGTCCCTTGCTGGAAATGTTTGTCCCTCTACATTGGCACTTTCCACCACACCCGGATCCTCAGGTATCATAATGGCTGCAAAGTATTTATTCCTTACTGCTAGCCAGTCTATCCTTCCGTTAAACTCTTTGCTGATATTTTCTCCATCTCCAGGCGCATCCACGGTGACCTTTTCATCACCATAAAATATGTCTGCGCTGGAATATGTTGCCTCGTTGGTGCTGTTTTTCTCAACAAACCTGATCCCGGATTTCCACATTAGCTCATATGCGTTGTCTGCTATCAAATCCTTGAAACCTATAAACTCTATGCTACTTTTAATTAAATAGTCGCGAGCATTAAATGTGTAACTTTTTACAATAGCTCTCGATCGGTCAAGGTCCAGCCTAAAAAAGATTTTCAGACTATCATCCTCTGATATTTTATGTTTGCTTATAGCGGGAGCCTCGAAATTCAGCTTTTTGGTTTCAATTTTTTTGCCTTCCGAACTCACAAATGCAATGTCATAACCATTATCTATAGAATAGTTAATAAGCTGAACAGAGTTTTTATAATAATCATTATTGTTATTTACGCCTGAGGAATACCAGTTGTTGAATTTCTTCAAATATACTTTGTGAAAATTCCCCCCCATCGTTGACAATTCATAAATGGCAAGATCTGTTTCTATCGTAATAATTCTTCCCGAATCAGAATTGGTATTTGTGAATGTATCGTAGGTGTTTTCGTCTTTTTCAACACTGGTTGTTTCTTTGGGCCCTTTCTCTTCATCAAAAAATTTTATAGAATCTTCTTGTTTCTTCTCTACAATTGAAGTTGTGTCCCGATTGTCTGGAGCGCCTTCCTTCTGTTCAGGTGTGTTCATATACAGCCAAATTACTAAGATGGCTCCGATGAGTACAAACGCTATTGTTGTATTTCTATCCATTCGGTTTTGTGTTAATATCTAATATTCTACAAATTTTTTGATTTTTGGACTAATGCCTTATCAATTTTCATTAAAATGTCGAGTACATCCCTTTTCATATCTTTATACCGCAACCGCCTGTTGTTTTTCTGCCGGACCATACCGGGTGACAAAACTACAGATAATTGATTGCTCTCAGCTAAGGTTATGGTTGCTTTCGCATCTATTTCTTTTTGCATAACTTCTCTAACCAGTCTCTTAAACCTATTGCGCCAAACACTGTTTCCGATTTTTGCTGAAATTGAAACTGCATATTTTATAGTTGGTTGGTTTTTGTGATAGGCCAAAAGATAATTCGCTTTTATTTTCCTGCCAGATGAATAAACTACCTCTCCTAGATTATATATGTCATTGATCTCATAACCAGGTTTAATTTTTTCCAGAAGAAAACTCATCTCCTTTTGCTTTTCTCTTCATTTATTCATCACTAACGGTTAGCTTTTTCCTTCCCTTTGATCTTCTCCTTGATAATACTGTTCTTCCATTTTTAGTTTTCATCCTTTCTCTAAAACCATGTTTGTTTTTTCGCTTTGTCTTGCTTGGTTGGTATGTTCTTTTCATTGTACGGCTCCACTTTCATTAAAAAAGAGAACAAAAATAAACCTTTAAGCGTTTATTATCAATAACATTATTTTAAAGAACTCAATGAAAATACACATTGAACTTTGCTATAAAAATTAATTTGCAATGAAGTTATCTAAGTGTTATTTTTTTACCATGTGTGTGTTGTATTTACATTGTTGATAAGTTGTTAGTCAATCCCGGGTGTGAAAACGTTTCACACATTATAGTCATCTACTATGCATTAAAAATTCTCCCATCTTGTGTAGAATTTTGTTGTTGAAATCTCCAAGTCCTTAAAATATAATGGATTGCTGCACATCGTTTGATGTTGATAATTTGTTGGCTTCATTAAAACTTTATGGTGTTTTCTTATCAACAGCAGCATAACGAAGACTTTATTTTGCTCTTAAAATGTGGATAACTAAAAATGGAAGAACTCGAAGTTTCTGAACAAATTACATATAAAGATCCTATTTCAGCCTGGAAGGCATGTCTTCTGAAAATAAAAGAAAATGTATCGATGATGACATATAACACCTGGTTCTTACCAATAAAGCCCGTTGATTTAAACAATTTAACTTTAAAAGTTCAAATTCCAAGTCAGTTTTTCTGGGAATGGATCGACGAGCACTTCAATGCTGTAATAAATCGATCCATTACTGATGTTTTGGGGAAAGATGCAAAGCTAACTTATGTGATTTCTGAAGATAAGAGCCCATCAGATAGTTTTACAAAGAAAGGTAATAATAACCTGCAATCCTTAAGTTTGGCAGACAAGCCGAAGCCCAAACATACTTTCGAATCAAATCTTAATCCAAGATATACCTTCGACAACTTCATAAAAGGAGAAGGAAACCAATTGGCCAGAGCCGCTGCTGGTGCAATTAGTGATAATCCCGGAGGAACATCCTTCAATCCCTTGTTTCTCTACGGAGGTGTTGGCTTAGGAAAAACACATCTTATTCAAGCAATAGGAAACCAGATAGTAAAAAATTTTCCTGAGAAAAAAGTAATTTACTTATCTTCGGATATTTTCACCGTTGAGTTCGTTGAGTCTATTCAGTCAAATAGAGTAAATGAATTTTCAAATTTTTACAGAGGTATGGATGTACTTATAATAGATGATATACAGTTTCTAATTGGAAAAGAAAAAACTCAGGATCTTTTCTTTCATATTTTTAATACACTACATCAATCCCGAAAGCAGATAATTTTATCGAGCGACAAACCACCAAAAGATTTAAAAGGACTTGATGAGAGATTGATCTCCCGATTTCAATGGGGACTAACTGCAGATATACAGCCGCCAGAGTTGGAAACAAGAATAGCTATATTAAAACGCAAAGCTGAAACATATGGTATGATAATATCTACGGATATTTTAGAATATATAGCTAGCAGTATCACATCCAATATCAGAGAACTCGAGGGTTGTCTTATTAAACTACTTGCCAGCGTTTCTTTAAATTCAAAAGAAATAACCTTTGAACTTGCAAAAAAAACTGTTAAAGAAATTGCTACAGATAGGAAGACTAATAATATTACAATCGAAAATATTTCAAGGGTAGTATGTGAACACCTTGGCGTTGCGGAAAATAAAATTAGAGACAAAACCCGTAAAAAGGAAATTGTTCTTGCAAGACAACTAGCTATGTTCCTTTCTAAAGAATTAACTTTATCTTCTCTAAAAACTATTGGGCTTCACTTTGGTGGACGAGATCATTCAACCGTAATTCATGCGTGTAATACTATTGAAGAAAACAAGCTAAACGATGAATCATTTAACCGTATCGTAGAGGAGTTAAGGGAAAAAATAGAGTATTCGTCCTAATACTGTCTCATTTCTTTATTGTCCTGCCTAGTTAATTATTTGTGAATTTTCTAAGGATTAATTGTTACTAACGTTGCGTATTCCACAATACATTTTTCCACTGACATTTGTAAAGATATTCTTCACATAAAATCAACATCTAAATACTAAATAATGTATTATAACATATTACTTTATTGTATAATTAACATACTAACACGGTAATATTTACTATTAATAAGTAAAAAAATAATTCTAATAATTAATTAAATGTTCTTAAGTCTTAAATTATTTGTGTAAATAAGCACTATTTTAGGATAGTTTATTACCATTTTTGGTCTGTTTTTTGTTCGTTTATGGCTTAAAATATACTATTTAACAACTTAGAGTAGAGATATGAATTTCAAAAACATTTCCTTTTTATTGATGCTTTTATCAGTATCATTTTTCAGTTGTTCAAACTCTGTTGAAAATAGCATTACGTTCGAAAATAATGCCTTGGGAGATATGTTAGTTAATTTTCGTGGTTCCAAAGTTGATGTTCCTAGTGGTTCATCAGTAACTTTAAGTGATATAGATAAAGGTGAGTTCCAATACGAAACTATTTATGAACTTCCTCCTGGAACCACAGGCTCGTCTTTAGAAGGTGAGGGTGCTGGAACTTTTATTATGAAAGCGGGTACGAAGGTTCTTGTTATTTATACCAGCACATTTCTAAGTGGGACATACACTGTATATGTCAGTGTTACTTCTTCTGATGACCAAACAGAGGATGAGGATCCTAATCCTATAGGTCCGTAGTTTAGCTGTAATAAAAAGGCAATTTTTTTCTTACACAACACGATTTTAATTACGCTATATAGCACTTAAAATCGTTGTTATTACCTTCCTTTTTTAGTATTTTTCTGTGCTTTATATGGAGAAAATTAAATGGAATTTAAAGTAAACAGCAAATTACTAGAAAAGCTATTATCCAAGACTATCCCTGCGATTCCTAGTAGAACACCGATGCCTATTTTAGAGAATTTCCTTTTCGAGTTGAGGGATGGGCAGCTTATAGTTCATGCGACCGATCTGGAAATATCTCTTAAGTCCGCTATAAATGTTGCTGCTAACGAGGACATAAGTTTTGTTTTACCGGCAAGATTAGTATACGATGTTGTCAGATCTATGGATGATGTTCAAATTAATTTTAATGTAGAAAGCAATTCCAAACTTACACTTACAACTGAAAATGGAGTTTACAACATTGGTTACTTTCCTGCAGAAGACTTTCCAGAAATTCCAACCATTTCGAAGAATAAAGAAATCATTATTAATGGCAAAGATCTAAAAAAAGCCATCGATCAAACATCATTTGCTATGAGTAAAGAAGATATGAGACCAGCTATGACAGGAACACTGCTGGAGTTTACGTCAGAGGGATTAAGGTTTGTAACAACGGACGGGCACAGACTTGTCAGATTGATATATAAAAATATTAAAACCAATACAGAAGAGCAGTATATTATTCCCGAAAGAGCAATTTCTGTTCTTTCAAAATTATTGGGCGAAACTGATGTAAAATTTTATCTTGGTAAGTCACACATATCATTTATCATTAGTGATGTGGAATTTAGCTCAAGACTAATTGCTGAAAAATACCCTGCATATAGCAGTGTGATTCCGCTTGAAAACGAAAACACTTTAAAGATAAAAAGACACATCCTGCAATCAACAATTAAAAGAATGATGCTTTTTTCTTCTTCAAGTACAAAGCAGGTAAAGTTTTCTATAAATAAAAATGTTGCTGTAATCTCTGCCGAAGATATAGATTTGGGCTCTAACGCTGTTGAGAAAATCGAATGCGAGTACAGCGGCGAACAGATGGATATAGGATTCAACACACAGTACGTTAATGACATTTTAAATCATATAGATGATGATGATGTGGTGTTCAGGCTTCATTCTCCTACCAAGGCATGTATTATAGAGCCAGGAAAAAAACAGGAGGAAGAGGATTTAATGCTTCTTCTTATGCCTGTTCGACTAAACACCTGAAATGTTCCTATCCTCAATTAGCATAAAGAACATTAGGAAGCACACCGATACTAACATAGATTTTACAGATAAGTTGAATTATATAGTAGGTGGAAATGGTGTTGGGAAAACTACAATCCTGGAAGCTATATACTACCTTTGTACAACAAAAAGCTGTATAACAAGTCAGGACTCAGAAGCTGTTAGGATGGGAGAAAAAGGATTTAGTATAACCGGAAAATTTTCAGGTATGACAGAAGCAGACGTTCAAATAAATTATTATTCACTGGATAATAAAAAGACATTTTTATTGGGCAGCAAGCAGATACAAAAGTTCTCAGATGTAATAGGTAAATTTCCGGTGGTTCTACTATCGCCGGCGGATCATTCCATTACTAAGGGTTATCCTGCGAAGAGAAGGAAATTTATAGATTCTGTCATATCACAATCCAGCAGAACATATTTAAACCTTCTTTTGGAATATAATAGGACCCTTAAGCAGAGATCATATCTATTAAGCAGAATAAAAGAAAACAACACGATCAATCGTGATGAGATCCAGGCATGGAACGAAAAATTAATTATATCCGGAACCGAAATAATCAAACACAGAAAGACATTTGTTGCTGAGTTCGTACCCTATATAAAGGATTCTTATGATAAAATTCTTGGTAAAAAAGAAGAACCGGGATTTAGCTATTACTTTCTGGAGGACAAATGCACGGACCTTATTGATAAATGTTTTATGAAATTACTTGAGCTAAGAAGGGATGACGAAATAAGACGAGGAACCAATTTGGTTGGGCCCCATAGAGATGATTTTATATTTACCGTGAGTGGAATGAGCCTTAAAAATTATGGATCGCAAGGACAACACAAGACATTTCAAACTGTCCTAAGATTTGCTGAATATATTTATTTAAAGGATAAAACAGGAAAATCACCGATTTTTCTTTTAGACGATGTTTTCGGAGAGCTTGATGCTGAACGAGCTTCTGCGTTTAGCAACTATCTTGATACTGTTGGACAAGCCTTTATAACACTGACAGACTTTGGAAACTTTTCGTTTTTAAGGACCGGGGGAAAAGACAAAATAATTAGAATAACAACAGACAGCCAAATTATTTATGCCTAGCAACTTCAAAAGTATTAAGGAGGTTTTCAAGAAAGAAAGAGCTTTTGCAGAAATCAGACGACTTGTTGATGAATCAGAAGTTGTGGTGAGGTTTTACGAAATATTCCCGAACCTGCTAAAAGCCGTCGTTCCAGTATCATGTGAAAAAAAAATATTGAAGCTGCGAGTGGAAAATCCTGCCTGGAGGAACGAACTTAAGTTTTTGGAAACCGAAATAATAGAAAAAATCAACGAGTATTTTATAGAGAACAGAGTTAACAAAATAAGATTTATTGGATAGTCTATGAGCAAAAGCAAAAAACAATCAGAATACAGTGCGAAAAGCATTAACGTTCTAAAAGGACTTGAGGCTGTGCGTAAAAGACCCGCGATGTATATTGGAGACGTAAGCAGCCGGGGACTTCATCATCTCGTTAATGAGGTTGTTGATAATAGCATAGATGAAGCTTTGGCAGGATACTGTGACCTTATAGAAGTTAATATTAATAAAAATGGATCTGTCTCCATAGCAGATAATGGAAGAGGAATCCCGGTTGATATGCATCCCGTAGAGAAAAGATCTGCACTAGAAGTTGTAATGACTGTGCTACACGCAGGTGGAAAATTTGATAAGACCTCATATAAAGTATCCGGGGGTTTACATGGTGTTGGAGTTTCTGTTGTTAATGCTTTGTCTGAATGGTTAAAGGTTGAAGTGAAAAGAGATGGCAAGATTTATTTTCAGGAGTATAAACGAGGAATACCTTCTAAACCGGTAAAAGAAATTGGCAAAGCAAAGCGAGGCGAACGAGGCACAACGGTTACATTCTTTCCTGATACGGATATTTTTAAAGTGACAGAGTTCCGTTTTGACACGCTTGCCGAAAGAATGAGAGAACTCGCGTATCTTAATAAAAATATTACTATAAAAATTAGAGATGAGAGAAACGGTGGAGAGGAAGAAAAATTTCACTTTAAAGGTGGCCTGATTGAATTTGTAAAATATCTTGATGCTTCTAGACAGCCACTTCATAAAACTGTTTATATTGAAGGAGAGAGAGACAACACACCGGTTGAAATAGCATTCCAGTATACTGATGGCTACTCAGAAAACATTTTTTCATATGTCAACAACATTAATACTCATGAGGGCGGAACACACCTGGTAGGGTTTAAAACAGCACTCACCCGAACACTTAACAACTACGCTTATAAAAACAACCTTATTAAAGAGGGGAAGATCTCGTTAACTGGAGATGATTTCAGGGAGGGACTTACGGGAGTAATTTCAATTAAAGTTGCTGAACCGCAGTTTGAAGGTCAAACGAAAACAAAGCTTGGAAACAGCGAAACAAAATCAGCTGTGGAAACACTTGTTGGAGAAAAGCTATCAGAGTTTTTAGAAGAAAATCCTCCGGTTGGGAAAAAAATAATTGAAAAATGTATGCGTGCTGCTGAGGCAAGAGAAGCAGCCAGAAAAGCTCGTGATCTAGCTCGTAGAAAGAATGCTCTTGATAATATGAACCTTCCCGGTAAGCTTGCAGACTGCAGCATTACCGATCCTGAACATTGTGAAATCTATATTGTTGAAGGTGACTCGGCAGGTGGCTCGGCAAAGCAAGGAAGAGATAGAAAATTTCAAGCCATCCTTCCTCTAAGAGGTAAGATACTTAATGTTGAAAAAGCGAAGATGACCAAGATTCTTGAGAACAACGAAATAAGGGCAATCATTTCTGCAATTGGTGCGGGGCTTGGGGCTGAATTCGATCACTCTCAATCTCGCTATGGCAAAATTATTTTAATGACGGACGCTGACGTTGATGGAAGTCACATTAGAACTTTGTTGCTTACGTTTCTCTATCGACATATGAAAGACCTTATTACATCCGGGAAAGTTTATATCGCACAGCCGCCGCTCTTTAAAATTAAAAAAGGAAAAGAAGAATTATATGCATATGATGACGATGAACGCGACAAGATATTAAATCGATTAAAAGTGAATGGAAAAGACAAAAAGAAAGCAGATAAAAAACAGGTGAAGCCCATAGAAACGCCTGATACAACAGAGGAGAAAGAGGTTAAGGGAATTATAATTTCGCGCTATAAAGGATTGGGAGAAATGAATCCCGAACAGCTTTGGGAAACAACAATGAATCCCGAAACAAGAACAATACTTCAAGTTACGCTGGAGAGCGCAGCAAATGCCGACAAGATTTTTGAAACTCTTATGGGAGATGATGTAGAACCAAGAAAAGAGTTTATCGAGAAGCATGCTAAATATGCTAACCTTGACATTTAATAATTTATTCTATTAAAAAAAAGATGGCAACAATTTTTGAAAAGATAGTGCCCGTTACACTAGAAGAGGAAATGAAATCCTCTTACATAGATTACGCAATGTCGGTAATAGTCGCTCGCGCATTACCGGATGTTAGAGATGGTCTGAAACCCGTTCACAG
>Ga0209536_100007400_pt1 | contig 16652 bp, 15 predicted proteins | sample DeeMarSeWOR28_12_FD_187461 | JGI IMG/M metagenome (GOLD analysis project Ga0209536, IMG submission 187461) | Marine sediment microbial communities from White Oak River estuary, North Carolina - WOR-2-8_12 (SPAdes) (version 2) | ecosystem: Environmental > Aquatic > Marine > Intertidal zone >... | reverse complement strand
AAAGAACATGAAAAAAGAAATTCTAACGACAGGGCGCCCCGCTGCCGGTGCGCAACCGCAAACAACGAAACCCTGCTGAGGCCCACAGACCTTCCCGGGTGGGGAGGCGGTGGATGAGAAGGCTGCTTACTTCAAGGGTTGGATGGATACGGTGGTGGGCAAGGTACCCCGTATATCAACTCATATGGGCTTTAGAGACCAGCTGGGGGGCTGCCGGGTCCGATGGGGCGTGGGGAGGATGCACTACACGGTCCCCGCGGGTTTATACGCCATTGGCGAGCCCGACCCCGAATCCGCAGTGCTGGTGACCGCCAACTACAAGCTGAGCTTCGACTTGCTTCGCCGTGAGTTGTCGGGCAGGAATCTCTGGTTGCTGGTGCTGGAGACCTTTGGGATCAACGTCTGGTGTGCTGCGGGCAAGGGAACTTTCGGCACCCAAGAACTTATCGAGCGAATTCAGACTGCGCAACTGGCCAGGCTGGTAAAACACCGAACCATAGTCCTGCCCCAGCTCGGGGGCTCTGGTGTGGCGGCGCATGAAACCAAAAAGGCAACGGGGTTTCGGGTGAGATACGGGCCGGTGAGATCCCGCGATTTGCCGGAATACCTCGACAATGGCATGATGGCCTCTGCAGAGGCCAGGCGGGTCCGTTTTACACTGAGGGACCGGTTGGTCTTAACGCCCGTGGAGCTTGTGCAGGCGTGGAAGCCGTCGCTAATCATTCTGGCAATCATATTCTTTTTGAGCGGGCTGAGCCGGGATGGGTTTAACCTGGACGCGGCCATATTCCATGGACTGACTCCTAGCTTGGTCTACCTCAGCGCCCTCCTGATGGGATCACTTGTCACACCGATTCTTCTTCCCTGGATTCCCGGCAGACCCTTTTCCCTAAAGGGGGCACAGTTGGGACTCCTGTTGGCGCTGATGTTCAGCTTGACCTTGGCGTCAGGTTGGAGTGGGGCAAGTCTCGTTGCTCTGTTTCTCATGGTCCCGGCAACAGCAGCCTATTTTGCCATGAATTTCACAGGGTGCAGCACTTTCACCTCGCTCTCCGGGGTGCAGAAAGAGATGCGTATTGCCTTACCGGTGATTATTTTAACTATAACGTCAGGCGGGATCGCCTGGCTCGTGGGACATTTATTATGAGGACGATTGTGGGTCTCCGTTATTTGAAAGATGTTGTCATACTGGAACTGGACAGCGAGAAATGCACTGGCTGCGGCATGTGCACCCAGGTATGCGCTCACGCTGTGTTCGCAGTGAACGGGAAGGTTGCGCAAATTCTGGACAGAGATGGTTGCATGGAATGTGGCGCATGTTCGATGAACTGTCCGGTGGACGCTGTCAAGGTGCGGGCCGGAGTCGGCTGTGCCTGGGCGATATTTAACGATTGGTTCAACCGAAAGCGGGTAGAAGGCAGCGAGCAGTGAAGGGTAATTGTGAGCGAGAGGGGGAGCAACGAATTTTTGTTAACCCGGCATCCCGTCTCGCTCGACCTCATGTCTCGCCGTTTGATACGCTTAGCGCTTGCCTGATTCGAAAGGATTGAAAATGCAGACTAAGACCTTGATTGTACCAAATATTTCCTGTGGCCATTGCGTGATGGCCATCAAGAAAGAACTCAGTGAGATGGAAGGCGTTTCCAAAGTGGAAGGCGATCCTGAGAGAAAAAGCATAACACTGGAATGGGATGTGCCGGCCACACTGGAAAAGATCAAAGAGACGCTGAAAGAGATTAGTTATCCGGCCGCCAAATAGGCAGCAGATGGTGAACAGTAGACGGTGAGCGGTCAATGGTGAAAGACGACAGTCAGTAAATGAATCAGTCAGAAAAAACCGTTTACTCTTCACCGTTGACCGGACGCTAGGCGCCATGCGCTTGGCTGCAGCCGAAGTGAGTGAATATGGCCTATGAGAATGTCACACTCCCTGTAACCGGAATGAGTTGCGCCAATTGCGCCCTGAACATTGAGAAGAACCTGAAAAAGCTTCAGGGCGTTGAAGATGCGAACGTCAATTTTGCGGCGGAAACAGCATCGGTCCTAGTTGATCCGGCAAAGGTGCAGCTCAACGACCTGGTCAAGATGATTCAGGATGCGGGTTACGGCATCGCCACCGCCAAAGTTGAAATCCCCATACGAGGAATGACCTGCGCGAACTGTGCAATGAACATTGAGAGGACCCTCAACAAAAAGGTTTCGGGAGTGGTTAAGTCCTCAGTCAATTTTGCCAGTGAGCGGGCAACCATCGAATATCTGCCCGCACGAACCGATCTCCATACGATAGTTGCCGCCATTCAAAAGGCGGGGTTTGAAGCCATCCTTGCAGATGAGAGCGAAGAAGAAGAGGACGCTGAGCAAAAAGCCAGGCGGGTCGAGGTAGCGAATCAGACGAAAAAGTTTGTTGTTGGTCTTGTTTTCACTATGCCGCTATTTTTGTGTAGCATGGGAAGGGATTTCGCTCTGGTGGGCGTTTGGAGTCATGCTCTCTGGGTGAATTGGGTTTTCTGGGCCCTGGCAAGCCCTGTCCAGTTTTATACTGGATGGGACTATTACGCCGGCGGCTGGAAGAGCCTGAAGAACCGCAGTGCCAACATGGACGTGTTGGTGGCCCTGGGTTCTTCAGTTGCCTACTTCTACTCTCTTGCGGTGCTCCTCTACCCTCATCTCGGCAGTCACGTCTATTTTGAAACCTCTGCGGTTATCATCACCCTGATCAAGCTGGGCAAGATGTTGGAGGCTCAGGCCAAGGGCCGCACGGGAAGCGCAATTCGCAAGCTCATGGGTTTGCGTCCCAAAACCGCAACTATAGTGCGGAACGGCAAGGAAGTGGAAGTCTCCATCCAACAGGTGGAGGTGGGTGATCTGGTTGTCGTCCGTCCGGGTGAAAAGATTCCGGTTGATGGGATGGTTCTGGAGGGACAATCGGCTGTCGACGAGTCCATGTTGACCGGAGAACCGATTCCCGTGGACAAGGGGCCCGGAGATACAGTGGTCGGGGCCACCATCAATAGTGAGGGTCGTCTCAAGTTCCGGGCGACAAAGGTGGGCAAGGATACGGCCTTGGCACAGATTGTTCGCTTGGTTCAGGAGGCTCAGGGAAGCAAGGCCCCCATTCAGGCTCTAGCCGACCGCGTGGCTGCCGTCTTTGTTCCGGGGGTGGTGGGAATCGCCGTTTTGACCTTCATTCTTTGGTGGAGCCTGGGCGGCGAGTTTGTCCCTGCCATGATCAGACTGGTTGCAGTCCTGATCATCGCTTGCCCCTGTGCCCTCGGCCTCGCCACTCCCACGGCCATCATGGCGGGTACAGGCAAAGGGGCCGAAAAGGGCATCCTATTCAAGGACAGCGAGGCCCTGGAAAGAGCTACCAAGCTGCAAACCATCGTCCTTGACAAGACAGGAACCCTTACTGTGGGCAAACCCGCCGTGGCTGATGTCATCCCGTTCAACTCATTATCGCCGGTACACGATGACAGAGAGCTTCTCAAGATTGCGGCCTCGGTTGAAAAAGGATCAGAGCACCCAGTGGGCCGGGCCATCGTAATTGAAGCGGAAGGGCGGGGTCTGGAACTCCTGGAACCCGCGGAGTTCCGCGCTACCGGTGGCCTCGGGGTGCAAGCCAGCGTAGACGGAAAGATGGTCTACGTGGGCAAGCTGGACTGGTTCGTGGATATGGGCGTCAATATTGAAGCCGGAAACAAACAAGTCCAAACTCTGCAGAACCAGGGAAAAACCTTGATGGCTGTGGTGGTGGAAAAACAGCTAGCCGGGTTGATTGCTGTTGCCGATTCCCTGAAGCCTGAGTCAAAAGAGGCCGTGGAGGAGCTACGCCGCCAGGGCCTGAAGGTGGTCATGCTCACTGGCGACAACATTCAGACCGCCGGAATCATTGCCGCTCAGCTCCATGTGGATGAGGTGGTCGCTGAGGTCCGTCCTGACGCGAAGTCAACGAAGATTAGAGAACTCCAGGATATGGGCCATATGGTTGGAATGGTCGGAGATGGTATAAATGACGCCCCTGCCTTGGCTCAAGCGGATGTGGGGATAGCCATTGGAACCGGAACGGATGTGGCTATTGAGACAGCCGATGTAATTCTGGCTAGCGGTAACCTGTTGGGTGTGTCTCGGGCCATTCAATTAAGTCGCGCCACTATGAGAACCATAAAACAGAACCTGTTCTGGGCCTTCATTTACAATACTATCCTCATCCCCGTTGCTGCAGGCTTGCTCTACCCCCTCGACTTCATGCCCGGCTTCCTCAGGCAGCTGCACCCGATCCTCGCAGCGCTCGCCATGGCACTGAGCAGCATCACCGTGGTCTCCAACAGCCTGCGGTTGTACAGGGCAAAAATCAGATAAGAACGATGTCCTGCTTCGGACCTGCCCTTGATCGAGATTTTTCTCGTTCTTCCGAAAGTTGCTTGGATGTGTGTCGATGAAAAGCATGATAGGAGATAATAAGGTGAGGGATACCTTCACCTTCGTTCCACTACTGCACGCGTCCGCATTTCTATCTCTGCTTGGCATCCACGATTGTCCACCTTCAGCACAATGACCGGGTGGCTATAATAGACGAGTCTTCGGTTCTGCCGCTCGATATCACAGAGGGTCAGAACCGTGAAAATTATTCCAGTCATGAGAGACAGTACTGAGATCACCGCCGCGACACTCACTGTTCTTCTTTTCATGGCTGTTGCCCTCTTAGCAAGTCAGTTCATCCTGGCGGCACTAGCCAGACTGAACTCCAAGATTGGTCCGCGACAAAGAAAATACTGTGTTAGAGAAACCCATAACATAGTCTTTCTTAAATTGCCGGCAAGTTACCACAACTGGAAAATCAACCTCAGAAATATTGGACGAGGAATGTAGATCCACCTCGGTCACCGAGATACACATTAGCATCCCATGTCCTAAACATCATGCTCCGGAATTCTTGCGAAAAATATGCTACCGGAACTGAAACAACAAACGGGAGATCAGATCTCGTGGGGAGCCAAAATGCAGAAGGAATGCCAAACAGAGAATGATTGATATATATACATAACTTCAACTACTTATAACCTTATTTCCATCTCAACCATGTTTGGTAAAATCGCGAAACCTGGTCAAATGGTCATAATTGAATTTGCCGGAACACCACAATTGAGCCGACTCTAGTTTGGACTAGAGGTGGGGAGAAGTGACCATTTTGATGACAAGACGGGGGAAGCCCTAAGCAGTGACACTATTGACCGCACCTGCATGAGCGGTGTATGATCATTCTCAGTGCCGCTACGCAATGGAAAGGCATAATGAAACTCCTTCTTTTCTATGCACCTTCCTTCTGGTTCAAAACTTATCAAAAGGTGCTGCAACAAGTACCTGATCAGAAGGTGGAGACCGACTGTCACCATGGTGTGGTCGTTTTTTACCAGGTTGAAGCTGAAGACCCGGAACGTCGCAGAAAAATTCTCACCAAATTCATAAAAAATATCAAATGGCTGGCTGGAAAGTTTGATTCCACTAGCGTCGTACTGCACTCCTTCAATCACCTTTCCAACAGCAAAGCGCCGGCTGACTTTGCAGAGGGGCTTGTTCAAGATGCTCGTCAACGGCTGGAGAGGAACGGCTATTCGGTCACAGTGACGCCCTTTGGTTATCTGAACGAGTGGAAACTTCACGTGGCCGGGGAGTCATTGGCCAAAGTTTTCAAGGAAATTTAGCTACTGCTCAGGGCAATGCGCTTTTCACTGCGAGACGGTTGGTGCCTACTGCTAGTAAGAATTAGTTCTGCCAGGTGGCATGGCCATGCGACAGATTGTACTCAGACCCCTGCGAACCGGGGCTCTGCTATTGGGGGTACTGGTCTTGAGCTTTCTCGGCGGCTGCTGGAACTGGTTTGTTGAAAGCCAGGTTTTCTTTCCCGATACGTCCATTGAACAGACTCCGACCGACTTCGGTCTTCGCTACGAAGACATCTGGTTCGAAAGCGGCGATGGTGTCCGTCTCCACGGCTGGCTGGTTCCCGCATCTGTCCCCACTCACTTCCTCCTTTTTTGCCACGGCAATGCTGGCAACATTTCCCACAGACTTGACAACATTCGGTTACTCCAGCAAAGGGGTATCACGGTTTTTATTTTCGATTATCGCGGCTATGGTCGCAGCCACGGCCGCATCAGTGAACACGGCTTTTACCAGGATTCAGAGGCAGCCCACGAGGTGGCGAGAAAATTGACCGAACAAAACAAGGCCAAACTCGTCATTTTTGGGAGATCATTGGGAGGCATTGCCGCTACTCACCTGGGAGCCACACAAGCTTGCGACGGTCTTGTCCTGGAGTCCACTTTCACGAATATGGGTGCCATGGCCAGGGCTCTCTATCCGCTGCCCTTTACGGAACAATTGCTCAAACACCGCTTGAATGCCGCGGGTGAGATTGCCCAGGTTCGTGTTCCAATTCTTTTTTTCCATGGTGACCGAGATAAAGTGGTACCCCTCCAACTCGGCCGCGAACTCTATGAAGCGGCCCTTGCTCCTAAAGAGTTCGTAACTGTTCCAGGCGCTGGACACAATGATACGTATCTCGTAGGCGGTCGGGCTTACTTCAACAAGATTGAAGTTTTTTTGAACGGACTTTGAGTCAACTGTGGGTTCAGAGGATTTGAGATATTGGCGTAGTGGAGTATTGGAGTAATGAAGTATGCGGATTTCAGATTTCAGATTGGAATGAGTTGCGAGTTGTGACGAGATGTCTTCAGTCAGCTTTTTATCTTTCGCCAAACTCGGAATAGGCAATTCATAAGATTCCGCAGTCCGAAATGTCCATCGCTCCAGCTCGCCAGCGCACTTGCCTTAACCCAAGCACACCCAAAACTATTACTTTGGGAGGAATAGCCCATGTTACACAATGTTCTCATTGCCGTTGATGGCAGTCGAAATTCCTTGCGGGCGGTCAAGTATGCCAGCCGGGTATTTTCACCAAATGAGGAAGCACGGTTGGTGCTTTTCCATATACTTCCGGCCATATCTCCTATGAACTTGGACAAGAAAGAAATCAAAATCATCGATGCTCGCAAGGCTGAGAGGGCTGACCTGGCTGGTCTTTATTGGCGCTCAGAAGACGAGGAAAAGATCAGCGAATTTTTTGCCGAGGCCACCGATGTGCTGGTGCAGGCGGGGGTGAGACCTGAGCAGGTCAAATCCAAGTTTAGTGTAAGAAAGGGTGAGATCGCCGACGCCATTCTCGAAGAGGTGGAGCTTGGCAACTACGAGACCCTGGTTCTCGGTCGCCGTGGCCTCTCCCGGGTCAGAGAATTTATTCTGGGCAGTATTTCCACCAAAGTAGTGCGGGAGGCGCGGGGCTGTGCCGTCTGTGTAGTTGAATAGGAGGCGCACGGACAATGGGAGACGGGAAAATTATTGACAGCCACATACACTGCGGCGTCCAGAACGTGAATCTACCTTTTGAAGTAATCTTGCCGCTTCTCCAAGACGCAGACATTACCGGCGTGTGTCTGTTTGCTCCGGTGGAAGACGTTTACGACCGTTACAACCCCGATTTTCGAGACAATCAGGAATGGCGTCAAACCAGACAAGCAGCCAATCGCTACTTGCTGGACTTGGCTGCCCAGAGCGAGTCTATTTTTCCATACCTTTTTGTCTGGAACGATTTCGCCATTGAAGAACTCCAACAGAACTACCGTGGAATAAAGTGGCACCGACACACCAATGAACCCGTCTACAACTATGATGATCCCCGCTGCAGCGAAATGATCGCTGAAATCAGGAGACGACGTCTGCCAATCGTTCTCGAGGAGAGTTTGATCAATACCTGTCACTTCGTTGAACAACTTGCGCCCGATGCAGTGATCGTCATACCGCACCTGGGGGCCCTGAACGGCTCCTATCCGGCATTGGAGAGGGCCGGCATCTGGCAGTTCGCCAATACCTATGCCGACACCGCTTTGGCTCCCATAGAACACATGCGCCACTTTATTCAGCATTATGGACCAGAGAGACTGTTGTTCGGGAGCGATTTCCCTTTTGGCGCACCGGGACACGAGCTCCGCAAGGTCGAATCCCTGGGTCTATCCAACCGTCATTCGGATATGGTTCTTGGCGGCAACCTCTTGCGCTTGATTGATGATGTGACGTGATCATAGCCTAACGGCTGTTGGCCCCCACACACACCCACGCGCAATCGGTATAATCGAAGGCGCGGCATCCTGCCGATCAAAGGGATAAATCGAGGCGGGTCCAACAGATATCATATTGACATCTCACCCTGTGGGAGTAGCTTCCCCCGCCCACCCCAAAAGCAGGAGCGTTGCGGGCAGGCAGTTGCGATCTCAGTGCAGGTCCCATTTGGGCACCAGCCCATCAAAATTTGATTTCTTCGGATGTAGCCGCCTTAGGAAACACATCGACTGCCAACCTAATTTATAGCCTCTCCCCAATAAGATTTGAGCTCTCAGGCTGCGAGGTGAAGCTTGGATTCACACTAAGATTGTCTCGCTGCAGAAAACAAAAGCCTGACATTGAAGATATGAGCATCGTCTCCCAACGTGTTCCGTAAGGGTGAAACGGGCTAACACCCTAGCATGATATTTGCATTTATTCCAGATGCGCTAACTCAGGCGCACATTTTGTGCAGGGTTGAGAGCATCTTCGAATTGTCCTTAGAGCGATGGCCAGACACAGGCTGCTGAGCAAAAGTGCGTTTATGGCCGGCCAGGGCTCATGACAATCATTGTCAAAAAAGGAACCGCAACATGCGAAATGAGACAATTCTGGTCATTGAAGATGACACCTTGAATCTCAAACTCGTGGAGAGCCTTCTCGAACTGGGGCGTTATCACATTTTGAAGGCAGCTGACGCAGAAACGGGCATACGGTTGGTGCGAGAGCAACGTCCAGACCTAGTGTTAATGGACATTCGGCTTCCAGGCATGGATGGATTGCATGCCACTCGAATCATTAAACAAGACCCGGACTTGAAGGACATTCCTGTCATTGCCCTGACCGCCCAGGCGATGTTGGGGGACCAAGAAAAGGCCGAAGAGGCCGGCTGCAATGGCTATATTTCGAAGCCGATCGATACCCGGATCTTTTTGGCTACCCTGGAGAGTTTTATGGAGGACTGCAGGCAGAAGAGTGGAATTAACCTAGGGATTCATACAGATCACAAGGCGAGAATTTTAGTCGTGGATGATGACCCCCTGAATGTCAAACTGTTGACAGCAAAACTCAGCGCTGTGGAGTATGACGTAATTGAGGCCTACAGTGGTCAGGAGGGCTTAGACAAAGCAGCCGCAGAGTCTCCGGATTTGCTCTTGTTAGATGTCATGATGCCCTACATAGACGGTTTCGAGGTGACCCGAAGATTGAAACACGATCCTCATACCCGCCACATACCCATTATTTTGGTCACGGCCCTGGACGAAAGGGAAAACAAGAGCAAAGGGCTGGAAGCGGGTGCGGACGATTTCCTCAATAAGCCGATCAATAATGTCGAACTTCAAGCCAGAGTGCGGTCTTTGGTTGATCTCAAGCGTTACCGTGACCAGGTGAGCGAGCAGAAGCAGGCCAGAAGGCAACCTGGATCGATTGCTCCGCGGCAAGGTCTATGCCCGAAACGGGAGCGCATACCTAACGTGCTGCTCGTGGAAGACAACGCCATAGACGCCAAGATAATTCAATGTCACCTGGAGAGGGAACCTCTTCGGGTCCAATTGTACACCGACGGCGATACGGCGCTGAGGAGGGCCCGGGAGGGAAATGTGGATCTCATCCTTCTGGATATCCTTCTGCCAGACATAAATGGTTTTGAAATTTGCCGACGGTTGAAAGAGACGGAGGAGACCAGGGATATACAAATTCTCGTGCTGACGTGCTTGGGAGACTTGAAAAGCAAACTCAGAGGTATCGAACTGGGAGCTGACGACTATTTGGTGAAGCCAATTGACGAGAAAGAATTAAGAGCTCGCATTCGATCCCTCCTCGAGAAGAAGTATTATCTCGATAGTCTAACCGCGCAAGCTGGACCAGATGATACCTGCGCCACCTCTGCATAGATGGTGGCAAACGGTCGGTCTTAGCTGTCGTTCTTCGGTCAGCCTAGAAGGAAAGTCAGTTTTCTTGCTGCTGCCTCGTTTGTTTCTTAGTCATGGAGCCTAAAGTGGCGTGCATGCCCTGAATACGACGAACCCCACTTGCTCGCCCGAAGCAGTTATGACCATCTTTCCAGTCTGCTCCGAAACGGCCATACTCCAGGCCAACTCATCTCCCATACGCTGAAGGATTAGCTTGCCATCAAAGCGCGCCATGTGCTTTATGCTGGCGGTCCGCTTATCAACAGCTTCTCCGGTTGCAGTGATCATCTTCTTCTTAAAATCGATCCCCTTCATCCCCCGCCAGGGTAGGGGAAAAGGGGGTTCCGGATGGACACTAGTTAGCCAATGTTGCTTTTTGGCAACAGCCCGACAAGGATGATCCCTTTACGCTGGTTGCCAGATGGAACAAATCCAGCTTAGTCAGGATAGTTGAAATTGCATGAAATTGCCGGGACAAGTGTGGGATAATCCAATGATCGCTGTTGGGTGTTTTGTCTGCCACTGTTTGCATTCTGAACCCCTATGTGCTATTCCCGTGACATCTTTTCGCTGCTGCGTGGGAAACAACTTTATTGCCAACATTTAAGGGGAACAAAGAATGGGACGGATTGACAGAGCAATAGACACGAAGCTTATTCACGCCGGCGAGCCTGAGCCGCTGATCCAGGGGGCGGTGAGCATGCCGATTTTTCAATCATCGACCTTCGAATACACCGGCCAGGAGAGCTACCATGATCTGCGCTACATTCGTCTGAATAACACGCCCAACCACGTCGCTCTGCATGAGAAACTGGCGGCTCTAGAAAATGGTGAGGCGGCACTGGTGACCGGAAGTGGGATGGCGGCGATATCTACGACCCTTCTGGCCCTGCTCTCTTCCGGAGACCATCTTCTGGCGCAAGACTGTCTCTATGGCGGGACTCACGACCTCATCACGAAAGATCTTCCTGCCTACGGCATCACGCATGACCCAATCTGTGATGAAGATCCGGATGGATGGAAACGGCTGTTGCGCCCAAACACAAAAGCCATCTATGTGGAGAGCATAACGAACCCTCTCATGCAGGTTACCGACTTAGAGGCCGTTGTCCAATTCGCCAGGGAACACCGACTCCATTCCATCATTGACAACACCTTTACCAGCCCGATCAATTTCCGACCCCTGGAGATCGGTTTTGATCTCTCTGTTCACAGCTGTTCGAAATACCTCAACGGCCACTCCGACATCGTGGCGGGCGCGGTGATCGGTCGGGGAGAACTGATCACCAGGATCACACACAAGCTCAACCATCTGGGAGGGACCCTGGATCCTCACGCCTGCTTTCTCCTCCATCGCGGCATGAAAACCCTTGCGGTCAGGGTGAGACATCAAAATTCAAGCGCACTGGGGATCGCCCATTTTCTTGAAAGCCGGCCTGAGGTCGAAACGGTGCACTATCCCGGGCTTGCCAGCCATCCGCAGCACCATCGGGCCAGGGAACTGTTTGACGGCTTTGGCGGCATGTTGAGCTTTGAGTTGAAAGGGGGCGTAGAATCGGCACAAGGTTTTATCCGGAATACCACCCTCCCCATCTGCGCTCCGAGCCTGGGTGGGGTCGAGTCTCTCATTACCCGACCGGTGACCACTTCCCACGCCTGTCTCAGTGTAGAGGAGTGTCAGGCAGTGGGAATCTCCGAGAACTTGATCAGGGTGTCGGTAGGCCTCGAGGCGACAACGGACCTAATTGCGGACTTTGAACAGGCTCTGCGCTCAGTAGTCTGAAAACTTCAATCTATGATTCCACTTCGAGACACGATTCAATCCAGGAAATATCCGGTAGTCAATGTCACCATTATCGTTATTAACGTCCTGGTGTATCTTTTCCAAACGGCGCAAGGTCATAACCTGACCAAGTTCATCTTCACCTACGGCCTAGTTCCCGCCCGCTACTCGGTCGAAGCCATCGCCGCCCACTTTACCCTGTTTGAGCAGGTCTTTTCGTTCCTCTCCTTCATGTTTCTCCATGGGGGCTTCTGGCACCTTCTGGGGAACATGTGGTCGCTTTACATATTCGGCGACAACGTGGAAGACCGGTTGGGTTCGGGGAGATATCTGTTGTTCTACCTTTTGTGTGGCTTTGCATCCGGCCTCACACACCTCTTCACCAACACCCACTCTCAGGTTCCCACGATTGGGGCCAGCGGGGCAATCGCCGGTGTAATGGGCGGTTATTTTTTGCTTTACCCCAACTCCAGAATACTCACCTTCATTCCAATTTTCTTTATCCCCTATTTCATAGAGATCCCGGCCTTTGTCTTTCTCGGCCTGTGGTTTGTGTTCCAATTCCTCAGCGCGACCGGCGCCCCTGCGCAAGGAGGAGGCATCGCCTGGTGGGCTCACATTGGCGGTTTTGTGTTCGGCATTATTCTTTTGAAGACGTTTCTGTGGCTACCGGAATGGGGTATGCCCAAACGAGCGAGTTCCAAAATTTCAAAGAAAAAGACCCATCGGTTGCAGGTTGTCAAAACAGCCGGGTCCAAGGAGAATCCCGACCTATACGGCTCAGTGGTCATTACCCCGCTGGAAGCGCAACTCGGCACCAAGAAGTTGATTAGCATTCCTTCGGGTCTCCAAAAAAGGTTAGTCAGAGTTGCTGTGCCGCCGGGTTCCCGAGAGGGAGTTCTTCTTCGCCTGCCTGGGTTGGGCCGGCAGATCAACGGTGACAACCGGGGAGATCTCTACCTGAGGGTTATGATTCGATAACAGTGTGGGTGATAAAAAGGCTTGCAGGTTGATTGTTTGGCTAGTTGTTGCTATATTAAAAAGATTGCCCAGACTACCTGCTGGGCTCCAGGCGAGCTTCCTTCACAATATGTAAGAGGAGAATTTGATGTTTACAAAAATGGTGAGATATTTTTGGGCGCTATCGCTGGCTTTGGCTCTGGCCTCGATCACTTCGGTGGCGCTGGCAGCTGAGAAACAGCCTCCGGAAGGCAAAGTCGCGGTTGTGAATGGGGTCGAGATCTCCCAAGGGGACTTTGATGTGGCGATTAGCCGCGTCCAAGCGCAATTCCACAGGTCGGGAAAATTCCCCAGCCCTGCGGAGCTGGCTCAGATAAAAAAGGGTGTACTCGACAACTTGATCGCGGAGGAGTTGCTCTACCAGGAGAGTCAGAGAAAGGGGATCAAGGTCGACCCGAAGGCACTCGATGAACAATTCCAGGCAATGAAGAAACGATTTCCCGGTGAAGCGGAATTCAAGAGCTGGTTGAGCAGCATAAACCTCTCGGAGTCCAGCTTCAGATCTCGGCTCGAGCGAAACATGGCCGTTAAGGAACTCATCGACAATGAGTTCGGTGAGAAAATAGCCGTTTCCGACGCAGAAATCAAGGCTTACTACGATAGCCACTTGGAATCTTTCAAAAAACCTGAACAGGTGAAAGCCAGCCACATCCTGGTCAAGGTGGAACCCCAGGCGGAAGATTCGCAGAAGGCTGAGGCCCGCAAAAAGCTTGAAATGATCCAGGGTAAGCTACAAAAAGGCGAGGACTTTGGCACCCTCGCCAAAGAATATTCCGAGGGTCCCAGCAACGCGAACGGTGGAGACTTGGGCTATTTCAGCCAGGGGCGAATGGTGAAGCCCTTTGAAGAGGCTGCTTTTGCTTTGAAACCAGGTGAGGTGAGTGAAATCGTAGAGACACAATTCGGATATCATCTAATCAAGGTTACCGACAGGACGGCTCCGACCACAATTCCTTACGATGAGATCAAAGACAGGCTCGGGCAGTACCTCATGCAGGAGAAACTTCGAAAGGAGATGGGCCCGTACCTTGAAGCTCTGAGGAGTAAAGCGAAGGTGGAGGTATTGGTGAAAGAGGATTCGAAGTAGGCGGAACTGAGGTTTCAATTAAATCCCCTTATTTAGCCATAGAAAACCTGGTCCTCTGGGCAGGTCAGTCCGCCGCTGGAGGATTGGTTTTGCACGCCGATGAGGTTTAAGGGCATCTGGCATTAAGAGTTGTTGTGCCATATGGCTTGGTCGTCACTACGCTACGCTGTCATTGGGTTATTAGGTCGACCTAGTATCTAATCACCGAAAACGGCGGATCTGTGATTGGGTGATCCACTGACCTAACGACATAATGACTCAGTGACTATGAATGACAGCAAGGTGTAATGACTTAATTCTGCCTGGCGCCAAGAATTGCCCCCTTGTGGGGCAAATCAAATCCGGGTCCTCTGGGCCCGGATTTTTTACTGCTTTGGCGGGGACTTTGCTCCCTTACGAGACCGCTCCGGGCTCTCTCTCATAGAAAGCGAAATCCTATTCCTCTCCAGGTCGACTACCAAGACTGTCACGGTCACCCGTTGCTGAACCTTGACCACCTCGCGGGGGTCTTTGACGAAGCGATCGGCTAGGTTGCTGATGTGAACCAAGCCATCCTGATGCACACCAATGTCCACGAAAGCTCCGAAGGCAGTCACGTTGGTTATTATTCCTGGTAGCCTCATGCCAGGCCGTAAATCCTGGATGCTCTGAACTTCCTCGGCAAAAGCAAACGCTTCGAGCCGCCGGCGCGGATCTCGGCCAGGCTTGACAATCTCTTCGAGGATGTCAGTAAGGGTGGGCATGCCCACCTTGTCTGTCACATACCTGCGCAGGTCAATCTGCTGTCTCAGTTCCTGGTCGCGCAGAAGATCCTCCACAGAGCAGCCCAAATCCTCGACTATCGCCTCCACCACAGGGTAGGACTCCGGGTGCACGGCACTGGCATCAAGAGGATTCTTTCCATTTCTAATGCGCAGAAAACCTGCTGCCTGCTCGAAAGCTTTTGGGCCCAGACGCGGTACCTTCTTCAGGTCCTCTCGAGACAGAAACGGGCCTTTCTCTTTGCGGTGGCCCACGATATTTCTTGCCAGCTGCGGCCCGAGCCCTGAGACGTAAGTCAGCAGATGCATACTGGCCGTATTCACTTCCACACCCACCGCATTCACACAGCCAGTCACGACATCGTCCAGGCTTTTCTTCAACGCCTGCTGGTCCACGTCGTGCTGATACTGCCCCACTCCAATGGATTTAGGATCAATTTTCACTAACTCGGCCAACGGATCCATAAGCCGTCTGCCGATGGAAACCGCACCACGAGCCGCCACATCCAAGTCAGGAAACTCATCCCGGGCAGCAGCGGAAGCAGAGTACACGGAAGCACCGCTCTCGTTGACCAAAACCACCGGAATCCTTTTAGAGAAATTCAAGCTCTTGACGAAGGCCTCGGTTTCCCGGCCACCGGTGCCGTTTCCAATGGCTATCGCTTCAACTTGGTGACGTTCACACCATCCTTGAAGCGTCACCCCTGATTTCAACCTGCCCTCTTCGGACATAAAAGGATAAATAGTAGCAGCGTGCAATAATTTGCCCTGACGATCGAGACAAACCACTTTGCAGCCCGTACGAAAGCCAGGGTCTATAGCCAGGACGTTTTTTTGACCCAAGGGCGGAGCAAGCAGAAGCTGCTTGAGATTATCTGCGAACACCCCAATGGCATCGACATCGGCTCTCTCCTTGGTGAAATGGCGCATCTCTGTTTCCATGGAGTGCGATAGAAGCCTCTTGTAACTGTCATGCACAGCCACTCTGACCTGCTGGGCAGCAGCACAATCTCCACGCACAAACAACCCCTCCAGCAACCCCAATGCCTCTTGTTCGGGCGGTTGAACCCGAAGGTTCAAAAAACCTTCTTTTTCTCCCCGCCGCATGGCCAGGATTCTGTGGGAAGGCGTCATGGCCGCAGACTCTTCCCACTGAAAATAGTCCCTGTACTTGCTCCCCTCAGCTTCCTTTCCGGGCGCCACCCTCGCCTGACATGTCGCTTTTTGAACATATAAATCCCTCATCTTAGCCCGGGCCACTTCGTCCTCGTTGACCCATTCGGCGATGATGTCCCTCGCCCCAGAAAGTCCATCCTCAGGGGTATCTACTCCTCTCTCTGGATCAACGAAACCCTTTGCTTGTTTCACAGGGTCCGTGGTCTCATCCTGAGCAAAAAGCTTGAATGCTAAAGGCTCCAAACCCTTCTCACGAGCAATCGTTGCCCGGGTGCGACGCTTTGGCCGGTAGGGCAGATAGATATCCTCCAAGACCGCCAGACTAACTGCAGCCAGGATCTTTTCACTGAGATCGTCAGAGAGAAGCTTCCGCTGCTCGAGAGACCTTAGCACGCTCTCTCGACGCTTATCCAACTCCCTCAACTGCTGGAGCCTATCTCGGATAGTGAATATGGCCACTTCATCCAAGGAACCTGTGGCCTCTTTCCTGTAACGCGCAATAAAGGGTACAGTAGCGCCTTCCTCAATCAGGGTAGCCGTGGCCAATACTTGTTGCGGCTTGAGCCCCAGTTCCTCAGCGATTTTGGCGTTGTGCTTTTCTTTCATTTTGCTCCCCTGCTTCCGAATTCCTGACGGGATGATCGCACCGGCTCCGCTTCGCTCCGCCATTGGAAAAGTGAAGAATCCGGGCCCTGAGGACCCGGCTTTGATCTGCCCCCACAGGGGGCTCTTATGGTCTTTCCTTGATGCGGGCG
>Ga0209536_100007399_pt1 | contig 16657 bp, 20 predicted proteins | sample DeeMarSeWOR28_12_FD_187461 | JGI IMG/M metagenome (GOLD analysis project Ga0209536, IMG submission 187461) | Marine sediment microbial communities from White Oak River estuary, North Carolina - WOR-2-8_12 (SPAdes) (version 2) | ecosystem: Environmental > Aquatic > Marine > Intertidal zone >... | reverse complement strand
GTTTTCGAGGATCTCTTCCGGCGTACCCGAAGCGATCAGACTGCCATCACTGAGTATATAGGCTCTCCCGCAAATTCCGAGGGTTTCCCTCACATTATGGTCCGTTATCAGGACGCCGATGTCCCTGGCGCACAAGTGTTTGATTATTCTTTGAATATCGAGAACGGAGATCGGGTCGACGCCGGCAAAGGGCTCGTCGAGTAATACAAACAAGGGGTTGGCCGCGAGTGCCCGGGCGATCTCGACGCGCCGCCGCTCGCCGCCGGATAGACTGATGCCGAGGCTGCCGCGGACGTGCCCGACGTGGAGTTCGTCGAGCAGCTTTTCGAGTTCCTCTTCGCGGCCGGCACGATCCAGGTCATTGCGGTTCTCGAGTATCGCCAGGATGTTCTGTTCCACCGTGAGCTTGCGAAAGATGGATGCTTCCTGCGGCAGGTAACCCAGGCCCATCCGCGCACGCCGGTGCATGGGCAGGGCCGTCAGGTCGTGACCGTCCAGCAGGATCGTTCCCTTGTCCGCCGGGATGAGGCCGACGATCATGTAAAAGGCGGTGGTCTTGCCAGCGCCGTTCGGGCCCAGCAAGCCGACGACTTCCCCGCTCTTGATCTCGATGGAGAGTGTCTTGACGACTTTGCGGAGTTTGTAGCTCTTCGAGATATCCTGAACGCTGAGGATACTCATTGCCCGCCGTCCTCCGGCTCAGGCTCGCCTGCCGCGTCAGACGTGTCGGTGCCCGCCTGCTCGCTGGCTCCCTCTTTCGGCGTATAGGTAATACGCACCTTGCCGTCACCGTCCGGTGAACCCTGCGCATTGATACGCTGTTCGAGAATGTTATAGACGAGGAAGTCGGACGCAATCTGGTTGCCGCCCTCGGTAATCACCGCGTCTCCCGAGAACTCGATCGTGCCGGCGAGCAGGTCGTAGCGCAGCTTGCCGGCTTCGGCATACGTCGTATCCTCGCTGCCAGGGCGCTTGAGTTCGAAGGTCGCCGGGCTGCCGGCGATCGTCGCGAGCGTAAGCTGGTGGTTGGTGAATTTCAGGTCGGCTGAATCACATTCGATGTGGCCGTTTTCGACGTCGATGATCACGGTGCCCGAGAACTGCCAGACGCTGTCCTCGAAATTGAGGTTGCTTGCGCGTCCTTCCTCCGCCTCGATGCCGATGGTGCCCTGCGTCATCCGCAGGCCGCGAAACATGAGCATCGAATTCTTGCCGTCGTAAGCCGTGGAATCCGCGTCGAGCGAGATCGGCAGCCGCAGGTCCGTGACCTGCGCAGCCGCGGCAACGGGCAACAGCAACAATACGGTAATGAGTCTTACGGTCGTCTCTCTGCGCATAGGTCAGGGCACAAATTTCCCGCTGACGTTTGACTTCAGTTCCAGCCGGTCGTCGTTGAGTGATGCTAGCATGCCCGTCGCGGTGAGACTGCGCGCTCCTATGCGGATCTGCACGCGTTCGTCGGTTTCCGCGACATAACGTTGCGGGTCGAGCTCCAGGTACTGGGTGCGGATCTCCGTATCGCTGTCCGACCCCGCCTGTGAACTGACTGCCCTGACGTGGCCGCGCAACTGCACCCGCTCCTCCACGGGCAGGATCGTTGCGCTGTCGGCATTGACCGTCCACGGCACGTCCGTTTCGGGCGAGTAGTCGAAGCGAACCTCGGTGAATTCGATACTGCCGTCCGGCTGTTCCTCGGCATGCTGGGCGCGCAGCTCGTACAGCAGGTCACCATTGGGCCCCGTGCCCAGGATCCGCGCGGACTTGAGGTAAAAACCGCGATGCACGGGATCGAGGCTGCGTTCGCCCGTGTCCTGTTCCCCGCGTACGCGCGACAGGTACCAACTGCCGATGGCGGCAGCCACCAGCACCGTGAACAGCAACAGGTTGCGTGCGCTCAACTGCCGCCCTCCGGCCTGGCGGCGAGCACGAGATCGCATATTTCGCGGACGGCGCCATGACCGCCCGGCGCCATGGTCGTGTAATCGCAGAAATCGCGCACGACCTCGACGGCATTGGCAACGGCGATCGAGTAACCGACTTTTTCCAGCAACAGGAGGTCGGGAATGTCGTCACCTGCGTAGGCGCATTGCGAGGCGTCGATACCGAGTTTGGCTATCAGTTCGTCGAACGCGGCGACCTTGTCGCCGGTGCCCAGGAAGACGTGTTTGATCCCCAGCTCGGCCATGCGTTGCGCGGTCGCGGCCGACCGGCGACCGCTGATGACGGCGATTTCGAAGCCGGCTTCGATCAGGCGGCGTACGCCGAAGCCGTCCTGTGTATTGAATGCCTTGGTCTCCACGCCGTCGTCGGACAGGTAGAAGCGCCCGTCCGTGAAGACGCCGTCCACGTCGAATGCGACGAGGCGCAGTTCCGCGAGTCGATTGTGGGTGGCTGCCGAGTTCACATGATACCTGCGCGGAATAGGTCGTGGATGTTCAGCGCACCAATCAGGCGATCATCTTCGTCAGCGACGAGCAACGACGTTATCTTGTTCTCTTCGAGCACGTGCACTGCCTCCGCCGCGAGGATGTCTGCCGTCGTCGTCTTGCAGTTGGTGTGCATGACTTCGGCCATCGACGTCGTATGCACGTCGGCGCCGTCGTCGAGTGCGCGACGCAGGTCGCCGTCCGTAAAAATGCCGAGAATGCGCTGATCGTCGTCCACCACGGCGGTCATGCCGAGGCCTTTCTGCGTCATTTCCATCAGGCCGTCGCGAAGCCTGACCTGCGGCCCGATCGCCGGAACATCGTCGCCGGTGCGCATGACGTCGCTGACACGCAGCAACAGGCGCTTGCCGAGGCTGCCGCTCGGATGCGAGCGGGCAAAATCCTCGGCCGTGAACCCCCGGTTCTTCAACAGCGCCACGGCCAGCGCGTCGCCCATCGCCAGTGTCGCCGTCGTGCTCGCCGTCGGCGCCAGGTTGAGCGGACAGGCCTCCTCGGACACGCCCACGTCGAGGTGCACATCGGCAATGCGCGCGAGAGTCGACTTCGGATTGCCGGTCATGGAAACGAGCTTCGCGCCCATGCGCTTGACGAGCGGCAATATCGTGACGACCTCTTCGGTCTCGCCCGAGTAAGAGATGGCGAGCACCAGGTCCTGTGCGGTGATCATCCCGAGGTCGCCGTGGCTGGCTTCCGCAGGGTGCATGAAGAAGGCGGGCGTGCCGGTGCTCGCGAGCGTGGCCGCAATCTTGGATGATATATGGCCCGATTTTCCCATCCCTGTCACGACCACCCGCCCGGGCGTGTCGTTGATCAGTTTGCAGGCGGTGGCGAAGTCGTCGTCGAGCCGCGGGCGCAGCGAATCGACGGCGCGCGCTTCGATTTCCAGGACCTCGCGCGCGAGCGCAATCAGCTCGTCATTGTTCAGGTTTTCGGACACAGGATTCTCGCAGCTTCCAACTGCCGGGTCGGTCTTCGATCTATTCTAAACCTTTTGAGCCTGAACGCAGCCAAAAGCGGCGCATGGCCTGGCTACAGATTCTGTGTCGTGACGTAACCCAGGTAGGCGAGGTAGGCCGCCAGCAAGGCGATGCCTTCGAGCCGCGACAGGTCGCTCTTGCCGTCATAGTCGTAGGTCATCGCGAACAGCACCAGCGTAAACGCGACCATGACGAATATGTGCAGCGACAACACGGATGGTGCGACTGCGGACGGTTCGATGGCCGCGGCAATGCCGATGACGGCCAGCAGGTTGAAGATGTTGGATCCGACGATGTTGCCGATGGCGAGCCCGAACTCACCCTTCATCGCGCTGACGAGCGACACGGCGAGTTCCGGCAGGCTGGTGCCTATGGCGACCAGCGTGATTCCGATGACCACCTCGCTGATGCCCAGCGAACGTGCGATCTCTATGGCGCCCTCGACGAGCAGTTCGGCACCGACCAGCAACGTGCCCAGGCCGACGAACAGCCAGATAACCGCTGCCACCGTGCTGACGTGTTGCGGAATCTCCGCTTCGTAGTCCTCCGCCATCGGGTCGGTGGCGGCCGAGCGCATGCCGAGCCGCGCGAGCCAGATCATGACGATCACCAGGCCGGTCAGCATGACCAGCCCGTCGATGCGCGACAGGAAGGTGTCGAGGAACAGGGATACTGTCAGCAGCGAGACCGCCAGCAGCGCCGGCATTTCGCGGCGCAAGGTTGCGGACCGGAGCTCGATTGGGCGGACGATCGCGATCGAACCCAGTACGAGGCCGATATTCGCGATGTTCGAGCCGATTGCATTGCCGAAGGCAAGGTCGGGTTCCCCGCGCATTGCGGCGACGATAGAGACCAGTATTTCGGGTGCCGAGGTGGCGAAGGCAACGATGGTCAGGCCGATCAGGAGCGGCGCAACGCCCAGGTTCCGGGCGGTTGCCGCGGCGCCGTGAACGAATCGGTCGGCACCCCATATGAGGAGGACCAGGCCGCCAATGACCTCGACGATATTGAGAAGCATAGGATCTTTATTCTTGTGAGCGGCCCTGTCATTCGAACAATCGGACCTAAGTCTCCCGCGCTCCAGGCCGACTAGGGTGGGCTATCATACACAATCGGGCAGGCACGTTGGGAACCCCCCGAATTTACGGTTAAACTGCGCGCCCCCGGAAAAGTAACCCACTGAAAGAGCCAGATGGAACCCACCGAGATTGAAAAACTGATTGCCGCAGGCTTCGCAAATCCCACGGTCCGCGTCGCGAGCGACGATAACCACCATTTCGAGGCGCTCGTTGTCGCCGAGGAGTTCGAGGGCAAGCGGCCGCTTGCGCGCCACCAGCTCGTCTACAAATGCCTCGGCTCGCTCGTCGGCAACGAGATCCACGCGCTGTCGATACGGGCGCTGACGCCCGCCGAATGGCAGCAAGCGGGCGGGAGCCGGGCCTAAATTGGACAAGCTGCTGATCGAAGGTGGCACGCCGTTGTCCGGCGAGGTGCGGATATCGGGTGCCAAGAATGCGGCGCTGCCGATTCTTGCGGGCACCCTGCTCACCAGCGAGCCGGTGACCGTTCGCAACGTGCCGCACCTGAAGGACGTTACGACGACGATCTCGCTACTGCAGACCATGGGCGCGCAGGTTACCGTCGACGACCACTTGAATGTCGAGGTCGATGCGCGCGACATCGTGCATCGCACGGCGCCGTATGAACTCGTCAAGACGATGCGCGCATCGATCCTGGTGCTCGGTCCGCTGGTCGCGCGCTTTGGCGAGGCCGACGTCTCGCTGCCGGGCGGCTGTGCGATCGGCGCCCGGCCGGTCAATCTGCACGTTGCCGGCCTGCAGGCGATGGGTGCGCGCGTGGTCGTGCAGAACGGTTTCATCAAGGCCAGGGCGGACCGGCTGAAGGGCGCGCACATCATCTTCGACACCGTGACCGTGACCGGCACGGAAAACCTGCTGATGGCCGCAGTGCTCGCCGACGGCGAAACCGTACTCGAGAACGCGGCCCGCGAACCCGAGGTGATCGATCTCGCGAATTTCCTCATCGCCCTCGGCGCGCGTATAGACGGTGCCGGCAGCAGCACGATCCACGTGCAGGGAGTCGAACAACTCGGCGGCGGCGAGTACAGCGTCCTGCCCGACCGTATCGAGACGGGCACCTACCTGGTGGCGGCGGCCGTGACCGGCGGGCGCATCCGGGTTGTGGACACCGCGCCGGAAACGCTGGAGGCGGTGCTCATCAAGCTTGCCGAAACGGGCGCCGAGATCGCTACCGGGGAGGACTGGATCGAGATCGACATGGACGGCCGCCGGCCGCGTGCGGTCGACCTGCGCACGGCGCCGTATCCCGCGTTCCCCACCGACATGCAGGCGCAGTTCTGCACGCTGAATGCCGTCGCGGAAGGTGTCGGCACGATTACCGAGACCGTGTTCGAGAACCGCTTCCAGCACGTCCTCGAGCTGCAGCGTATGGGCGCCGACATTCAGCTCGAGGGCAACACCGCGATCTGCACCGGCATCGACCGCCTGACGGCCGCGCCGGTCATGGCGACAGACCTGCGGGCGTCGGCCAGCCTGGTGCTGGCAGGGCTGGCCGCGGAAGGTGAAACGCTCGTCGACCGGATCTACCACGTCGATCGCGGCTACGAACGCATCGAAGAGAAGCTGCGGCAGCTGGGCGCGACCATCCGCCGCGTGCCGAACTGATAGCTAGGGTTGCAGCCCCGGACGTTCCGTGGCGATGACCGTGGTGCGGAAGACCTCGCCGTCGCGCCACGCGACGACGTCGATCTCGTCGCCCGGCTTGGTGCTGGCCGCAATCAGGAGCGCCTGCCGCTCCTGCAGGATCGGCTCGCCGTTGATCGACAGGATGATGTCGTTGACCCGCAGGCCGGCACGCTCGGCGGGTCCGCCCTCGTAGACCTCGACGACCAGGATGCCCCTGTCGTTCTCCAGGCCGATCTGCGCGCGCTCCGCGACGGTCAGGTCGTCCGGTATGAGCCCCAGGTAGCCGCGGACCACGCGACCGTGTTTCTTCAGCTCTTCCACCACGCCGCGCACCAGGTCCACCGGGATCGCGAAGCCGATGCCCTCTGTCGCGATGTCCTGCGTCAGGATCGCCGTATTGATGCCGACGAGTTCGCCGCTGGTATTGACCAGCGCACCGCCCGAGTTACCGGTATTGATGGCCGCATCCGTCTGGATGAAATCTTCGAACGTCGCGAGTTCCAGCGCGGCGCGGCCGGTGGCGCTGACTATTCCCTGAGTGACCGACCGGGTGAGGCCGTATGGATTGCCGATGGCCAGCACGACGTCACCGATTCGGAGCCGGCGGGAGGTCCCGAGGCGGATCGCGGGCAGCGGCCGGCCGTCGATCTTGAGCAGCGCCAGGTCGGTTTCGGCGTCCAGGCCGACGACTTCCGGCGCAACGAAGCCGCCGTCCCCGAGTTCCACCTGGATCTCGGCGGCGTCAGCGACGACGTGCCAGTTCGTGACCAGGAAGCCTTCCGGGTCGATTATGACGGCCGATGCGAAGCTCGTGTTGATGCGGAATCGGGTGCGGCCCGACGGGTCGGGGTCGCCCGGCACCAGGCGCCGGCTGATGACCGTGACGACGGACGGGGCGCTCGCCTCCACTGCGTCGGCGTAGCTGGCCGGGGCGCTGGCCTCCAGCAGCCGCAGCGAGGGCAGCAGGTCCGGGCGCACCAGGACGACGACGAACGCCACCGCGAGGCCCGCGACGATCGACTGCGACAAAAACAGCAGCGCCGATTTCATCGTCGCCACCGCTCGATTGTCGCGGTCATGCTTTCAGGAGTCGCGTCCCTAGCCAATTTCAACAACGCCCGTGTATAATGCGCAATTGGTTCCGCACCAAGTCCCAGTGCATCCGTCATCCTGACGGTAAACAGGGCCTGCTGCAAATCTACCAGTATAGAAATAAAGAAAAAGCGCGCTGAACGAAAGGACCGTTAACCTACCTTTCCCAGCCGGGCGTATGGGAGTGCCTGATGACCGAAGACGACGCCGATCGGATCGACCGTAACCGCCGTCATTTCCTAACCGTTGCAGCCGCCGCGACTGGCGCCGTAGGTGTCGGCTTCGTTGCAGTTCCGTTTCTATCCTCGCTCAAGCCGAGCGCGAGAGCGCAGGCCCTGGGCGCGCCCGTCGAGGTGCCGCTGGGGTCGATACAGGCAGGCGAAATGGTGCGCGTGCTGTGGCGCGGCAAGTTGGTTTTCGTATTGCGGCGCAGCGATACGATGCTCGGCAGCCTGGACCAGCATCTCGACAAGCTGCGCGACCCGAAATCGGAAGTCGTCGAGCAGCAGCCCGAGTATGCTGCGAACGAAACGCGTTCGCTGCGCCCGGAATGGCTGGTGGTCGAAGGCTCCTGTACGCATCTCGGCTGTGCGCCGCTGGAGGATTTCCAGCCGCGTCCGGTCGAAGGCTGGGACGGCGGCTTCTTCTGCCCCTGCCACGGCTCGAAGTTCGATCTTGCCGGGCGCGTGTTCAAGGGCGTGCCTGCCCCGACCAACCTCAGGGTCCCTCCTTACCGCTTTGTCCGTGACGACCTGATTCTGATCGGCCAGGATTCGGGAGTAGCGTAATGGCAAAAGTTGAAGCAGAAGTCGGCAAGCGACCGGAAGGGGTCCTGGGTGGCCTGATCAAGTGGATCGACGATCGGTTCCCGATGACGTCTACCCTCGAGTATCACGTCACCAAGTACTACGCGGCCAAGAGTTTCAACTGGTGGTACGTGTTCGGCGTGCTTGCGTTCGTCGTACTGGCGATCCAGTTGATCACCGGTATTTTCCTGACAATGAACTACAAGCCGTCCGCCGAGGAGGCATTTGCTTCGGTCGAGTACATTATGCGCGACGTGGAGTGGGGCTGGCTGATTCGTTACCTGCATTCGACGGGTGCTTCGTTCTTCTTCATCGTAGTTTACCTGCACATGTTTCGTGCAATGCTGTACGGCTCTTACAAGAAGCCGCGCGAGCTGATCTGGCTGATCGGCATGCTGATCTTCTTCGTGCTGATGGCTGAGGCCTTCGCCGGGTACCTGCTGCCGTGGGGGCAGATGTCGTACTGGGGCGCGCAGGTGATCATCTCGCTGTTCGGCGCGATCCCGGTCGTGGGTGACGGTATCGTCGAGTTCATTCGCGGTGACTATTCGATTTCGGATATCACGCTGAATCGTTTCTTTGCTCTGCACGTGATCGCACTGCCGCTCGCACTGATCGGCCTCGTCTTCGTCCACATCGTCGCACTGCACGAAGTAGGTTCCAACAACCCGGACGGCATCGAGATCAAGAAGCACAAGGGGCCGGACGGTGTGCCGCTCGACGGCGTCGCATTCCATCCCTATCACACCAGCAAGGACCTGGTCGCAATCCTGGTGTTCCTGATGATATTCAGCGCGGTCGTCTTCTTCGCGCCTGAAATGGGCGGTTATTTCCTCGAACACGCCAATTTCGAACCTGCCAATCTCAGGGCCACGCCGGAGCACATCGCACCGGTGTGGTATTTCACGCCGTTCTACGCGATTCTGCGCGCGGTTCCCGACAAGCTGTGGGGCTTCATACTGTTCGGCCTGTCGGTCGTACTGCCGGTGTTCCTGCCATGGCTGGACCGCTCGCGCGTGAAATCGATTCGTTATCGCGGCTGGATGTACAAGTTTGCGCTCACCGTGTTCGTGATCACCTTCCTCACGCTCGGGTGGCTGGGCGTGCAGCCCGCCGAAGGGGTCTACGTGATGATGGCCAGGTTCTTCACGGTGCTCTATTTCGCATTCTTCCTGCTGATGCCTTACTACACGTCGATCGACAAGACGAAGCCCGTACCGGAAAGGGTGGTCTACCATGGCTAAACTCAGAACGATCACCGGGATTGCCGGAGCACTGCTGCTGCTCGGTGTAACGCAGAGTTTCGCCGCGGGCGGCGCTCACCTCGAGCATGCGGACATCGAGCCCGGCAACATCGCGTCGCTGCAGCGCGGCGCGCGCAACTTCATGAATTACTGCTCGGGCTGCCACTCCGCGCAGTACGTCCGTTACAGCACCATCGGCCGGGACCTCGAACTCTCGGACGAACAGCTCAGCGAAAACCTCATGTTCAACGCCGAGAAGACCTTCGAGACGATCAACGTGTCGATGCCGGCGGCGGCAGCGGAGCGCTGGTTCGGTGTCGCGCCTCCCGACCTGTCGTTGATCGGCCGTGCGAAGGGCGCGGACTACATTTACTCCTTCCTCAAAGGGTTCTATGTACAGGCCGAAAGCCCCACGGGCGTCGACAACACGGTTCTTGCCGGCACCAGCATGCCGCACGTCCTTTGGGAACTGCAGGGACACCAGCAGGCGATCTTCTCGGAACACACCGAAGGTGGCATCACTACGAAGCACTTCGAAGGGTTCGAACCGCTCAGCGAGGGATTGCTGGACGCCGAAGCCTATGACGAATTCGTTCGCGACACCGTGAATTTTCTCGTGTACATCGCGGAGCCGATTCGTTCGGAGCGGCGCACGCTCGGCGTATGGGTACTGATGTACCTGATCTTTTTCTGGATCATCGCCGTAATGCTCAAGAAGCAGATCTGGAAGGACGTCAAGTAGATGGCAACGATTCCGAACAGGCGCTCGGTCATGACGCTGTTTTCGCGGCCCACGGACATTCACAGCCACCGCACACGGCTCGTGCTCGCCGAGAAGAACATCAATATAGAGATCGTCAACGTAGCAGGCCCGGACCTGCCCGAGGACCTGATGGATCTCAATCCCTATCACACCGTGCCGACGCTGGTTGACCGGGACCTGACCCTGTACGACTCGCGCGTCATCATCGAGTACCTCGATGAGCGATTTCCGCATCCGCCGCTGATGCCGGTGGACCCGGTTACGCGTGCGCAATTCCGCCTTGCCTTGTTCCGTATCGAGACTGACTGGTACTCGCTGGCGGAAGAGGCGGACCCGATCGATGGCAAGCTGAGTTCCAAGTCGCGCAAGATGCTGCGCGAAAGTATCTTGCAGAGCGCAGAGCTGTTCAACGCGCGTCCGTTTTTCCTGAGCGATGAATTCTCACTCGTGGATTGCAGTATCGCGCCCATTCTGTGGCGGCTGCCGCTGTACGGAATCGAATTCGGCGCGCAGGGCGCACCGATCGAAGCCTATATGAAGCGTGTGTTCGCACGTCGCTCGTTCCAGCAGAGCCTGACCGAACTCGAACGGGAAATGCGAATGTAAGAGGTTCGCGCGGTTCGGGGAGGTTGCTCCCGGACTGCTCGCCCGCGGCTCGCCTCAGGTCGCGGAAGCAAACACCCCGAGCCGCCGTGGTTTGGTCGTAATATCGGGGCGTGTCGGCTTATGTCTTGGTGCGCCAATCGTTTCCACCCATATCCGGTCACACATCCGTCTGCCGGTCAGCTTATGTAATCTTTTCAAACGCGGCGCAAAACGGTGGTAAGCTTCACCGCAGGGATAAAACAAACAGGCTTGCGGGAAAGTGGCAAATCCAAGTCGATCAAAAAGACCCTATCTGATTAGAGCGATGCACGAATGGATGGCCGACAACGGCCATACGCCGCACATCGTCGTCGACGCGTCGATCGATGGCGTCAGTGTTCCGCCGGAGCACGTCAAAGACGGCAAGATCATCCTGAACATCAGCGAATCCGCTGCGCACAACCTGAAGCTCGTGAACGATTCCGTGAGTTTCCGCGCGCGTTTCGGGGGTGTGCCGTTTGACGTATGGGTACCGACCAGTTCGATCCTCGGTATCTACGCGCGGGAAACCGGCCAGGGCATGATCTTTTCGAACGACTCCGGCGCGTCGGGCTCGGTGCAGGACCATGATGACGTCGAGGAGACGCGTTCACGGCCGCATTTGAGGGTCGTCAAGTAATCAGTCGTTCAGGCGTCGCCGAGCAGCGTCGTGTCGATGAGGTCGCACAGGCAGTGAATCACCAGCAGGTGGACTTCCTGTATGCGCGCCGTGCGGGTCGCCGGCACGCGAATCTCCACGTCATCACCGGTGAACATGCTCGCCATGCGGCCGCCGTCGCGACCGGATAGCGCGACTACGCTCATACCGCGCTCATGTGCTGCCGCGATGGCGCGGCAGACATTCTCTGAATTGCCGGACGTCGAAATGCCGAGCAATACATCCTGCGGTTTCCCCAGCGCACGTACCTGTTTGCTGAAGATCTCTTCGTACGAGTAGTCGTTGCTTATCGACGTGACGGTCGATGCGTCCGTAGTGAGCGCCATCGCCGGCAGCCCCGGACGCTCCATCTCGAAACGGTTCAGCAGCTCGGACGAGAAGTGCTGCGCGTCGGCAGCAGATCCACCGTTGCCACAGCTCAGGATCTTGCCGTCTTGCAACAGGGCCTGGGCCATCAGCTCTCCGGCGGCAGCGATACTCTCGCTGAGTGCCTCTACGGCACTCTGCTTGGTCGCAATACTTTCGGCGAAATGCTCACGAACGCGTGTTACTGGATCCATGGTTCAATCACTCGTGGTCGACGATGGGCCGATTCTAGCAGCCGCCGGCGGACGCGTCCGGTCAGGGGCTGAATGCGTCACGAATCCATTCAACGGTCCGGCACCCGGTCCCGTGGCCATCGACGCCGATAACGTCGAACCTGGCCGCGCAGGAGGAAAATCGGGGCCGGGTCGCGAGGAACATTTCGGCGGTCCTGATCAGCCTGGTTTGCTTCTGCCGATCGACTGTTACGGCGGCGCGCGCAACGGCACCGCGCGAGCGATAACGAACCTCCACGAACACGAGGCAGGCGTCGTCCAGCATCACCAGGTCGATTTCGCCGTGCCGGCAGCGGTAATTGCGTTCGACCGGTTTCAGCCCCCGGCCTTGCAGGTAGTCGTACGCAAGTTGCTCGGCGGCAACGCCTACAGCTCTCGTGTCTCTTCGTACCACGTCTCGCCGTCGCCGGAGTCTTCGGGCTTCACCACACCGTCTTCGCCGATCGTGCGTAACGAGCTGCCGGTGCCCTCCGGCGGTGGCAGCGGCACCGGCTGGCCGCCGCGGAATTCCGCCCACGCGAGACGGCGGTGGACGCGGCCGCTGCCGTCGAGGTAAAGAACACCGGTCGCACCGTCGATCTCCGGCATCATGCCGTTGCGCGCAGCGAACAGTGGCGCGACGAGATGATACGCGTCATACCCCATCGCGTGCAGCCGCCCAAGGCGGCGCTCCTCCGGCCAATACTCCCGGTAGGCGTCCGGCAGGTAGCGTATCCAGCTCTGCGGCGCGATGATCCACGGCGTGTCCGCGAAGCGAATGCCGTTGAGATCGGAGTCCGAGCGTCCGTCCATCGCGTAGATCGAGGAGGTGGAATAGACGGGCAGGTCGCCGGAATAATGAAACTTGAGCTGCGACTTCAGCAGGCGGCCTGCCGCGCCGTCGGCCGCAAGGAAAATGAAGTCCACGTCCTGGCGACGCCGCGGATCAAATTGCAGCGGCGAGCCGATGTTCGCGCGCATTCGCTGGTAGCGGCTCACGCTTCCCGCGAGCCCCATGAGTTCTTCGATCGTGCGTGAGAAATCCGGGCTCTCGGAGGTGAAGCTGCGGTAATCGACCAGCGTGCCGCCCCGGGCTTCGAACTCCGTCACAAAAGCGGTGAGCAGGCGGCGCCCCCAGTTGCTGTTCGGGACCAGGGCGACCGCCGAGCGATACCCGTCCTCGATTGCGCGAACGGCGGCGGACGCGGCTTCATCTTCGGGCGCGAGCGCAAACTGGAACAGGCCGGGCGGCGGCAACGACTCGTCCGGCAGGTAATTGAGCGTGAGAACGGGAACGGGAACGAGGATGTCGTTCGCTAGCTCGGTAACGCTGTCGCGCAACAACGGTCCGACAACGAACTCGGCGCCGTCCTCTACTGCCGAGGCATAGGCGGCGCTCGGCCCTCCCTCGGTTTCCACGTCGTAGACGAGAATGGACTGGCGGTCGTCGAGGCCGCCGGCGCTGGCGAAATAGGCGCCGAGAAAACCGTTCTGCACGGCCTTTCCCGCGCTCGCGGTTCGACCGCTCAACGGCAGCAGCAGCGCGATCCGGCGCGGGTACGTGAGTAACTGGTCGTCCGATATATCGAGATCGTCGAGCACGCTCATCGCGGGATGCCCCGCATTGCGTTCGCGCCAGCGCACGACACCGTTGCTCCAGCCGATGCCCTGTTGACCGGTCGCGGTGGCGAGCGAACCGAGCGTCAGCCAGCCGCGCACGGTCGGGTTCGTGGCTACTTCAGCGGCGCCGCGAAGCACCTGGGGGTCGCTGACCAGCAGGCCCTTCCAGAGCCGCTCGCGATTGCGCTCGATGCTCTGGCGGCTGTCCAGCCAGCTTTCCCGCTGCATAAGCAATTCGATCGCGCGTGTCGGTTCCTGCAGCTGGAACCAGGCGTCGGCGCGCAGTGCCTCGACGCGCAGCCGCAGGTCCGGCGGCAAGGACTCGCGGCTGAGCGATTCCAGCGAGTCACTGGCCGGCTGTGCGTCGCCGTCGTAAAGCAGCATTGCCGCCCTGGTCGAGTTCCAGCGCCACAACAGCTCTCCGCCTTGCGGCTGCGCGACGCCACCGAACGCGTTACGCGCGCGCTCAGCGTCGCCGGCATCGAGCCAGTTGTCGACTGCGAGCAGCGTGAGCCGGTCGCGTTCGCTGCCGCTTGCTGCGGCGGCGAGACCGATGTAGGCACTTGCCGCTTCCTGGAACTCGCCGTTCTGCGCCAGTCTCTCGGCGCGTGATTCGGCCGAACCGCCCAATGCACCGCCCGGGGTCGTTTCGCAAGCGGCAATGATGAGCGCAAGCAGCAACAACGCGACGGTGCTTGCTTTGCGGTTCCAATGCCGGGCAGGATGTCCTTGAGAAATCATTATTCGTGCACTTTTGATTAGGGCCGGAATCGAGCGCGCCATGAGCGGCACACTGTTCGTCGTTGCCACACCGATCGGAAACCTCGAAGACCTGTCTCCGCGAGCACGCCAGACGCTCGCCGAAGTGGAACTCGTTGCCGCCGAGGATACCCGCCACACCGGGCGATTGCTATCGCATTTGGGCGTGAAAACCCGGCAAATTGCGCTGCATGAGCACAACGAGGCGCGCGTCGCCGATACCCTCATCGAGCAGCTGCAACGGGGCACGTCGGTCGCGCTGGTCAGTGACGCCGGCACGCCACTGGTGAGTGATCCCGGCTACCGGCTCGTCCAGGCGGCGCACGCTCACGGCATTGCGGTCGCCCCGGTACCGGGGCCGTCTGCGGTGACCGCTGCCCTGTCGGTCTCGGGACTCCCGACCGATCGCTTTGCATTCGAGGGCTTTCCGCCGGCCAGGCCGGCAGCGCGTCGCAAATGGCTGCAGGCGCGTGCCGGCGACGAGCGCACCCTGGTGTTTTTCGAGGCGGTGCACCGCATCGCTGCGACGCTCGCCGACATGGTGGACGTATTCGGCGCGGATCGCGACGCATTCCTCGGCCGAGAGTTGACGAAGCTGCACGAGCAATGCATCGCGGCGAGCCTCGGCGAGCTCCTCGACGAGCTGAGCAGCGGCGCCATCGTTTCGAAAGGCGAATTCGTCGTCGCAATCGGCGGCACGACCCGGCCCGAGGCATCCTCGCTCGAGCTCGACCGCCTGCTGAGCGAGTTGCTCGAGGTCGTGCCGGCGCGGCAGGCGGCTGCCATCGCCGCGCGAATTACGGGCGGCCGTCGCAATGCGATGTATGAGCGCATCCTCGAGATCGCGGGCGACTAGATCCAGCGACGCACCCTGGCCGCATACGCATCGAAGTCCGGGAATGCGTTTCGCAGCCGCTGCTCCTCGTAAGGGCAGAAGACGAAATTCAGGACCGCGAACAGCAGCGCGGCGGCCAAATAGAACGGCGCGGTCCCGAAGCTCATTGCCACGCCGAGCGTAATCGCCACGATACCCAGGTACATTGGATTGCGGGTGAACGCGTAGACATCCCGGGTCAGCAGCGTCGTCGCGTCGTGCGTGGGACAGATCGGGGTCCCCACGCGGCGGAACAGCCACCATGCGCGGATCATGAGCGCGAAACCCGCCATCCCCAGCAGCATGCCGCCGCTTACCGATGGTGGCAGGACCGCCAATGGAAACAGCAGGTGCGCGACGGCGGCCGCCGCAACAAGGGACATGGCTATCCGCGGCGGGCGCAGCGCGACGATCCGGTGTCGCAGCGGCACGGCGTTCACCTCGCCCGGTGCGCATGCCACCGACGTCGCCGCCGGCGGGGGTGAGCGGGAAGCAGCAGGCCACGCAGCATTGTAAGCAGTAGCAGAGCGGCTACTGCATGCCTCAGGTCCGCGGCAGGCAGGCTGAACAGCGTGGCCAGCGTGTTCCACGACCACAGCGCTATCGCCGCAATGGCGGCCAGCACCGCGGACGCGAGCAGGACGTGCTTGATGTCAATCGGACGCATCGGTGTCTCCTTGTCTCAGGTTCTGGAAATACATGGTTCGCAGGCTGCGGCGGGTGCACTCGACGTCGTGCGGTGCGATGTTCGCGAACAGTTCATCGAGCAACTCGGACTCGGCCGCGCGAATCTTGTTGAACAGTTCGCGACCGACCTGCGTGAGTGCGAACAACGGCGAGCGCTTGTGCCGCGGGTTCGGGCGTGATTCGAGAAATCCGTCCTCGAGCAGGGTGTTCACGGTGACCTGTATGTGCTGGCGCGACACCTGGTAGCGTGCGGCGATCTCCGGTACCGAGAGGGCCGCATCCGGGTACAGGAATTCGAGTACGGCGCGGTCGGCGGCCGACAGCCCGTGCGCCTGCAAGTAGGTGTCCGCGAGCTGGGCCAGGGCGCGGAACAGCCGCCGGATCAGCCAGGTGATCTCGTACTGTGGCGAATCTGCGTGCATGGCGTGCCCCTTCAATAATGACAATTAAGTTGTCATTATTGATATTGACAATTCAGTTGTCAAGTACTCGCAGCAGCACAGCACCGCGGCGGCAAATGCTTTAGAATTCGCGGTCCGGAAAAGCCGGAGTCGGCCAGGCAATCGCTGTCTCGAGCAGAGGCAGAGGAAAGTCCGGGCTCCTTCGGACAGGGCGCCAGGTAACGCCTGGAGGGCGCGAGCCCATGGAAAGTGCCACAGAAAACAAACCGCCGGGCGCAAGCCCGGTAAGGGTGAAAAGGTGCGGTAAGAGCGCACCGCGCGGCTGGTAACAGTCCGCGGCACGGTAAACCCCGCCCGGAGCAAGACCAAATAGGGGAGTA
>Ga0209536_100007398_pt1 | contig 16658 bp, 14 predicted proteins | sample DeeMarSeWOR28_12_FD_187461 | JGI IMG/M metagenome (GOLD analysis project Ga0209536, IMG submission 187461) | Marine sediment microbial communities from White Oak River estuary, North Carolina - WOR-2-8_12 (SPAdes) (version 2) | ecosystem: Environmental > Aquatic > Marine > Intertidal zone >... | reverse complement strand
TACGGATCGTCGCCTTGGTGAGCCTTTACCTCACCAACAAGCTAATCCGACTTAGGCTCATCCAATAGCGCGAGGTCCGAAGATCCCCCGCTTTCCCCCTTAGGGCGTATGCGGTATTAGCACGAGTTTCCCCGTGTTGTCCCCCACTACTGGGTAGATTCCTAAGTATTACTCACCCGTCCGCCACTCGACAGCGACAAGTTCACTCCGAAGAGATCACAGCGTCCTGTTTCCGTTCGACTTGCATGTGTTAAGCATACCGCCAGCGTTCAATCTGAGCCAGGATCAAACTCTTCAGTTTAAATTTTCCAACTAAAGATGTAAGACCTAACTAATTACTATTAATCATTACTGACATAGGAATTGTTTGGTTACTTACGTACGGTCGTTGTTCTGACCGGGACGCAAGTTCCCACACAAATTATCTGTTTTCGAATTTTTAAAGAGCGAATCGTCCCCCGCATCAATCCGTGTCCTTGGACGATGAATAAATGGTAGAGAACGAAAAGCCCGCACGTAAGCGCGGGCAGCCGAAGGATTATACAAGGGCGAAAGCCCGCGTCAACACCCTAAGGCAACTAATTTCAGTTTATTTTGGAGCACCGCAAAATCACTCCACTGTGATTCTGGCGAAACGCCTCTTACCTACTTGGTAAACATGGGTGCCGCCGGCCTCTATTTCAAGGCCCTTGTCAGACACCCTTTCGCCGTCGATTTTTACCGCGCCCTGCTTAATCATGCGGAAAGCCTCGCCATTGCTGGCCACCAGCTCGGCCCGGCTGAGCAGGTTGGCGATCCCCAGCTTACCTGTTGCGTCGCACGCTAACGTCAGCTCGGGCATCTCGTCCGGTATCTCGTTATTTCGGAATCGGTTCACGAAGGATTCCAGGGCCTTCTTAGCTGCCGCAGCATCGTGGAACCGAGTGACCAGTTCGCCAGCCAGCTCAAACTTGATATCCCTCGGGTTTTGGCCGGCCTGTACCTGCTGCCGCAGCCCCTCGATCTCAGCGACCGGGCGGAAGCTGAGGAGCTCGAAATACCGCCACATCAGCTCGTCAGACACCGACATCAGCTTGCCGAACATTTCATCCGGCGCATCGGTAATGCCCACGTAGTTGTTTAGTGACTTGGACATCTTGTTGACGCCGTCCAACCCTTCCAGCAACGGCATGGTAAGGACGACCTGCGGCTTCTGACCCGCCGCCTGCTGCAACTGCCTGCCCATCAACAGGTTGAATTTCTGGTCAGTGCCGCCCAGCTCCACATCAGCCTTCAGTGCCACAGAGTCATAGCCCTGCACCAGTGGGTAGAGAAACTCGTGGATAGCTATGGGCTGATTGGCACCGTAGCGCTTGCTGAAATCGTCGCGCTCCAGCATACGGGCAACGGTGCTGCATGAAGCCAGCCGAATGATGTCCGCGGCATTCAACTCGCCCATCCATTCAGAATTAAAGACGATACGGGTCTTATCGGGATCAAGGATCTTGAATACCTGCTCCTTATAAGTCTCGGCATTTGCCGCGACTTCTTCGGCACTTAACGGGGGGCGCGTTGCATTCTTGCCGGATGGGTCACCAATCATGCCGGTGAAATCACCAATCAGAAAAATGGCTTCATGACCAAAATCCTGAAATTGGCGCATCTTGTTAATCAGCACGGTATGCCCCAGATGCAGGTCAGGAGCGGTCGGATCGAAACCAGCCTTGATACGCAAGGGCCTGCCCTCGGCCAGCTTATCGCGCAATTCGTCGGCCACAAGAATTTCTTCCGCGCCTCGCTCTATCTCGGGTAACTGTTCTGCAACTGGTTTCATCTGGGCTTTATTCATTAGAAAGGCCGCGGGGGCGGGAAAATCTGCCTAAGCACAAGGGCGCCGAGCATAAACAATTCGACACAGACGGTCGATATTTTGCCTGATATATACATGAGTCGTTGACCCGGCATTGCCGTTTTGTCGATAATTCCCTCCTGATCAGGATAATGCAGCTAAACCGCTATGGGTGAGCGGGCTGGCAAAGGCAGCGGCAGACTCCGATTAATTGTCGTCCGGCGGTGCGCCAACTCTAACCGGGCAAACGAATGGCAACGCGAATATTCAGGCGAGGGCTCAAGTGGCTTCGTATCGACCGATAATGCGTGATTACAAGCCAGCAACAGCCAGGCGGCAGCCCCGCTCGCGCTGGTTGCTCTGGTTTGTTGCCGGCCTGGGCCTGCCGCTCGTAACGGTTGCGCTGCTTTCGCCCGGCAGCAACGAGGCCCCGCCCTTGGCGCCGGCCGCCAGCGTGGTGTCCGTCGATGCGGTGCCGGAATCGACCGCTGTCAGCACCGATATTGCAGAGCCGGAAGTCCGCCCGGCGTACTCGACCGAGATTCCGCCGCTCGTCGCAGCGCCCGAACCGGAATACGCCAAGACTGTGCTTACTGTGCGCCCGGGAGATAGCCTGGACCGCCTGTTCCGGCGAAATAACCTCAGCGTCGCGGATCTGACGATAATTTTGCGTGACGAGCTGGCGCGCGACCATCTGCGAGTCGTGAAGCCGGGGGACCAAATAGTGGTGCGCCATCATGAGGGCGATATCAAGCAGCTGCGCCGCGAAATCGATGCATTCCGGTCGTTGCAAGTCGATTCAACCGGTGAAGGTTTTACCGTCGGCATGCTCGAGCACAAGATCACCAAAAAGCGTCGAATTGCCGAAGGACGGATAAAGAGTTCGCTGTACATGGCCGGTGCGGACGCGGGCGTATCGGACCGCGTCATCATGAACCTCGCCGGCATATTCGCCTGGGATATCGATTTCATCCTCGATATCAGAACCGGAGATGAATTCAGGGTGATCGTCGAGGAGCTTTACAGGGACGGCAAACGCATCGCTGAAGGAGAGATCCTGGCGGCGGAATTCACCAACCAGGGAGAGGTTTTCCGGGCCATTCGCTACGAGACTTCCGCAGGGCAGGCAAGTTATTTCACGCCTGACGGGCGCAACATGCGTAAAGCCTTTTTGCGTGCGCCGTTAAGCTTCTCGCGCATCAGCTCTAACTTTAATCCGAATCGACGCCACCCTGTCCTGAACACCATACGGGCTCATAAAGGCGTCGATTACGCTGCTCCTCACGGAACGCCGATCAAGGCGGCCGGTGACGGCAAAATCATTTTCCGCGGTGTCAAAGGCGGTTACGGCAACACCGTTATACTGCAACACGGCGGCAACATCACGACGCTCTACGCGCACATGTCAAATTTTGACAAAAAAGCGCGCAACGGGACGCGAGTGAAACAAGGCCAGGTTATCGGCTACGTTGGCCAAACCGGTCTCGCAAGCGGCCCTCACCTGCATTACGAATATCGAAAAAATGGCGCTCACCTAAATCCGCGCACCGTCAAATTACCGAACGCGTCCCCAATAGACGCAAGCCTCAAAGCCGATTTCCTGCGCGCGGCAGCGCCGCTTATAGACCAGCTTAATTATTCTCCCCTGGTCCTGGTGTCGGCGGCGGATGCCGGAAATAACGAATCCACGCTGTTCGCCGGGAACCCGGATGCCCAAGGCAAATGACCTTTATATAGGTCTGATGTCGGGCACCAGCCTCGATGCGATAGATGCCGCGCTGGTGAGTTTCGGCGAAAACACGCCACAACGATTCAACCTTATCTCAACGCTGGAATATCCCTTTCCGAATGAACTGCGCTCGGCCATTCGGTCGCTGATCGACCAGCCGCACACGACTGACCTGGACACGCTTGGGAAATTAAACAGGGAGCTTGGGGTGCTCTACGCAAATGCGGTTGCAGGGTTGCTCAAACATGCTTCCGCAAATGCGGATGATGTGGTCGCGATCGGCTGCCATGGACAAACTGTCAGGCATATGCCGCAACACAGTCCGCCATTTACGATGCAGCTGGGCGATCCGGCAACGATTGCGAATCTCACAGGCATCGCCACGGCAGCTGATTTTCGTTCGGCTGATATCGCCCTGGGTGGTCAGGGCGCACCACTGGCACCCGGATTTCACAAATGGGCCTTCGCCAATGAAAACGGCGCCGTCGTTAATGTCGGCGGCATCGCCAACATTACAGTCCTGGCCCCGGGAGCTCCCGTAACGGGTTTTGACACCGGGCCCGGCAACACCCTGATGGACGAGTGGCATTTAAGAAACCGGGGCGGTCGATACGACCGCGATGGCGAATGGGCGGCCAGCGGCAGGTGCGCAGATGAGTTACTTACACGGTTGCTGGATGACCCCTACTTTAGCCAGCAGCCGCCCAAAAGCACGGGGCGCGAATACTTCAACACCCGCTGGATTGAGCGCTACCTTGGTGAACTCGGCAGTGAATTGAGCGCGGTCGATGTCCAGACGACGCTGGCCGAACTGACTGCCCGGTCGATAGCGATAGCGGCGACCAAATATTCGGACGGCAAGAATCTCTGGCTTTGCGGTGGGGGCGCCCTCAATGCACACCTGGTCAGTCGGATCGCGGCCGCGCTGCCGCAACACACGATTGCTACGACGACTGAGCTCGGCCTTCCTCCGGATTGGGTTGAAGCGGTCGCCTTCGCATGGTTAGCCAGAATGCGAGTGAAGGGCCTATCAGCCGGAGTAGCCAGCGTAACCGGCGCGAGCCGGGAAGCCGTGCTCGGCGGCATGCATCTGCCGCCCGAAGCGTGACCCATACCACGGAAGTTATGTAATACCGGCACTAAGCTAATAGTGTCGGCTGCTATATTAGCTGCTGCTGCCGTTGGCATGAGCACGGCAACCGCAGCCTGAAGCTGACAAAGATCAGCAACCGGTAAAAGCGTGGACGCAAACAACCTCAATCTGCCCGAGCACTTTATCAACCGGGAACTCAGTCTACTTGAGTTCAACCGACGCGTGCTGGCGCTCGCAGAAGACGTCGACACTCCCCTGCTGGAGCGACTTAAGTTTCTGTGCATCGTTTCGACTAACCTCGATGAGTTTTTCGAAATTCGTGTCAGCGGTTTGCAGCAGCGTCTGGAGGCTGGCGCAGCGCCAACAGGCCCGGACATGCTCACACCGCAGCATGCGCTCCGTGAAATCGGGGCCGAGCTGCACGGAATGATCGCGGATCAATACAGGTTACTGAACCAGGAGCTGATTCCTAAGCTCAAGGCAGAGGGCATTAATTTTGTACGCCGCAAACACTGGAATCACGAGCAACGAGAGTGGTTGAAGGAGTTTTTCCATCGTGAAGTAGAGCCTGTTCTCAGCCCGATATCTCTGGACCCGGCCCGACCGTTCCCGCGTATTCTCAACAAGAGTTTGAATTTTATCGTCGGCCTCGAAGGCAAACATGCGTTCGGACGTCCATGTGATCGCGCCATTGTTCAAGCACCGAGGTCGCTGCCACGCCTGATAAGGCTGTCACCCGAACTGGAAAATACGGGCAGCTGCGATTTCGTATTTCTCTCCTCGATTATTCATGCCTTCGTAGACGAGTTATTCATGGGCATGACGGTAACAGGCTGCTATCAGTTCCGCTTGACCCGCAATAGCGATCTTTACGTCGACGAAGAGGAAGTCGATAACCTGATGCGGGCAATTGAAGGAGAGCTTGCCGCTAATCGCTACGGGGCAGCGGTGCGCATGGAAATAGCGCATAACTGCCCGCAGGAACTGGCCGCTTATTTGCTCAACGTGTTTGAACTACAGGAGCGCGACCTCTATCAGGTTGAAGGACCGGTCAACCTGAACCGTTTGCTTGCGGTTTATGATTTGATCAAGCGCGAAGACCTCAAGTACCCGGGTTTTACGCCGGGTTTGCCAGCAGTTCTTCACGAGACACCCGACTTGTTTCGCTTGATGAAGAAACAGGATTTGCTCCTAAACCATCCGTATGAGTCGTTTGGGCCCGTGCTGGACATGATTAATCGCGCCGCGCAGGATCCGGATGTGCTGGCTATCAAGATGACGCTGTACCGTGCCGGCCACGATTCACCCATCGTAGATCGCCTGGTCGCCGCTGCTCAGGAAGGCAAGGAAGTCACCGTGCTCGTTGAATTGCGCGCGCGTTTCGATGAAGCGGCTAACATCGCTTTCGCGAACAGGCTGCAGGAGGTCGGAGCTCACGTGGTCTACGGCGTGGTGGGCTTTAAAACGCACTGCAAGATGGCCCTGGTAGTCAGGCGGGAGGGCGATGAACTTAAACGCTATGCGCATCTCGGTACTGGCAACTACCACCAGGGTACAGCCCGCGTATACACGGACTATGGATTGTTCACATCCGATCCGGACCTGACGGAAGACGTACACAATGTCTTTTTGCAGCTGACCAGCATGGCAAAAACGCCGCCTTTGAAAAAGCTCATCCAGGCACCATTCGAGCTGCACAAGCAGCTGCTCAACTTGATCGAGCAGGAAATAGAAAATGCACGTGGCGGGGGAACCGGGCACATTATTGCGAAGCTGAATGCACTGACCGAACCGGAAATAATTTTAGCTTTGTATCGCGCGTCGTGTGCGGGTGTGATGGTCGATTTGGTGGTTCGCGGCGTCTGCTGTCTACGCCCCGGGATGCCGGGCGTTTCAGAGAATATACGGGTCAAGTCGATTATCGGCCGCTTCCTGGAACACTCCAGGGTCTACTACTTCCATTCCAATGGCCAAGAGAAAGTTTTTTGCAGCAGCGCCGACTGGATGGACCGAAACGTTTTCAGGCGCGTCGAAGTCTGTTTCCCAATCGCCGACGGCGACATGAAAAAACGCTTGCTCGCCGATCTGGACCTATGCATTCAGGACAATACCGGTTCGTGGGAGCTGCAATCCGATTGCTCCTGGCGCAGAGACAACCCGCAACCTGGAGAAGATTCTATTTCGGTTCAGCGCCAGTTATTGCAGGCGCTGGCCGAGTGGGGCTGATTCACCTCTCGAGCGCGCACCCGCTTAGTCGGTTAGCAGAATCAGTTGAAACCCGGCTGACCTCACGTACGCCTGCTCCATTTCCAGGTCCGCGAGAGTTAAAGGGTTCGCCTGCAACCACTCGGATGAGAGATGCAGTTTAATAATCTTGCGGTTAGCCTCTATTTTCAGCATCTCTGGGAGTTCATAAGTGCGGCTGCGGTTAAATAACACGGCGAGACGCAACAAGAGGGCTAGACGTGTTACGCGCTCGACCCAGAGTTTGGGCAGCTCCGCCGCAATGTCTTTGACTATCAGTTTGCGCCGATGGGCGCCAACAAGAGCCGCCAGAATACTTTGTTCGTTACGCGTAAAACCAGGCAGATCCGAGTGCTTCAGCAGGTAGGCGCCATGCCGGTGATAATGTGCATGCGCGATATCGAGGCCTATTTCGTGAACTCTTGCCGCCCAGGCCAGCAACTGGCGCAAGCTAGGCTCATCGAGTCGCCAGCCAACGTCGACCTGATCCAGTAGCGCTAATGCGGTGAGTTCTACCCTATCAGCCTGATCGCTGTCGACGTGATAACGCTGTTCGATCGCGCGAATAGTTCGCGTACGCGAATCCTCTTCGGACGAGCGGCCGACCAGGTCGAACAGGATTCCTTCGCGCAATGCCCCCTGCGCAACCTCCAGTTTTTCGACGCCGAGCTGTCGCATTACCTCGATAAGAATTGCAATGCCGCCGGGAAGCACCGGCAAACGTTCGCTCGTGATCGAAGTAAATTCCAGTTGGTCGATGGTTTGGCGCTCGATCAGCAGACTGATTAGTTTTTCCAGCCCGTCGACCGTAATTTGCTGATCGGTCAGGGCGGTTTCCGCGAGTACACTCGCGGCCGCGCGAATCGTGCCGGACGCCCCTGCACAGCGGGCCCATGAGGAACGGCGGAAGGTTTTGGCTATGGGCCGCAGCTCCAGCCTCGCTGCTGTCCGGGCGCGTTCAAAGGCCTCGGCGGTGAGCGCGCCGCTGGGAAAATGCGCTTTGCTCATGGCAACGCAACCCATCGCCAAGCTTTCGAGCGCACCGGGATGAAACCCGGTTCCGGAAGTGATTTCGGTGCTGCCGCCGCCGATATCGATGATCAGCTGCTCGCCTTCGATGGCGGGCAACATGCGGCTGACGCCTATATAGATAAGTCGGGCTTCTTCCACGCCGGAAATGATATCCAGTTCGTGGCCGAGCAGTTCCTGGGCCTTGGCGATGAATTCATCAGCCTTCCTGGCTTCCCGCAGAGTATTGGTACCCACGACTCTGAGCCTGCTTGGCGGTATATCGCGCAGGCGCTCGCCGAATCGAGCGAGGCAGTCTAATGCCCTTGCCTGGCTGGCGAGGTCCAAGCGCTGATTCTCATCGAGCCCTGCCGCAAGCCGAACCATTTCACGCAGGCGGTCGATGACCTTGAGTTGCCCATGCGAGTAGCTTGCAACCAGCAGATGAAAGCTGTTGGACCCAAGGTCGACAGCGGCTATGGGTGCATCAGAGAAATAAGGAGCCTGGTCGGAAGTCGAACTGTCGCGCTGAATCGCCACTCGTTAACCAGCGACAAACGTTATCGATCAGAATGATCGGTCAAACTGAAAAGGACGAGCCACAACCACAGGTCGTTGCAGCATTCGGGTTACGGATAACGAATTGCGACCCTTCTATATCTTCCTTGTAATCAATCTCGGCGCCGAATAAATACTGGATGCTCATCGGATCGATAAGCAAAGTAACGCCCTGATTCACCACCTCGGTATCGCCATCCTGCATGGTTTCATCGAAAGTAAAACCGTACTGGAAACCCGAGCAGCCGCCACCGGAAATGAAAACCCTCAATTTGAGATTGGGGTTGTCTTCATCCCTGATCAGAGAATCTACTTTTTTTGCAGCAGAGTCCGTAAAAATTACTGAATCGGCTGCTGGCTCGTAAGTGCTGGGTTCTGCGTTCATATGACTCGATGGCTTGTTATGCAAACAGTTGTTCGACCTGTTTTCCAAGCGGATAGTTTAACCCATTTTTTAACTGAGTCAGGCCTTGGTCAGCCGGCGCCTTCGAGTTCTGGCTTCAGAGCTGCCTCGGATGACGCAGACTGAGGCTGCTTAACGGCCACCTTTTTGGGAGAAGTGTTGGTCTGGTGTATCAATTTGCCGTTGATTTCTGCTCCCGCAGCAATTTCAATCAGGTTGTAGTAGACGTCGCCCACGACTTTGGCTGTAGGCCCGAATTCGGCCCGGTCGGTCACGATGACGTTGCCCTCAACGGTTCCGCTAAGCGCCAGCCTGGGCACTTCCACATCACCCTGGACGCGGCCGTACTCGCTGACGCTCAAAAACGCGCTCTCGTCTTTTTTGCCCAGCACATTGCCATTAACCACCCCGTCTATGTGGCAGCCGCTATCGAAATGCAGGTTGCCCTCGATGCGCGCCCCATCGCCAATCAGGGTCTGAATTGATGCGGGTCTGAGACCTTTTTTACCGAACATTGTTTTCTCCTGCGCCTGCAGGCAGCTGTGCTGCGCTGCATATAAATAGGGGTGCCCATACCGCCCGAAGCGGCTCTAACAAGCAATCTAGCCCTGTTTTACCTCCCAAACGAAGATGTCTTCCACAGTTTTGGACTTTGATCCGCTCGGATGAACTATGACATGCACTCTTTCCGGTGCAAAATCAGCTGGAATAACCAGCTCCGCCTTCAAATCCTGAAAATACTTGAAAGAATAGGGAATGCGATCGCTGGTTTCCCCGCTGCCAGACAGTTCGCCCAGCTTGAGCCGCACCGCTTCCCCCGCGCGGATGCCCTCGACGACCACCTCGACCTGCCCCGAAACCTGCTGCGTACTCCTGAATGCCTGGGCCAGCACCAGACGTAAATCGAATTCCCGCTCGCCGAAGGCCTGGGACACGTTGAAATCCTGAATTCGCAACCCAGCGCCGTCGTTTTCGTTGACGATGCCTTTGTAAAATTCGATATTTTCCTGCTGCTCCAGTATTCGCGACTGCAAATCGACCAGTTCGGCCTCTACTTTGCTATACGCTTCCTTGTCTATTTTGGCAGCCGTTTCCAATACGGCCACTTTTTCACTGAGTCGCTTATTTGCCCGCAGCAGTTCTCTGTTTTCTTCCTCTAACCGTTGCGCGTCTTCCAGGGCGCTGATTCTGCTGAAACCGGCTCGACTTTGACCCAGTTCATAGAAAAGCGCCGCGATTAACACCAGTGCAGCGACCGCAAATAACAGCAACAATTTGCGCATGTATTGGGGCTGACTGGAGATATAGACTTTCCTGCTCATGAATCGTCGCCTGGCGATTAAGCCGGTTGATGGGGCTCGGCACGCCAATCGCGGGGCCACCAGCGTGGCTGCGGCGGCACATCATCCGAAAACAGCAAGGGTGCCAGTTCAGCCAGCGCGCTTACATAGACCTGGCGTTTGAAATAGATCACTTCCTTAACCGGCCTCCAGTAGTCCACCCATCGCCACCGATCAAATTCCGGCACGTCCGCAGCCGCCAGGTTCACAGCTTGCTCGGATGATACCAGCCGAAGCATAAACCACCGTTGCCGCTGGCCAATGCAGAGGGGCTTCTTTTCGTGCCGGACATAGCGGTCGGGCAACAGATAGTGCAACCATCCCTGGGTCTGGCCCATGATCTCCACGTCATCAGGGCCCAGGCCCACTTCTTCTTCGAGCTCACGATACATAGCTTCCAGCGGAGATTCGCTGATCTTTATGCCACCCTGAGGAAACTGCCAGCCAGCCTGGCCGATACGCCCCCCCAAAAGCAGGTTGCCATCATCCCGCGCAAGGATAATGCCGACATTGCTGCGAAAACCTTTTTCGTCGTAGTGATCCATAACCAACCTTGGTAAATCGGCTGCCATTTTTCCACAATCCCAATTATGCTGTCACGAATCCTCCCATAGCGGCGCTGCAACCGCTGATAGATTCGGGTTTATATGAACCGTTTATCCCTCATTGGCCTGCTGGCGGTCGCTGCTGTACTCAGCGTGTCCTGCGCGCTTGCCCTGGGCAGTGCGAGCAGCGATCCGTTGGCGGCATGGCAAAGCCTGACCACGGCAGACAACCCGGCGCTGCGTGAAATCATTCTGGAATTGCGGCTCCCAAGAGCGCTTGCCGGCTTTGGGGTCGGCGCATCGCTGGCACTCGCGGGTGCCATGATGCAGGTGCTTTTGCGCAACCCATTGGCTGACCCCTACATTCTCGGAACATCAGGTGGCGCGGCCACCGGCGCGCTTATCGCAATGCTGCTTGGGTTTTCGGGCTTTGTCGCAGATGCGAGCGCCTTCGGCGGCGCGCTGGGCAGCACGCTGCTCGTTTTTTCGCTTACTCGAAACAGCGCCGACGGCTCGCCGGGCCGGCTGCTATTGACCGGCGTGGTAGTAGCCGCAGGCTGGGGGGCGGCCATCAGCCTTATCCTGTCATTGGCTCCCGCCCAGAATCTTCGCGGCATGCTGTTTTGGTTAATGGGAGACTTCTCCTTCGCAACCGCGCCGGCACCGCCAATCATATTAAGCCTGGTGGCAGTGGTGATAGGAATTCTTATCGCGCCGACGCTGAACGTGCTGGCAACAGGCGACCAACAAGCGACCTTACTTGGCGTTGCGGTGCGGCCTGTCCGCACCGCCCTGTATTTCTTGAGTTCCCTGCTGACCGCAATTGCGGTCACCACAGCCGGAACAGTGGGATTCGTGGGGCTGGTAGTGCCGCATCTGGTCAGGCTGGCGGGCGACGCAGATCATCGCACCGTGATTCCGGCGTCTGCACTGGCCGGCGGCAGCCTGATGGTGATTGCCGACACGGCTGCACGCACGATCGTCGCACCCCAGCAATTGCCCGTAGGCGCAATTACCGCTGTCTTGGGCGTGCCGATATTTCTGCTGCTGTTGAAACGGCTGGGGGCATCCGGCCGCTAACAGGCTTCAGGTCCGCGCGGCGAGATAATTTCGTCCGCGCTCCATCAGGCTGACAAAAGCGTCTTCGTCGCCCTTTCGAACGCTGTCGGTGATTTCCTGCAGCACCTGCATCAGCGCTTCCAGCGGCTCGAGGCCGTGCCGGTTCAGCGACTGAATTTCATAGTAGAGCTGTGGGTGCTCGCGCGCCACCCGCGAGGCCACCGCGAGCTGCGCATCGAAGGTGGTGCTCGACAAATCTGCCAGCCGGGGCATTGATTCTCCACTCTTCGCCAATACACCGAAGAACGCTATGTTCAGCGCATGTGACAGGCCCAGCACGTATGCGATAAGCCGATCATGCTCTTCCAGGCTCATTTCCGTCTGCTGGGCCATCGTCGAATCGAACAAAGCGCGGGCTTCGCGCGTCGCTTCGCTGCAACCGGCGTCCAGAAACAGAACATGCCGCCCCGACAGCATCTCGACGTCCGGTCCAAACATCGGATGCACGGACGTCACTTTAGCGCCCGCGGCAGCCAGTTTTGCCAGCGAGTCGATAAGCGGGGTCTTCAGCGAACCAATATCAAAAATCAGGCCGCTATGCCGGCTATCCGCCATTTCGCTGAGCACTTGTGCGGAAACCTTCAGTGGCGCTGCCACGACAGTCACAGTGAAGTCATTGCCCGCATCCCGCCAATCGGCGACCCTCGCAAAACCTGTCACTGCGTCCCCGGAAGGATCTGCGATCGTTACCGCATAACCCTGCGAATCCAGAAAATCAGCAAACCAGCGCCCCATTTTGCCGGCGCCACCGACAACGAGCGCCTTTCTGCCCTTGCCCTGGCCTTCGGCGCGCACCCGCGCCCGCTCCTGCCTCGTCAGCGAAGTCTGAATTAACTGACGCATCACCTGCTCAGCGACGTCAGGAGCAATACCCAATTCGAGAGCGCTGTTACGGGCACCATCGAGTACCTGCTTTTCGCGCGCATAGTCGCGAGTGGCCTGCCCCTTGGATAACTTGTGCTCGCCTACTTTTTCCACCACGGACTGCCGCTCGGCAATAAGCTCCAGGAGCTGCCGATCTATCTCATTCAATCGCTGGCGTAATTCGTCGAGGTCCATAAGGAGCGCTTTTCGTGCTAAAAACAACCGGTGTTTTACAGAGTCCGGCACACCGCCGCAAGCTCAAATAGAAGCTCTCGCAGCAATAACGGAGAAGCCACATGAAAACCCTGGCAGCAGTAGCGTGGGAAGCGGGTAAACCGCTGGAGATAGAAACGGTTGACGTAGAAGCACCGCGAGCCGGCGAGGTTCTGGTGGAAATGGTTGCGACCGGCGTGTGCCACACTGATGCCTTCACTTTGTCCGGCGCGGATCCGGAAGGGATATTCCCGTCTATCCTGGGGCACGAAGGCGGCGGCGTGGTTGTCGAAGTCGGAGCGGGCGTAAACAGCCTGCGGCCCGGGGATCACGTTATTCCGCTTTACACAGCCGAGTGCCGCGAATGCAAATTCTGCAAATCGGGTAAAACAAATTTGTGTCAGGCTGTCCGGGCAACGCAGGGCCAGGGGCTAATGCCCGATGGCACCAGCCGCTTTTCGGCGAACGGTCGCCCCATCTATCACTACATGGGCACTTCCACTTTTGCGCAGCACACCGTTGTACCCGAGATTTCGCTGGCGAAAATAAACCCTGCTGCGCCGCTCGACAAAGTCTGCCTCCTCGGCTGCGGAATCACCACCGGCATTGGCGCCGTGCTCAATACGGCCAAGGTCGAGCCGGGATCCACCGTGGCGGTCTTCGGTCTCGGCGGTATCGGTCTTAGCGTGATCCAGGGTGCCGTTATGGCGGGGGCCGGGAGGATCATTGGAATCGATGTGAACCCGGAAAAATTTGCCATGGCTGAACAACTGGGCGCGACCGATACGGTGAACCCAAAAGAACATGATGCCAGGATTCAGGACGTCATCATCGACCTGACGGACGGTGGCGTGGATTACTCGTTCGAGTGTGTAGGTAACGTGCAACTGATGCGAGCCGCTCTTGAATGCTGTCACAAAGGCTGGGGCGAATCGGTCATCATTGGCGTTGCGGGCGCAGGCGAAGAAATCTCGACCAGGCCTTTCCAGCTGGTAACCGGCAGAGTTTGGCGCGGCAGCGCTTTCGGCGGCGTGCGCGGGCGCACCGAATTACCGGGCTACGTCGAGCGCTATCTGTCTGGCGAAATCAAAGTAGACGAGATGGTCACGCACGTGCTGCCTTTAGCCGAAATCAATAAGGCCTTTGATCTCATGCATGAAGGTGAGAGCATTCGATCCGTGATCGATTTCCGACTCTGAGGAGTGCTAAATTCTGCATGGAACAGTTGCCCGACAAATTACCCGCAAGCCCGATGCCGCTGCTGAACAAGTGGCTGCAGGACGCTATCGCCGACGGAAGCCTGCCTAACCCCGATGCGATGACGCTCGCTACCGTCAGCCAGGACCAACCGTCTGCAAGAATCGTTCTTTGCAAAGAAATTGTTGCCGACCCGGGCTACCTGGTGTTTTACACGAACTACAAGTCGGCCAAAGGTGAAGCGATAGCGGCTAATAACCGGGTGGCAGGCGTGTTCCATTGGGATCACATGGACCGTCAGGCGCGCTTCGAGGGCATTGCCGTTCCATCGCCCGCGGCACAAAGCGACGAATATTTTGCCAGTCGGGACAAAGAGAGCCAGATTGGTGCCTGGACAAGCGCTCAGAGTGAACGGCTGGATTCGCGGCTCGATCTTCTGAACAAACATGCGGCAACTGCCCGCAAACTGAGCGGCCTGGCGGAAACAACCGGAAAGACAGACGTTCCGCGCCCGCCCTACTGGGGCGGCTACCAGGTATGGCTTACGGCCGTGGAACTGTGGACGCGAGGCAAGGCGAGGCTGCACGACCGCGGCCGCTGGGAACGCGGCCTGAGACAGGGCAGCGGCCTTTCACCTGAGCCTGGTGACTGGCAGGCATGGCGATTGCAACCCTGAAACCGGACTGTCGAGTTTATTTACATTTTTTTTGCCGAGTGGTGTAAAACCTCAGGCTATGCACCGGTTATCCACAGAAAAACCATGCCGAAGTGGCGCAGGACAAGGCTTTTAGACCAGGTTTTAGCCCGTTTGTGGGGAATTAATTGACTAGCCGGCATAGGCTTGGCGACCCTTCTGCATGGTAATTAGCCGGTTTACAGGTGTCGATTGAATTTACAGGTCTGCAAATTTAGCTGCTAAACACCCGGAGCGAATTTTTATAACATTCTGTTTATTATATATTTTTGTCATTCTGGCACAGGACTTGCTTATATATTGTTGCGCACAAAAAAGGTTTCTGTGACGCAGGGCGATTTCGAAATCTGAATAAGACATCGAAGCCAGAAGTAACGGATCAAACAAGAAAAAGAACACATAACAATAATAAGAAGACCCGTAACTACAACAACAACAATCCACCACAGCCCTATACGCTGAACAGAAACCAAATTCGCGACAACAACAATAACCCGTACACCCCGCTCACCCAGCGGGGTTTTTTTTGCCTTCGATTTTGAGACCGCCAACAGGCACATGAACACCGCCGATTGTCATGGCTTGCCCCGCCCGCGGCAATGTCGCAAGCTCTGCCAACCCTGTAACTCCCCGGAACGAATAAGTGCTTCAAAGCGACAGGCGGCTCGCCTGCGACAACCTGACCGTCTCCGTGAATGGCCGCACATTGGTTTCCGGCCTGAGTGTTGAGCTCGCGGCCGGCAACTTCGTCTGCGTACTCGGCACCAACGGGGCAGGCAAGACACTCACACTGCATACGCTGGCGGGTCTGCGGGCACCGCAAGGCGGCCACGTATTCATCAATGGTTCCAGGCTGGATCAATTGCCCCGTAAAGCAATCGCGCGGCAGCTGGGGCTGCTGTTGCAACTGCATGACGATGCCTTCCCGATGACGGTGATGGACACCGTATTGATGGGCCGTTACCCACACGCAGGTCTGTGGAACTGGTCAGACAAGCAAGCGCATGAACTGGCCCGCAACGCGCTCAACTTACTCGACCTGCAAGGGATCGAAAACCGCATCGTCACCAGCCTGTCCGGAGGTGAGCGCGAACGGGTGGCGCTGGCTACCATCATGGTGCAGAACCCGGCGATTATGCTGCTGGATGAGCCGACCAACCATCTCGACCCTCACCATCAGCTTATAGTGCTCGATGTGCTGCAAAATCTGGCCAGAGAGGGCCGTATCGTCGCGACAACTGTGCATAACCCGGCCCTGGCTATGCGCTATGCGGATTTCGTGTTGCTGCTTTATGGGGACGGAGACTGGGAATACGGGCCTGCCAGCGAATTGCTGGAACCGGAGCGGCTGCAGCGCATGTACAAAACGCCGTTCGACTATTTTCACGACAGCAACGGTGGTAAGTCAGTACTGCTGCCGGTATGAGACCCGATTTTGCGCATTACCCCCGGGTCGGCTAACCTGCACCATCATTTCGAAAACGAGTTACACAGTGGGCAATCGGCTTAGCAACATCTACACCCGCACGGGCGACGACGGGACTACCGGTCTCGGCGACGGCGGGCGTGTTCGGAAGGATGATCTGCGCGTAGAGACTTTTGGCACGGTGGATGAGCTTAACTGCGCGCTGGGCACGATGCTGGCTCACGATATGCCTGCGAATATAGAGCGAATCGGCTCGGCCATTCAGCAAAAGCTGTTCGACCTAGGCGGCGAACTTTGTATACCGGGTGCCGTCACTATGAGTGAGCATGACGTAACGGCAATAGAGTCGGAACTCGACGAATTAAATGCTGATCTGCCACCGCTGAAAGATTTTGTG
>Ga0209536_100007397_pt1 | contig 16658 bp, 10 predicted proteins | sample DeeMarSeWOR28_12_FD_187461 | JGI IMG/M metagenome (GOLD analysis project Ga0209536, IMG submission 187461) | Marine sediment microbial communities from White Oak River estuary, North Carolina - WOR-2-8_12 (SPAdes) (version 2) | ecosystem: Environmental > Aquatic > Marine > Intertidal zone >... | reverse complement strand
CCATATCGACTGAAAAGCCCTCTTCTTGCAGCCATTCTCTAAGAGAATCGCGTACAACGAGTTCGTCATCGACGACCAGAACATGAAATTGTCGGCGTTCCTCTTCGGGCAATTGAATCGCCCCGGTCGAGCAGGCCTCTACACAGGCGCCACAGCGCGTACAGGCGGCAAAATCAATCACATATGGATTGGGAATGGCATGCGGGACCGGCAAATAGATGGCCTTGCGCATGCTGAGGCCGGCATTAAAATCATCCGGGACCTCCACCGGACAGACGTCAACGCAATCACCGCACCCCGTGCAGCGCTCCGGATCGACCCAGTCCGGATGCTGCTTGAGGGTTACCTGATATTGACCGGCTTCGCCTTCGATGGCGGTCAGATCCGTGGATAGAAGGATATCGATGTTTTCGTGAAACAACCCTTTGCGCAGACAGTATTGGGAGCTTGCGTCCCGATCGACCAAGGGCAGCATCTTGCACATACCACAGCGATCGGTGGGAAACTGGTAATCCAGCTGGCTCAAAATGCCGCCCAGATGGGCAGCGCGGTCAATCAAGGTCACTCCGTAGCCGAATTCGGCCAGATCCAGCGCGGCCCGGATGCCGCTTATGCCAGCTCCCACAACCAGCGCTTTACCGATTTTTCTGTTCATGAAGTCCTCCGGTCAGTGACAACACAGAAAGGGTTTTATCACCGATTCTGCGTCCAGCAATAATGATGGGTCTAAAACCTAAAACCCGTCCTGGAATGCAATTGTGCATTCCGCCTTTTACCTTCTGCTTTCACTTCTCAGGCGCCGTATACCGAAACTTCCTTCAGATCCTCTCTTAAGTATTCGCGTTCATTTTCACCGAGAATGCCCAGTGCCAGACAGATGATCGTCCACATATGCACCACCCCATAGCCACCGCCGTAATGCTCGCTGAGCTCATGAATTTGGGCATGGCAGTTATGGCAGCCGGCAATGCAATAGTCCGCCCCCGTGGCCTGGATCTGACCGTCTTTTAGGCGACCGTATTGCAGGCGTGCCTCCTTGTATCCGGATTGCAAAAAGCCGCCACCGCCGCCGCAGCAATAATTATTCGACCGGTTCGGGTGCATCTCGATAAAATTTTCCTCTCCCACAACCGTCTTGACCACAAAACGAAGATCTTCGGCAATCGGATCCCCAAAGCTTTTGCGCACGATTTGGCACGGATCCTGAACGGTAAACTTTATTTTTAAATCCTTGTTCCAGTCGGAGTTGACGTTTAATTTTCCCTCCCGGATCCATTTCGCATAGTATTCATAAATATTTTTCACTTCGAATTTGTGGGGAATATTGAATTTTTTCAGTCCTGCCAGGACTGAGAAGGTGACGTGCCCTCATTCGGTATTTAGATATATTTTACAACCCAGTTCATCCGCCTGTTTGGCGGTGGTGCGGGTGATATGCTCCCAGGATTCATTTTCGGCCAGAAACATGCAGTAATTTTCTCCGCCCCATCCCTTGCTGCCATAGGTCCAGTCCGCTCCCACGATGTGCAGAATTTTCCAGAGAGGAACCATCTCATCGGGCTCCGTCACCGGTTCCTCCACAATCGCGTCGAATCCCTTTCGGAACATCGGGAGAGCCTTCTGCGGGACGCGCACTGCTGAGGATGCAGCGATCGTCCCGAGGAGCAAAGAGGCTTCGGCGACGACCTGCGGCCGAGCCATCTGGACTGCACGGTCGCTCGCCTGCGATGCGATTTTCACTGCCACCTCGTGCCGACCCATGCGATCTTCACACTCCGCCATCCGCACCCTCAGCAGAAGCCGCCGTTCGCTTTCGGGATCTTCGGGAGCGGACTGATCCGCTCGAGCGAAAAACAGAAGTGCAGCGTCATGGTTGCCCACAAACATCATCTGCATTCCCCGCAGGTACAGCAGCTGGGACCGGAACGCTTCCAGGCTTCTCTCATTGATCAGCGCTTCGGCTTCCTCCAGACTGCAGCCAGCTAATTCACTACTTCCCAGCACCCGGAGGACGTCGGCGAGTTGCAGCAGCGTCTCGACCATCCCCTGCCCATCATCCATCTCGCGATAGAGCCGCTGGGCCTCTTGCCAGGTTTCCAGCGCCTGTTCGTACCGGCACTCCGCAAACATTACTTCGCCAAGGTTTGTCAGCACAAACGCTCTGCCTTGGGTGGATTCCAGCCTGCCAAAGATTGCCTTGGCCCTGTCAAAGAACTGCCTGGCCTCCGGAAAGCGTTTGAGCTTGGAATGGGCTATTCCCAGATTGTTCTGAATCTGCGCCTGCTGGTGCAGCGTACCGTACTCCTGACTTGTCGTGAGTGCGTCGTTCCAGTACTCAATGGCCCGGAGGATTTCGCCTTTGGCGCTCATCACGTTGGCAACATTCATAAGAGCGTCTGCGAGTTGCTTGCGCTGCCCCGATGCCGCGTGGATCCTCATTGCTTCTTCGAAGTGTCCGGCCGATTGATCATACAGATTCTGGAAGAACGTGGCGATCCCAAGATCCGTACGGATGGAAGCGATCAGATGCGGATCGCCAATCTCCTTCGCCTGGGCAAGCTGAGCCATACTTGAACGTTCGGCTTCAGCAAATCGTCCGAGCGCAATCTCGATTCCCACCAACTCCTGCTGAAGCTCCACGCGTTCTGCGACATCACCAGAGGAAGCGAGCGCTGCCACTAAATGTCGACGCGATTCCTCGTGCCGACCCAAGCGGGAGAGCGCGAGACCGGCAGTCTTGTGGAGGGCCCCCTGCTGGGCACGTTCAAGGGTGCTGTTCCGGAGTTGCTCCCCGGCGAGTTCAGCTGATTCACGGAGGTCCCCGCACAGGAACAGACAGCGGGCAAGCTTGCCCCTGAGTCTGTCACGGTGCTCCGGCTCCGCGCTCTCACTGAGGCGAATGGCCTCCTGGAAGAGTGCCTTTGCACGATGGTGTGCAGCCAGATGCATCCCTTCGTCAGCGGCAGCCTCGAGCCACCGGATGCTCGCACCCTGCCGGCCCGCTGCTTCGAATTGATGCGCAAGCTCATCAAGATCAGCCAAGGAGCGTGCGCCGGCCACTCCTTCCATGGTCGTCGCGATGAAAAGATGACTGTCCCGCCGGGCCTCCCCGAGGCCCGCATACACCATGGCTTTCAGTCTTGCATGTCGCAAGGAGAGTCGTTGACCACCATCAGAGGAGGCAACGAAGTCCTCTGCTTCAAGGGAGGAGAGGTGCGCGTTCGTGCGCTCTGTCCGGAACGGTAGGATGCCGTGAAGGATGTCGAGTCGTGCCGGCGCTGTGAAGCATGAAAGCAGATCCAGAACGAGCTGTCGTTCCCGATCAAGTGCTCTATACCGAGCCATGAGAAGCTCATCGACATCCTGGGGTAACTGCGACAGTATGCTTTCAACAAGACCTCTGACATCCACAGACGGGCAGGGAAGGTTCAGTGGCAAGAGAGCACTCACCGAGCGGAGGGCCTCGACGATAAGCGCAGGGTTCCCTCCGTAGAGCTGATAGAGACGACTCCCAAGCAGTGCACCGACCTCGCCCGTGGATACCATGGAATCCGTCATCGCGATGACGCATCGTTCGTCAAGCTCTTCCAGGCCCAGGTGATGGCCAGGAAGCTTCACGGAATCTTTATCACTCGCAGCAGCAAGTATCAGCAACCGGCCCGGTTCCGCATCGCGTGCGGCGATTCGTAGCACTTCCTCGGATTCGGCATCGAGCCGATGCGCGTCGTCTACCACGAGCATCAGCGGAATGAGCGCAGCAATCTGGCTGACAAACCGCCCCTGTGCCTCCACGACCCTGTCTCGCTCCCTCATCCAGACCAACGGCAACTCACCCGGCGATTCGTCCGCTGACCCGGATCCACCATCAATCACATCTGCAAATCTCTGCACGGTTTCAGCACACTCACCAGACCGTGTCATCCCCTCAGCACGAAGGCGAGGCAACAGAGAGAGCATCGCGCTGAACGCCAGATCGCGCTCACCGACAGCCACTTCGAGCACCGGGGTATCAGTTGCTTGTGCAACCCGCATCACTTGGTTCAAGAGCGCCGTCTTCCCGATCCCTTCGGGCCCGGCCAGCACAATCGCCGCCTGAGATGCCTCAGTGCCAGTACCACCCAGCGCAGCGACTGCCGAACTGATACGCTCCCTCTCCTCTTTACGTCCGACAAAGGTCGGCTTCGGCACTCGCTCAAAGGCAAGGGCGGTCGCCCCGCGGTCCTCCTCAAGGAGAAGGCGCGCGGCTTCCGCTGCCGATGCGCACCGACGCGGGGGATCCTTCCGGAGAAGCATTGACAGGAGGCGGAGCATCGAGGAGTACTCTTGCTCGGCACACCGATGGAATGCCGGTTCTGCTGTCAGCACTTTCTTTATAAGGTCGACGGAATCCTCTGCCACAAAGGGACACCGGTCCTCGATGAGCTCGAACAGCGCGACCCCGAGCGAGTACAAATCAACACGGTGGTCGTAAGTCTCATGGCTCAGCAATTCAGGCGCGGTGTATTCAAGCGTACCCCTGAGCGGGAAGTCGAGCATTGCGCCCTGCTTTGCACTGAGGCCAAAATCCATCAGCTTCACCAGCGGAATCTGATCTTGGTCACCTCCGCCCGAGATCAGCAGCAGATTATCGGGTTTGATGTCAAAGTGGATAATCCCCTGACGATGGACATAGCCCAGCACGCCCAGCACCTGCAGCACGACCTGCTTGAGGTGCTCAACCCGATCAGGGTGCGATTGGTGGCATCGCCACCAGTCCAGCGCAGTGAGGCCGTGAAGATACTCCATTGTGAAGAACCAACGCCCTAGCAGTGTTGCGTCATCTTCCCTACGGATCACTCCAAAATCGAACACTCTGATGATATTCGGGTGCTGGAGCGACGCCAACACTGCGGCTTCATCCCTGAACTGTCTATCAGCGGCGGGATCGGAACCCGCTGCTGCGTGCAAGATCTTCATCGCAAGCTGGCGTCCCTGGTCTAGCGTGTCTTCAACAAGAAACACTTGTCCACTGCCACCCTCACCGAGCTTCTCCAGTCTGCGGTACCGATAGTTAATCATCCTAATCCTGCGCCGTCGGCCGGCGCGTCAAGATCTCCGTCGACAGCGGTGGTCTCACCGACTGAATGAGCAGCGAGAAGCACCGCCGCCAAGAGAATTCCGGGGAACACCCCGACCCACCACGCCGAGCCAAGGTAGCCCGTTGCTTCTCCCATCATGTTGCCCCAGGATGCAGTCGGAGGCTGTATGCCAAGCCCCAAAAAGCCCAGGGACGCCTCCCCGAGCACGGCATTGGCAAATTGCAGTACGGTGGCGGTAACAATAACGGGCCAGAGGTTTGGCAGGAGATGCCGGGTTACGATCCCCCAAGTCGACACCCGAAGGAGCGTTGCCGCAAGAACAAATTCCCGATCACGCAGCGCAACAACCTCACCTCTTACGACCCGAGCAATCCCCATCCAACCCGACACGGAGAGCACCACAACGATCGTGACGATCGATTGCCCGACAAACGCGAGAATACCGATGACGAGAAACAGGCTGGGAATTGAAAGGAACAGATCTGTGAGCCGCATAAGGACGCCGTCAAGAATCCCTCGAGACATTCCTGAGGCGAATCCAATGGCTGCCCCAAGGAGCAGTGCGCCCAAGGCGGCACCGAGGCCTATGCCCAGTGAGACCCGGGTGCCAGCGATGATCCTGCTGAATACATCTCGTGCATTGTCATCGGTGCCGAGCAGGAACACCACCGGGAATGCTCTGATGGGAGACCCCATCTGCTGAGAGGTTCGCTGCGGAACTTCCGAAGCTTGTCCGCTCAGCAGTACAGTTCGGTTGAGCAGATAGTCGTTTGCCTCGTCAAACAATTGCCGGAGGCCCCCCGCAGGTGTATGAGCAGGGCCGCCGGGTCCGGGAAACTCCTGCAGATAGCCCGTGGAAAGCGGTGGCAGCAATCGTGTCGTGACAAGACTCCCTTGAACATTCGGATCGACGAGCGTCAGGAACGGCGAGGTAAGCGCCACAAATGTGACACCGCCGATGATCCGCCTCGAGACGCGTCGTACTCGAGCCACGGGCGATGGCACGCCCTGCGAGGACCCACGTTCATTGCTCCTCCTCTGCCGTACCACAATGAATGAGCGTACGAGCCAGAGCACTGTCGTCACCCAGACGATTCCGGCAAGCCAATACTCAAAGAGAGACCCATTCCAATAACTGCCCAATGGAGCCCGGAGCCCTAGCTCGAGGCCCAGCCAGGAGACAAGAGACACAAGACTCGCGACGATCAGCCGGTATTGAAACAGACTGACGAGGACGAGGACCGAACCAAAGAGGATGATCGAGGGACGTTTCACTGTCTGTCATGGAAGGCGAATGCGTGGATCAATCCAGGCCCTGACCGCGTCCGCGAGCAAATTGGCCGCAACGATCAGGAATCCTCCACACAGCGTGCACCCGATGATAAGAGGATAATCCCGAGTGAATATTGCCATCACAGCAAGCCTCCCCATTCCGGGCCACGCAAAGAGTGTTTCGGTGACAAGAACTCCGGTAAGCAGCACGCCGATCTCGATACCGAGCACCGAGATGACGGGTCCGACTGAATTGGGAAGAATGTAGGATCGAAACACTCGCCCTGTCGAGAGGCCCATGCCCACGGCAGCGACCACATAGTCCTGTTTCATCGTCTCTGTGATGCTCGTCCTGAGATACCGGGCCATCACGGCGGTCCCCGGGATGGCGACCGTCAGCGCCGGAAGTGCGAGATGCTTCAGAACATCGACGACGGCCGCCAGGCCGCTCATTTGTTCTCCTCCAACAGAGTGCATCTGGGAAGATGGGAAGATGGTAAACGAAAAGGAGAAGAGGGAGAGCAACATGATGCCGACCCAGAACGAAGGGAGCGAATACACAATGAGCGTCAGACTCGAAAGTGCACGGTCAAACCAGGATCCGGTGAAGCGGACAGCAAGCGCTGCGAGCAAGAAGGCGAGTACACACTCGAGAACCAGAGCGGCTCCGCCCAGCAGCAGAGTGTTAGGAAGAAACTGCAGGAGGACTTCGTCGACAGGAGCCCCGTGGGCGAACGAATACCCCCATTCGCCACGAAAGGTCGAGGAGAGCCAGGCCAGATACTGCTCCCACAATGGATCATCAAGCCCGAATTGCGATCGGAGGTGTTCGGCGACCCCTGGTGGGACACCGGGTGAAAGGTACAGGCTTACCGGATCACCAGGCAGGAGGCGAGAAAGGAAGAAGACCAGCGTCCCCAACCCGAACAGCATGGGGACTGAGTGAAGCACTCTCCGTGTCACAAACCTCACGAGGGACACGGCAACCCCCAGCCCATATGATTCAAGTTCCTCCGAGACAGTTGGTGTGCCTGCCCCCTAGTGTGAAACGGCTGTCACGACCTGAGCGGTGGTGTCAACATGCCATTCCCAGGCATGGTGAAGGGTACCCAGGACGCCAATACGCGTTCCGCGCACGCGCTTGTTCACGGCCACAATATTGTTGATCCAAAAAAGAAATGTGCACGGCTGCTCTTCCTGGACGATCTCCTGGAATTCCCTCCACAGCAAGGCTCCATCAGATTCCGCCTTCAGGGATCTGACGGCGGCCAGTATCGAGTCGACGCGGGCGTTTTGAAAGCCCATCAGATTAAACGGGTACTTCTGAAGATCAGATCCCCAGAGATCATCTAGTTGCATTTGAAGGGGCACGCTGAATCCCGCGAGCCACGCATCGTACTTCCTCATCGTGACCTCCTGCCAGAAGGTCGCCCGCTCGACCTGCTCGATCCTCATCTCGATCTTCACATGCCTCAGCTGCTGTTGCACCGCCGCCGCAACGACGGTCCTCATCTGGTTCCCGGCAGGCACCTTGAGAACAAATGAGAATCGAAGCCCGTTCTTGTCCAAAACCCCATCGCCATCGGAATCCCTCCATCCTTCCTCCTCGAGCAGTGAACTTGATCGCTGCGGATCGAACGGAAGGGGCTTCATGCTCTGATGGTAGGCCCAGGTGAAGAGCGGAGATATTCCTCCGAAGGCAACCCGCCCATGGTCGCCGAGATACGCCTCGACAAGCTCTTCCCTGTTGATGGCCATGGTAAGAGCCCTGCGAACACCGCTTGATCCGAAGAGCTTGTGCGGCTTGACGGTCGCAGAAGTGGTGGTCGCAGCTGCCTCAGGATCGATATTGTTCCAGCCCAGGAAATCGTAGTCCCGTCCGGGCGTGGAGATGATTTCGACGGCCGCCGCGTTCCTGGTGAGTTCCCGCGCGTCTTCCGGTCTGATCCCGCCGACGACATCCACTTCCCCCGATTCTAGCTGCGACAGGCGTGTCCGGTACTCCGGAATGATGCGGAGAATCAGCTGTGAGAGCTTTGCGGGGTAGGGTACCACAGACTGCGCATTGGACTCCAAGACGACTTCTTGCAGCGGTATCCACCGCGCCAGGGAAAACGGTCCAAAGCTCACCGGGGAAGTGCTGACGGGATCAGTTCGAAGGTCCTTTCGCGGGAGCTTCTCAAGAACATGAGCCGGAAGAATAGGCAATCCGGCATCAAACAACTGTCCCGGAGAGGCAGCGGCGAAGTGGAAGACGACCGTGGAGTCATCCCTGACTTCAACGCTCTTCCGTACGTCAAGCTCCCCCCGCGTACGCCTCAGGTTATCCACTGCCGCCTGTCGGACACTTGCAACAGCGGGATCACCGTAAAGCTCATAGGTGAGCTGAACGTCTCTTGCCGTGACCGGGCTCCCGTCGGTCCAACGGGCATTCGGGAGCAAATGAAACACAACATCCCGGCCTTCGTCGGCGTACTCCCACGAGCGGGCAAGCAAGGGACCGTAAGTAAGCTCCCCTGAGGTGATATCGAAACTGGAGCTCACCAGCGCAGGGAACAGGAGATCGTTGATCTCACCAGCGGTGATGTCTTCGGCAAAGAGAGGATTGAAGCTGTCGATATCACCTTCGATCGCGATCGTTACGACGGGCCGATGCGACGCGCCCGTCATCCCCTCCTTCTTAGTTTCGCAGCCAAGCAGAGCAATCGCGAAGAGGCAGGGCAGAACGCGGAGGACACGAGATCCCATGAGGATGCTCTCCATCAATGCAGGGGTGGCAAAGAGATGGAGGAATATAGCCACCCATTGTGCGCTTGTCAATAGCACACACTCCCTGCGAGTCGATTGAGATTGCCGTGGCATTTGGCTATTATCACTTCCAAGCGCCATGCAGAACACCGACGAGCCAGATCGTCTTCTTGACGTGACGGACCTCTCCGTCTCTGCCCCCTCACGAGACCGACGGAGAGAGCTCGTCAGTGGAATCTCCTTTGGCGTGCGGAGGCAGGAGGTTCTCATCGTCCTGGGCGAGAGTGGAAGCGGCAAGACGATCCTAAGCCGAGCATTGACGAGACTCTTCCCGGTCTCCTCTGCTCTGACAATCGAGGGTTCCGTACGGTTTGAAGGACACCAGCTGCTCGACCTCAGCGAAGCCGCGCTGGCCCCTATTCGTCGACACAGGATTCGGTATGTGTTTCAAGAGCCGATGCAATCGCTCAATCCGCTGGCCAGGATCATTCAGCAGATGCGCCTGGCATCCGATAACTCGTCGGAGCATGACGCCCTCCTGCACACTACCCTCAAGCGCGTTGGGCTCGAGCACAGCGACGAGGTTCTCAATCTCTTCCCCCATGAACTGAGTATTGGGATGGCCCAGAGAGTGTGCATTGCAATGGCAGTGCTCCCATCTCCATCCCTGCTGGTCGCTGACGAACCCACGAGTGCCGTTGACGCCTCTCTTCGACGTAGGATTCTTGACCTCCTGATTTCAATTCAGCAGAGCAGTACGATGTCGCTGATCTTGATCACTCATGACCTTGATGTAGCCCGGTCATATGGAGAGCGGATCATCGTCATGTACGAAGGGAGACTCGTCGAGTCGGCGGGGCAGAGAGAGTTTTTCGACGCACCGTTCCACCCTTACTCGCGGATGTTAGTGAACGCACAGCAGAAGAACCACACCCTTGCTCCCCCCTCTGGCCCCGCACCTGGATCCGCAATCATCGAACGTCCGCGGCAAGGCTGCTCATTCTCATCGAGGTGCCCGCGTGCTGAGGAAAAATGCAAGGCAGTTGACCCGCACATGGAACAGCTCCCCGGGGGAAGGGAGGTTCGATGCTTCTTCTGGAGATAGATCGGCTTCGGTGCACGCTGCGCCCTGGCTCCACGCTGAGCTTCAGGAGAAAGCCAAGGCTGTTGCTCAAGGGGATCTCGCTTCAGCTTGCTGAGGGCGGATTCGTCGCGCTGCTGGGGGAAAGCGGAAGCGGGAAGACCACGTTGGCACGATGCATTGCAGGCTTGCAGGCGCCTGACTCAGGAACGATCACGTACAGGGGCACGAACATCTTCCCACAGACCAAGAACCGCAAGGCGACCGGTGTTGAGATCCAAATGCTCTTTCAGGCAAGCGGCGCTTCTCTGGATCCTACCATGACCGTCCTGGACTCGCTTGCTGAAGGGATCACCATTCACGCTGAACCCTCGTCAGGGATCATTGCCGTTGCGGAAGAACTCGTCTCCTCCGTAGGCATGCCCAAGGAGTGTCTCAGCCGCCTCCCCTCACAACTCAGTGGCGGACAACGCCAGCGGATCGCGCTTGCAAGAGCCCTGTCGGCGGCACCGCGATTGTTGGTGCTGGACGAACCCACCGCAGGACTCGATATTCTTACGTCGTTGCACATACTGCACCTCCTGAAGTCGATCCAGGGAAAGGAGGGCTTTTCTGTCCTGTTGATAACCCACCAGGTGCAGACTGCCCTCTCCTTGTGCGATCGTATCGCCGTGCTCCATGACGGCCTCATCGTCGAGGAGGAATCCGCCGAAGTCCTGCACCGACATCCGCGGCACGATTACACCAAGCGGCTGTTGAGGGAGAGCGGGATCTCATTTTGACCCGCAAGGTGTGCCCCCCCGCAAGCATGGGGGGGATGGAGCGTCCCACCGGTACGACGAAAGCTGAGCGGAGCGCGCTGTAATGAAGAACACAACGGGAGGCACCTATGGATGAAGAGACCTGTTACGAGTGGGGGAACCTTTTCGCATCGTCCTGGGATGACCTCGTCAAAGGTATGAGCGTGAAAGCGTCCCAGATGGGACTTGCTCAACAGGTCGACGGTCGCGATCTTCGATGGGTCTCCGGGACAGAGACGAAGGTCAAATACTGCTTTATACAGGACCCATCGGACATCAACAGTATTCGCCGAATCTACAATGATGAAACGAACGCCTCGGTTCCAGTCTGCTTCATTGTGGTGAGGCAACCGGATCCATCAGACAGTCGAGGGGAGATAATCTTTGACATCTTTCGAATGAGTCCCCAGAGCTATTTGTGGCACTTCTATAGAGTCTATACTCCTCCAAAACATCTCGACTGAGCGCGTTCCACGGCAAAGACGCACGCAACCACAGGATTCTGAGAAGATTGCAGGCGGCGGCCCAAGCGTGGCTGAGCAATCAGTCGGTCCTCCCAGCCCTGCGTGCAAGGGTGTTGTGTTGCCCAGCCTCGCCCTAAAACTGGAGAACTCAAGAGGATTCCACATGATGAAGGCAGAACACTACGACGCGATCGTGATCGGCGCAGGACAAGGTGGCGGTCCGCTTTCTACCGCATTGGCAGGCGCTGGTTTCACCACAGCGTTGATCGAGCGGGAGCACGTGGGTGGCACATGCATCAACAAGGGGTGCACCCCGACGAAGACCATGGTGGCTAGCGCCCGGATCGCACATCTGGCCCGCCGGGCGGGCGACTACGGCGTCAGCGTCGGTCCTGTCTCGGTGGGGATGGAGAGGGTGAGGGAGCGAAAACGCGGTATTGTGACGAGCTTTCGAAGCGGCAGCCAGAAGCGCATCGCGGACACCGAGGGCCTTGATCTGATCATGGGCACGGCAGGCTTCATCGGGGAGAAGACCCTGGAGGTCCGCCTGAATGACGGAGGCAGTAAGAGGCTGGCTTCCGAGCGGATCTTTCTAAACACCGGCACCAGGCCAGCGATCCCCCAGATCGATGGCCTCGGAGAAGTATCGTTTCTGGATTCAACCTCTGTCATGGAACTGGACCACATCCCCAAGCATCTCATTGTACTTGGCGGTGGATACGTAGGACTGGAGTTTGGCCAGATGTTCAGGCGCTTCGGTGCGGCGGTGACAATCATCCAGCGGGGAAGGCAGTTGCTCCCCCGCGAGGATACCGATGTTGCCGAAGAAGTAGCCACGATTCTGAGGGGTGAGGGTATCGATGTCATGCTCGAGGCCAGGGCGACCGCCGTACAGAAGACGTCCCATGGGGAATTTCAGCTATCGGTGCACACCTCGAGCGGAGATGCAACGCTCGGCGGAAGCCATCTGCTCGTTGCCACCGGGCGGTCACCGAATACCGACGATCTGAATCCCGCGGGCACGGGTGTCGACCTGGACCAGCACGGCTACGTCAGGGTAAACGATCGTCTCGAAACCAGCGTCTCCGGAATCTACGCCCTGGGCGATGTGAAGGGCGGCCCAGCGTTCACGCACATCTCCTACGATGACTACCGCATTCTTCGCGCCAATCTTCTCGACGGCGGGAATGCTTCTGTCGCAGGACGTCTGGTGCCGTACACCGTCTTCATCGATCCTCAGCTGGGGCGGGTGGGGCTGACCGAAAAAGAAGCGCGGGATAAAGGCTTCGAGATCCGGGTTGCGAAGATGCCTATGTCGCATGTGGCTAGAGCGCTTGAGGTCGACGAATCTCGCGGCATGATGAAGGCCATCGTTGATGCCAATAGCGAGAAGATACTGGGTTGTTCGATCCTGGGAATCGAAGGCGGGGAGGTGGCCGCGATGCTGCAGATGGCGATGATGGGACGGCTCCCCTACACCAGCATCCGCGACGCTGTCTTTGCACATCCAACCTTGGCCGAATCATTGAACAATCTCTTTTCCTCGATCTGACGGAACGACCTGGCACACTGGTCCCGCGCCCACAACCCTCCCTACATCAACGGACTGTCAGATTCACTCCTGCGAAGATCGTTCTTCCCGGCATGGGGTAGTCAGCGAGAATCTGATACTCGCGATCGAGTAGGTTTTCACCGGCGATGTACGCCGTCAGCCCGTAGGCGAGGGCCGTGGTGAGGCGAGCATTGACCAACGCGTAGTCCGGGAGAGGGAGGCGTTTGTTGTCTGCCCCGTAAAGATCGGCGACGTACTGGAAGCCGATTGTCGCCGTAACAGGCATCAGTATGATGGTGCCAGCTGCGTACAGGGTATTTGCCGGGTTGGCATTGGTCTGGTCCCCTGGGTCGAGGTAACTGTACGAGATACTTACATCAATCCCCTGGACCGGACCCACGCGGGCGCTGAATTCCAGCCCTCGATGGACAAACGTCCCGGAGTTGCCCAGGAGGAGGTTGGGAAAAGCGCCGCTGGTCCTGATAATGTTCGTGCCCTCGGCCAGGAAGGCACTCAATTCTACTTCCCCCCACCGTGCAAGCCGCTGCAGGAGCGCCAGCTCATAGTTCCACATTCGTTCGGGCGCCAGTGTTGGCGTCGGAGCGGGGAAGAGGTAGAGCTCCCGGATGCTGGGGCTGCGAAATCCCTTTGAGGTCGAGGCTTTCACTGTTGTCGAGGTAGAAACCTGCAGGGCGACGCCCACCTGGGGCACAGGCTCCCAACCAAAGAGGCCGTGATGGTTGAATCGAACGCCGGCGCTCGCGTTGAGAATCTCCAGCAGCCGGTGTTGAACGAGAACGTAGGCACTGTACTCGGTGATGAAATGTTCTCCGTACTCAACGCTTGAGGTGCGATTCTCAGCCACCCCTCCGTAACGCTTGAGGTCGACACCGATAGTCGTCACATTGTCAGGGATCAGGCGCAGGCCCTGGTATAGAAGCACGCCGATACTCTGGTCTGTGGAATGAAAACCGTCGTAGAGGTCGTGACGTCCCCAGTTGACGAAAGCCTTCAGAGCGCCCTCAAACCGTCCGTGGTGGTTCTCCAGGGAGACACCGGAGCTCCCTCGGGTGATATCGGCCCAGTTCTCAAGGCGCGGAGCGGAGGCGGGTCCGGGATCATAGGTTCGGAAATCGGTCAGGCTGACATCGGCGCTCACTACAAAATGATCGCCGAGGGAGGCATTGCCCCGGAGCGACCCACTGTTACTCTTGAACGAGGAGTACGGGCGGTGTCCGTCGGTCTGATAGTGGTTCCCCGTGACGGTGACTCCTCCGCCGTTCAGTCCATAGAGCCCCGAGAGTTCGTACTTCTGCGTATTGAACGTGCCGTAAGATGCGCCGAGATCCGCCCCGAGGCCCGGAGTGGTGGGTCTTTCATAGATGATGTTGACTACACCCCCCATGGCATTGGTGCCGTGAAGAAGCGAGGCGGGCCCGCGGATCACCTCAACTCTCTCCACACCCGCACTGACATAGGTGTCGGGGAGCGGATGACCCATCAGCCCCATAAGTTGAGGACGTCCGTCCGTCATCACAAGGACCTGGGTGTTCGGACTCCCGCCGGTCCCACGGATCATGATCGTGCCCGCCGCTCCCTGGGCAACGCCGTAGCCCAGCACGCCCCGTTCGGTCACAAAGGCCCCGGGCACCATGCGGCTGATGAGCGGCAGGACGGAGGTTTCACCGCTGGCCCTGATATCGGCTCGGGTAATAAGCGAAACGGCGCTTGACACCCTGCTCCGGAGGGCTTCAATCTGTGTCGCGGTAACGACCACCGGATCGAGGATGTACGTCTTGGCGGAATCAGCCGACTCTTGGCACAGGGTAGGGCGACGATGCGGAAGCAGGAGGCAGAAGCTAATTGCCAGGGAGAGTAGTAGCAGTCGGCTCATGGCTGAGGACCCATCATGGTCGGACCCAGCGGTCGGTCTTTGAACGCCTCCAAGCCAGAGAGTCCGCAGGCTTGGACCTGCATGAGTGCGACTCGCCTCGAGAGAACCACCCTCTCGGAGGCTGTGATAGTCGAGGCGCGCACGCCTGGCACCGCGGATCCTGGTGTCGGTACTGGAGCGTCTTATGGGTCCACTTGAGATCCGATCTGTGGCGATCGTCCACCAGCGAGCCCGCGCCCAAGGAACCCCGAACTCTTTGACAGCTCTTGCTACCGACACCTCGGAGGAGAAGGCAGCAGCCTCACCTGCGCATCAGGTCCCTAGCCAGTAAATGTCAGATAGACAGCGAGGATGAGCAGCAACACAATCACAGATGCAACAACATCGGTGGCTGACCAGCTCGAGCGTGAGTGTTGCTTGTCTTCGGCCGTCATGGTCCCGTAGGTCAGGCCCTGGATCTTGTCGTAGCCGGGCGGCGCGCTCAGGGCGCTGACGCCCACCATGACCGCCGCAGATACCACAAAAATCCCGAGACTATAGTACTGGAAATAGATGTTGTTCACAACCCAGAGGAATGACCCTTCCGCATAAGAGAAACCATCAATCATCTTGACCAGTGTGTCGACCACGAGCCGAAACAGACCCAGCACAAACCCCGTGACCAGAGCAGCGAGGGCACCCTGGGCGTTCATCCGCTTGAAGAACACGCCGAAGAAGAAGACGACAAAAATGGGCGTCCCGATATAGGCCGACACTCCCTGGAGGTAGTCGTAGAGCCCTTTGCCTCCCCGGATTACCGGAATCCACGCCAGGCCGACCAGTACCATCACTCCTGTTGCCACGCGACCAATCCAGACCAGCTTCTCCTGGCTTACGCCGGGATGCAGCCTCGAATAGAAGTCCATCGTGAAGAGTGTCGAGGATGCATTGAAGACCCCTGCCAGGGAGCTCATCAGAGCCGCGAGCAAGCCGGCCACAACCACACCCCGCACGCCCGCCGGGAGGACGTGCGCCACCATCAGGGGAAACGCACTTTGGGCGTTATCCCGTATGACCTCACCATCAGGATCGAGAAGGATCTCCTGGAGGACGGGGCTCTTGCCGCTGGATGCCAGCGCAAAGCAGATGATTCCAGGGATGATAAAGAGGAACACGGGGGTGAGTTTGAGGAAGGCCGCCGCGATCGATCCCCGGCGGGCCTCGGTTTCGTTGGGTGCCCCCAGCGCACGCTGGACGATATACTGGTCCGTGCACCAGTACCAGAGCCCCAGGATGGGAGCGCAGAAGAGCATGCCGACCCAGGGGTAATTGTCATTAAAGTACCAGGCCATGCGCCCGGCCTCCTTCACCGGCGCCCAGCTTCCCTCCATCCCCTCCGGGACAAGTGGCTTCCAGAGGTTGAACATCTCTGGGTCAACCGCCGCGCGCAGCTCGCTCCAGCCTCCGAGCGCCTGCAAGCCGAAGAATGTGACGAGGGCGGATCCCACGATCAGAACGACCGTCTGAATCGCCTCCGTATAGGCAACCGCCCGCAGCCCTCCCAGTATCGTATAGACGCCAGTCACCAGAATGACCAGCACCGAACCCACCCAGAAGCTGTCCAGGCCCAACAGCGTGATTTCGGGGAGGAGAACGGCGAAGACGACTCCGCCTGCAAAAATCCCGACGGCGATCTTTGTCAAAACATACGCGACGAGCGAGATTACAGAGAGTACGCTTCGGGCCGTCGGCGAATAGCGCAGTTCTAGAAACTCAGGCATGGTAAAGAC
>Ga0209536_100007396_pt1 | contig 16658 bp, 11 predicted proteins | sample DeeMarSeWOR28_12_FD_187461 | JGI IMG/M metagenome (GOLD analysis project Ga0209536, IMG submission 187461) | Marine sediment microbial communities from White Oak River estuary, North Carolina - WOR-2-8_12 (SPAdes) (version 2) | ecosystem: Environmental > Aquatic > Marine > Intertidal zone >... | reverse complement strand
TTCGATTCAGACGACCAAGACGGCTTCCTGGAACAGGTCCGGGTGCTGTGGAACGATCCCGCCCTGGCCCGCTCCCTGTCCGAGACAGGCCTGGATATGGCCCGTCAAAAATTCGACTGGTCAGTGGTCATGCAGGCCCATGAGCATTACTTTCGCGAGGTCGTCTCCCCTATTTGATCGCACTTCCCCTTTCGCACCGCCTATCCTGATATCAAAGCAGACTATGAGGAAATGGTCTCCGAGGGTGATACCATCGCTTACCGCTATACAATGACCATGAAACATACGGGCCAATCGCCAACCTTTCCCTATACCACCTACCGGCAAAGAGGTTACCCTCAAAGGCTGCATCGTCGTTCATGTGCGCGACGGTAAGGTCGTCGAGGAATTTGATGAGCAGGGCCGATTGGTGGACAATGCCCTCCCATGTCCCGGGTACAGGAACCAAGCCGCGAAGAAATGATCTGGGTTTGCCCGCGTTGCCGCGAACGGCTAAAACCAGAAGCTGGGGGCTATCGTTGCCCATCCGACGACCTGTTCTTTTCGCTTCGGGACGGCATCTGGCGCTTCTTGTTGCCGGAAAGGCAGGAGACTTTCGCGCCATTTATCGGGCAATACGAGACAGTTCGTCGTGATGAGGGCTGGGGCCTGGATACAGCCGCTTATTACCGGGCCTTACCCTTCACCGATCTGAGCGGCCGGCACACCAGCATCTGGCGGATCCGGGCTAAGAGCTATGGCATGTTGCTATCAGACGTAATCAATCCTTTGACCGCCGAACGAGGCCGCCCACTGCAGATACTCGACCTGGGGGCTGGCAATGGCTGGCTATCTTACCAATTGGCCAGGCAAGGCCACCATCTGACAGCAATGGATCTATTGGCCAACACGGTGGATGGATTAGGCGCCCACATTCATTACGACTCAACCTTCGTGCCAGTACAAGCCGAGTTTGACCGTTTGCCAGTCGACGCTGGGCAGGTGGACGTGGCGATCTATAATGGCGCCCTGCATTATTCGACCGGTTACCAGGAGACGCTTCTGGAAGGGTTGCGCGTTCTACAGCCAGACGGCCGGCTGGTCATAATGGACTCGCCGATCTATCGAGATCTTGCCAGCGGCAAAGATATGGTCCGGGAACGGCAAGATCGTTTTGCCAACCGTTATAATTTCTCTGAATCGCCCCTGCCCAGCGAAAACTTTCTCACTTTCGATCAATTGGAGACATTGTCGGCGCTGTTGGGAGTGCAATGGGTGTATTTGAAGCCAGATTATGGTTTGCGGTGGACCAGCCGCACCTGGTTAGCCCGGCTACGTCGCCAAAGAGAACCGGCTACATTTTTGGTGATCGTCGGCCGGCGGATCTAGGTTCGTTTCCGTTTTGATCCATGTGCGTCGCACCTCTAAGGTGCAATGCACATTTCGGGGATCAGATCACCTTCACCGTCGGCCGCAAGTTGAGCGTGCAGACGCACTTGCGACAGATCTGGTTGCTATCCATATCTAGGCTTTGGCGAAAGGCGATCTCTTCCGGGCGGTTGACCAGTTCACTTAAAGGCGACTCCTGGATGTTGCCCATCGGCCGGTGAAAATAGCAGGGGCGGACCGTGCCGTCGGCTTCTACGACAGCCGACACCCAGGGCGCGTTGCATTGAACGGCCGGAAAAGGCCCCTGGTGGTGTAAGGCCTTATAGTAATCGTAGATGCGCCACAATTTGGCCGGGGACTCGGCGATAAAATGGTTATCAAAATCTTCGGCATAATCACGAATGAGTCCCTCAAGCACGTTCTTCATTTGTGGCAGTTGTTCAGGAGTCAGATTCACCTCTTCAGTGCGCTGCTCGTCCCAAAGTTCCGGCCGGTTGAAGGCATCAGTTGAGACGTCGGCGGCAAGAAAGCTGATCTGGTCCAGGCCTATGGCCCGGGCAGCATCGATGATATGGGGCCAGTCGGCGAAATTGAGGCGCTGGATAACACAGCGCCCACTAACGGCAAAATCGGGTTTCAGCGCTTTGAGCGCTTGAACGCCTTCTAGCAAACGCTGGTAGGCTCGGGGCACTCGCCGGATATCATCGTGAACGGATTCGGACCCGTCCAGAGAGACGATGACCTCGTCAATCCCTTCGACGACCTGGGGAGCATACTTCTTGAGCAACAGTCCGGTAGACAAGATGGAAATCTTTTGAATGCCACCATCTTTTAATAACTGGCACAACTGAAAAAGGTTCGGGTTCATGAGGGCTTCGCCACCCGACATCACTACCCAGCGGGTGCCTAACTGTTGAAATGAGTCCAGCATTGATTCGATATCACCCCGGCTAAGTTGCTGTTGATTGGCGTTGTCTTTCCAGATATCGCACATGACACAGCGGCAGTTACAACTACTGTGCGGCATAAGGATGGCGATAGGCAGGCTGCGTATTCGGTTGGTTCTGAGGGTCAGGTAGCGTCTGGCTGCGTCAAAGCCAATGGTTCTGTGCATGGCAAGCATTATAATCACCTCCAACAGACAGGCCAAGCTAAGACAAAAGTCCAGGTCGCCTGTCTGGCTTCGTTCAAGAGTGTTAATTCCGGACGGACAGCCGCCATAATCGCAGTCGCCACACGACCAGGGCAAAACCGGTGATACGGGCAACGATTTTGGCCACTGCCGCGCCTGGCGTGCCCATCAACGGGATCAGCCAGACAGCAAGTAGCAGCAGGATAACCGTCTGAAGAGCTGCAGAAGCGGCATACAATTTCGGCCTCTCCAGCGGGAAGACTAGCAGGATAACCGGCAGGGCAAAGGCGTCAATAATAACCACGATCAGCAACAACTGTAGGAGCCCAGTGGCAGCAGCGTATTCTGGCCCGTAGAAGATGCGGATGAACGGCCCAACCAGGGGCATCAAAGCCAGCAAGCCAAGAGAAATGAGGCCACTGCGTACCATGCTCTGCCGCAAGTATTTACCAACCGCTTCCCGATCGTTTAGGCTGGAGGCAGCGGGTAACAGAGAAGTATATAAACTATGGTTGACGATGTCCGCTTTGCGAGCCAGGTTGAGGGCCAGCCCGTACATACCAACCGCGGCGGCCGTCGTTAACCGGCCGACCAAGATCACGTCTATCTGCATGATGATTACCGTAAAGAGGCTTGCCACCCAGAGCCAGCGACTGAAACGAAAAAGCGCTGCTCCTTCCTGGCGCAGATCCTCGACGGACGGTAAACGCCACAAAGACCAACGGCCGGGCAGCAAACGGTATCCGACAAAAAAGCTGACCAGTGCGGTGCCGATGCCCAGAATAAGCAGCGCCGTGACCAGATTCAACCGGCCCACCACGAACAGGACAACGGCCAGGATCGTGGTTAGCCCAGCGTTTACTAGGCTCATGGTGGAGAGCCGGCCGAAATGGTTGGTGGCCTGTAGAATCGTGCTAACTGTACCGCTTAAGGCCACTGCCACCATGCCGGCCATGGCCATAATAAAAAGAGAAGGGCCGTTGGGCACGTCCGACAAGCCCAGGATCTGGTTGGCAATTGGCACGGCAAGCAATGCTGCTAAGATGAAAAACAAGAGAGCTGCACCGGTGCGCAGCCAGGAGGCAATGTGCCCCCGAAGATGGGCTGTATCGGGTTGATCGGGCCAGACGGTGGAGACACGCTTGACTTCAGTGACCGTTAAGCCCATGTCGGCCACGACCCCAACGATGGCTATGGTGGCGCCGAGTACGGCATAGACGCCAAAGGCGGCCGGGCCAAGGGCACGAGCCACCAGAACGCTGGCGACAAAGCTGAGCGCCATACGCCCAACGTTACCGCCCATCACGATCGCCCAGCCCCGGCTGACCGGATCGAGTCTTCCTGAAACCTGGGTGAACCAGCGACCAATTTGGCCATTCGTGTAACCGAACATCTTCATATTTTAGCAGGTGACTGGCACATATTCGTCTTAACAATTGTCTGATTCAGTCAGTTAAGTGCCTCCATGTTGACTTAAGCGGTTAATCAGTTTATGATCCCCGGCTCATCATCATCCACTTCGCAGCCACAAACGTATAATTTAATAACTTACGTGCCTGCGATGGGATTCAGGCGAATTCGACCCCAAAGATAAGGCTTTTTCGTCATTTTTGATAGCGCGCGCCAAGGCTATTCATGCAATACGAAACCTCCGCAAATCATCAAGTCCCCTCTTCCGGAACCCGGATGTCATATGCTGTACCAAATGGTACAACGGCTAGCCTATCGAAGATGGAACAAGCCATCTTGCAAACGGTCACCTATGTCGACATGTACGATTATCCCCTGACTGCATCGGAAATACATCGTTATCTTGTCGGCGTTCCGGCTGAGCTGCCGGAAGTTGAGCAAGCGCTTGATAAGAGTCGCCTGGTCAAAAGTCTCTTGGGGAAGGATGGGGAATATTTTTTCCTCGCCGGCCGCCCTCACATTGTCGACATCCGGCGGCGACGGGCAAGGGTATCTAAGGCACTTTGGCCACACGCCATACACTATGGGCGCCTAACTTCGGCACTGCCCTTTGTTAGCATGGTAGCCGTCACTGGTTCGTTGGCTGTTGACAACGTGGATTCTCAGGCTGATATTGATTATCTCATTGTAACTGAGCCAGGTCGCCTTTGGTTGTGCCGGGCAATGGTCATTTTGCTTGTACGCCAGGCGGCCCGTCGTGGCATCATTCTATGTCCTAATTATTTTCTATCGGAATCAGCACTTGGCTTTGAGGAACGCAACCTATTCGCCGCGCATGAGATCGTTCAGATGATCCCCATCACCGGTCTGAAAGTCTACCACCAGTTGCGAGAAGAAAACCAATGGGTTGCCAACATTCTACCCAACTCAGGTGGTGCGCCCCCCCAGATGGCCAACTTGGCCAAGCCCATACCAGCCCCGGTCAAAGGGGCGCGCAGGTTAGGGGAGGTCACCTTGCGGACGCCGCCTGGCGGTTGGCTTGAGCGATGGGAAATGAATCGAAAGGTTCGCCGGTTTAGCCAGCAGCCGTCCATGGAAACGGCATTCTCGGTTGACTACTGTAAAGGGCATTTTGAAGACCACGGCCAGCGGACGCTCGATCAATATACCGACCGGCTGGAGAAGCTAAACACCCAGAGCCAAAAAAGATCCTCGGAGTAACCAATGACTGACATCCTTTTCGGCCAGTCTTATTATCTGTGGTTTGACCCCAAATTATGGGCGGCCATGCAGCCCTACCCGCCGTTGGGGACGCTCTATGCTGCCAGCTATGTTCGCCAGCAGGGCCACAAAGTTGCCTTATTCGACGCCATGCTGGCCCAATCTGAAGATGAGTGGGCAATAGCCCTGGACCGCGAGCAGCCGCGCTTCGCCGTCATTTATGAAGACAATTTCAACTATCTATCCAAGATGTGCCTGCTTAATATGCGCGAGGCGGCTTTCAAGATGCTGGCTATGGCTAAAGAGCGGGGCTGTACAACTATTGTCTGTGGTTCCGATGCTACCGATCATGCCGAACAGTACCTGGCCCGCGGCGCCGACTTCGTGCTTATTGGCGAGGGGGAGGAAACCTTGGGCGAATTGCTGGACAGGCTTAGCGGTCGAAGCGAGATACCAATCGTAGATATCCTTGGACTGGCCTGGCCAGACCAAGGGAGTGGAAACGGCCAACCTGCTTTCCGCCGCAACCCCCGCCGTCCAGACATCAAGGACGTGGACGCTTTGCCCTTTCCGGCCTGGGATTTAGTTGACATTGATCGGTACCGGCAAATCTGGTTGGACCGTCATGGCTATTACTCCATGAACATGGTCACAACGCGGGGCTGCCCCTATCACTGCAATTGGTGCGCCAAACCCATTTGGGGGCAACGATATAACTCCCGTAGTCCTGAAAATGTGGCGGAAGAACTCGAATGGCTCAAACAGACGTACCAACCTGATCACATCTGGTTTGCCGACGACATCATGGGTTTGAAGCCGGGATGGTGGCAAAGTTTTGCGGATATGGTTGAAGAAAAAGATGCCGTCGTGCCATTTAAATGCCTGAGCCGGGCTGATTTAATCGTCCGGCAAGCCAGCGACGTCGAAGCGTTGAAGCGGGCCGGCTGCGAAATTGTGTGGATGGGCGCTGAATCGGGTTCCCAGAAGATCTTGAACGCCATGGAAAAGGGCACCCAGGTAGAGCAAATATATGAGGCAACCCGCCGGTTGAAAGCGGCCGGCATTAAAGTGGCCTTCTTCCTGCAATTTGGTTATCCGGGTGAGACGACCGAGGATATTGAGAAGACCTTGCAATTGGTGCGAGACTGTATGCCCGACGATGTTGGCATGTCGGTATCCTACCCCCTGCCGGGCACCAAATTCTACGAAAATGTTAAGGCGCAATTAGGGGACAAGAAAAACTGGACAGACTCGGCCGATATGGCCATGATGTACCAGGGCCCGTACACGACAGAATATTACCGGCAGCTTCACGTCGTTCTCCACAAGGAATTCCGCTCACGCCGTGCCTGGAACGATTTGAAGGGGCTCCTACGGAATCCAACCGGGACACGCCCAAGACATGCGCGAGAAGCCATGGCCACTGTCTACCGTATGGGCACTCTACCGCTGGAACGCAGTAAACTCCAGCGGCTGGCTTATGCATCCGGCGACCGGATTGAGGACCTGCCCCATATGAGTCTCGAGGAAGCAGCGAAACCAACGCCACAAGGCGACTGAAAGCACAAGTTAAGTTAGGGCTGATCGATATTTCTCAGGAGAAAAGCTCCAATCCTGCAAAGGTTCTAGGGATTCCTCGCTCCGCTCGGAATGACGCTATTCAACAATTTAGTTAACAGAGGACGAAGCAAAGATACTGGCATGGACATATTCTTATCCCACGGTTACTTCATTGCCGAGGACGAGCACGAACAGCAGATCATGAAACCATACCCAACGCTGGGTTTGCTGTATATCTCATCCCATTTGAAGGCCAAGGGCTTTGATGTCGAGCTTTACGACACCACCTTTAAAACCATGATTGAATTTGAAGAGCATGTTAGCAAAACACGCCCTGGTTTAGTCGGCCTGTACTGCAATCTGATGACCAAACAGAACGTGCTCCAACAGATACGAATATGCAAACAGGTTGGTGCTTGGGTGGTTTTAGGCGGGCCGGAACCCGTAAATTATGCGGCGGAATACCTGGATTCTGGGGCCGACATCATCGTGGCCGGCGAAGGGGAGTTGACCCTTGAAGAATTAATACCGCACCTGGCTCGTTTTGGCCTGCGCGATCTGGGTAACTTGAGAGGTATTATTTACCGCGACGACGGCCGGTTGGTTCAGACCCCGGCCCGAGAACAAATTACAGATCTGACGAAACAGCCCTGGCCTGACCGCGAAGCCATTGACATGGAACGCTACTTGGAGACCTGGAAGACCCATCACGGCCTAAGCTCGGTGTCTCTGATAACATCCCGGGGCTGCCCCTATACATGCAATTGGTGTAGCCACTCCGTTTTTGGTTTTACACACCGGCGGCGAAAACCGGAAGACGTGGTTGAAGAGGTGGCCTGGATCAGCCAACGGTACAACCCGGACCAGCTTTGGTATGCCGACGATGTGCTTACCATCCATCCACGCTGGTTCCTGGAGTATGCCGGCCTGATGAAAGAACGGGGGCTGCATCTGCCTTTTGAGTGTATCAGCCGCGCCGACCGGCTGAACGAGGCAATTGTCGATGCCTTGGCTGACCTGGGCTGCTACCGGTTGTGGATTGGGGCCGAGAGTGGCTCGCAACGAATTCTGGACGCCATGGAGCGTAAGGCCAACGTGGAGGACATCCAGGAAAAGACGAAAATGCTCCAGGATAAGGGCATTGAGGTCGGCATGTTTATTATGCTGGGTTATGAAGGAGAGCAGATATCAGACATCGAGGAGACGGTTGATCACTTAAAAAGGTCAAGCCCAGACATATTTTTGACGACGGTAGCTTACCCAATCAAGGGTACCAAGTATTACGCCGAGACAGAGAGCCGCATCGCTGCCAATGTCCCCTGGGACACCCGAACCGACCGGGATCTCATCATTCAGGGCCGTCACTCACGGCAATTTTATGAACATGCAACGCGCTGGATGGTAAACGAGGTCAATTTGCATAAGGCGCGCCAGACCAAGTCACGCGATTTCAAGGGCATGGCCAGGATGTGGGCCAATGCCAGGCGCGGCCGCATCGGCATGCGCTTAACCGGCCATGAACGTGAGGACGCCGGGATGCCGGTCGCCAGTGGACGCGGCTGGACAACCCAGGAGCGCGCCAAAGAGGGTTGGTAGTAAACTGATACTTGAAACCACACTCCCAGACCCGGCCGCTTTCGACGCCGTTGCCGCCAGTTACGATGCCGATTTTTCTTATACGGCGCTGGGCCGTATCTTGCGCAAGCGTGTCTGGCGGCGTTTACAAGGATGCTTCAGTCCAGGCCAGCAGGTTCTCGAACTGGCTTGTGGCACTGGCGAAGATGCCGTCTGGTTAGCTGCCCGGGGCATTCACGTTACGGCCACGGATGGTTCCGGGGAAATGGTCCAGATCGTCCTTGATAAGGCCAACCGCCATGGGCTTTCTGATTTCCTTAGTTCACAGATATTATCTTTACAGTCAATTGCCGGCGGGGTGGACTCCTTCGCCGGCCAACAGTTCGACGGTGTTTTCAGCAACTTTGGTGGTATCAACACCTTCGGCGATTGGCATTCGCTGGCTCAGGGCCTGGCTGGTCTTGTACGTCCTGGCGGCCGACTGGTGCTTGTGCCCATGGGTCCATTCTGCCCTTGGGAGATCTTGTGGCATCTCGTTCATGGCCAGCCAAAAGAAGCCTTTCGCCGATTCAGCCCTTCTCCCTCAGCCAGGATAGGCGATAGCACGATCCCGATCTGGTACCCATCGAAGGGTCGCTTGCGTCGCGACTTCGCTCCCTGGTTTAAGCAGGTTTACGCCGAGAGCCTTAGTCTCTGGCTACCCCCCAGCTATCTGGGGCATTTGCTAAGCCGTTGGTCGGGCTTTTGGGTAGGCTTGAGCGGACTTGAAGCGGCCACCGCCCGCTTTTCAAAAGGTGCTGGAGACCACTATATTATGACACTGGAAAGAGTTGATGGATGACGACGACCCTTTTCCGAGGCCTCAATGCAGTTGACAGATAAAACTGCCCATCAGGGCTGGTTGCAGCCGTTCCTTCGAGCCATGGCCCGAACCTGGCTGACATTTCGCTACCAGGTGCTGGATCGACGCCACGGCCGGATGGTGATCGAAACTATCGACGATGTGCCCCTGATTGTCTTGCCTGGCGTCTTTAATCCCACACTGTTTCGCAGCGGCGAATTCATGGCCAGGATAATCGCCGGCCTGCAGTTGCCCCTCGGAACACGGGTTCTGGACTTGGGTACCGGCTCCGGGGTGGGCGCGATCTTCGCTGCCCACCAAGGCGCACAGGTAACGGCCGTCGACATTAACCCCGAAGCGGCCCGATGCGCCCAGATAAACGTCCTGCTAAACGACCTGGCCGACCGAATTATCGTCGTCGAGGGTGACTTGTTTGCGCCGGTGAATGGACAACAATTTGACCTTATTCTCTTCAACCCACCTTATTATCGCGGCCGGCCGGCAGATGACCCGGATCACGCCTGGCGCAGCCAGGATATTTTCGAACGTTTCGCATCGGAGTTGGATTCGCATATGTCTCCGGGCGGCCGGTGTTTGATCGTCTTGTCATCTGACGGCGACGGCGACCAGCTCCTGGCCCTGCTTGGGCAGGCTGAGTTTGCCGTACGGCCGCTGGCAAGTAAAAATCTAATTAACGAAGTCCTGACCATCTATGAAGTGAAACAGGGCGCTGGCTGACAGAAACCAGCCCTGATAAGAAATGCTTGAGGCGGATAAAAATCCGCCGGACTGTCGTCGGGCTAGAGCGCTAGGGTAGAAATGACAGATATCATCCTCTACAATCCACAATCTTCCGCCAGTCGCAAGCCAGTGCTGCCCATGTCCTTGATGGCCCTGGGAGCCGTCTTAGAAGGCGATTACGAATACGCCATCGTCGACGGCAATCTGGAGATGGATCCCTTGGCGACGCTGGAAAAGGCTTTGCAGGCGGCCGGTTCCCGGCCGGTGCTGGGCATCACGGTCATGCCCGGCCCCCAATTGCAGCAATCGGTGGGGCTGTGCCAACAGCTTAAGCAACGCCATCCAGATCTGATCATCATCTGGGGTGGCTACTTCCCGACCCAACATTGGGACGTTTGCCTGCGCTCAGACACCGTGGACTACGTCGTCCGTGGACACGGCGAAATGGTCTTTCGCCAGCTATTGGATGCCCTCGATTCTGGCAATGGTTCCAAGCCTGACTTATCTACTTTAGGGTCCATACCGGGCCTGGCTTATCGTGATGAAGCGGGCGAGCCGGTTAGCGGTTCAATGGCGCCTATTCCCCATCCGGCCAGACTGCCCGATTGGAACTACGAACGGATTGACGTACCAAGTTATGTGCGCCAGACGTTTCTGGGCTCACGTACGTTGGGTTACCATTCATCATATGGCTGCCCTTTCTTCTGCAACTTCTGCGCGGTGGTGAATATGGTAAACGGCCGCTGGTTTCCCCAAACGGCCGAATACGTGGCCAATATCGCTCGCACCTATCACGATCGCTGGCGTATCAACGCTATCGAGTTCTACGATAACAACTTCTTTACGCACCAGGCCCGCGTGGCCGAATTCAGCGAGCGAATTATGGACCTGGGCCTGGCCTGGTGGGGCGAAGGGCGCATCGACACGATGCAGAAATACAGCCACCGCACCTGGGCACTGATGCGGGATGCGGGGCTCAGGATGGTCTTCATGGGAGCCGAGTCGGGTTCCGATGAAACCCTCAAGCGCATGGATAAGGGCGGCCAAATGAGCACCGAAAAGACGCTGGAAATGGCCAAACTCATGCGTTCCTACGACATCGTCCCCGAATTCTCCTTTGTCATGGGCAATCCACCCGATCCCGAAGCAGACATGCGCCAGACGATGGAGTTCATCCGTAAGGTCAAACGAGTTAATCCGGATAGCGAGATCATCATGTACCTGTATACGCCGGTACCTCTGGCGGGCGACCTGTATGACGAGGCCCAGACAGAAGGTTTTGCCTTTCCAACGACCCTGGAAGAATGGGTTAGTCCTGAATGGCTCGATTTTTCCCAGCGCCGCAGTATGACCATGCCCTGGGTGAAGCGCTCGCTGCAGGAGCAAATTTATGACTTCGAGCGGGTACTTAATGCTTACTACCCCACCTCAACGGATACTAAACTGACCAATGCCTGGAGAAGTGTGCTACGGGCAGCCAGCGCCTGGCGCTACCACCTGCGTTTTTACCATTTCCCCATTGAGTTGAGGGCCCTCCATAGGATCGTGGCCTACCAACGGCCGGAGACTTCCGGTTTTTGAAAGACCGGATTTTCGATCCCAACCAATCTCTAATACCTATAAAGCTATTTTAGCGTTTATTGGCGATTAAACTTGCCTTAGGAGATGTAAAATTGCCCACCCTTTTCTTTACAAATTGATTTTCAACATTCCCGGATTGACCTCTGGTAACTGATGGGCAGTGCGCGATCTTTATACAGTCTTGCTGATGTCTAAATGGTAGCAAGAAAATCTCCGATTTCTTTACTCACACTGACTGATCTCAGATCTGTTTGACAACTTCATGCCTTAGTACCTAATCCTAAATTTCCCCCTTATAATGTGCGTATGCCTGAGACACTGCTACGTACGAAGCTATTTATCCCACCACCCCGGCCGAACCTGATCTCCCGGCCACGTCTAATTGAATGGCTCAACCAGGGTCTACAGCTCGGTCACAAGCTAACTCTTCTCTCCGCCCCGGCCGGCTTTGGCAAAACAACACTGGTCAGCGAATGGGTGAACACTTTACGGTTGGCCACCGAAAAAGAAAGCCTGACAGCAAATGGAGTCGCCTGGCTATCTCTGGATGAAAACGACAACGACCCAAAGCGTTTTCTGACTTACCTGGTCACTGCCCTGAACCAAGTGGAACGGCCTGTCCTGAGCGAAGCCGAAGGAATAGAAACCACCATCGGGAAAAGTGCACTGGGCATGCTTCAATCTCCTCAGCCGCCGCCGGCCGAGGATGTCTTGACCTTTTTGATCAACGATATTTCTGCTAATCCGAACAGAATTATCCTCGTCCTCGACGACTATTACCTAGTCAACTCGTCAGCAGTTGACGGTGCACTCACTTTCTTTCTCGAACACCTTCCACCACAGATGCACCTGGTCGTTGCCACACGTGAGGATCCAAATCTACCCCTTGCCCGTCTTCGCGCCCAGGGCCAGTTGACCGAACTGCGAGGCACGGACTTGCGTTTCACATCCTCTGAAGTCGCAGAATTCCTAAACCAGGTGATGGGCTTGGAGCTTTCCGCGAAGGACATCGCCGCGTTAGAAACACGAACCGAAGGCTGGATTGCTGGCCTGCAACTGGCCGCAATCTCAATGCAAGGTCATCAGGATGCTACAGGCTTCATCAAGTCTTTCACCGGCAGCCACCATTTTGTGCTGGACTATCTGGTTGCGGAAGTGCTGGAAAAGCAGTCCGGCAGTGTCCAAGAGTTCCTAACCCTCACCTCGATTCCCGATCGATTGACTGGCTCTTTATGTGATGCCCTCACCGGCCAGGACCACGGACAGCAGATCTTGGAATATCTCGAACAAGCCAACTTGTTCATCATCCCCTTGGATGACGAACGGCGATGGTACCGCTATCACCATCTCTTTGCTGACTTATTGCGTCAGCGCCAACACCAAATCCAATCAGCGCGGGTGCCAATTTTGCATCGCCGGGCCAGCGAGTGGTATGAGCTGAACGGTTTCCCTGAGGAGGCGATAGAGCATGCGCTGCGTGCCGAGGATTTCGATCGAGCGGCCTACCTGATTGAGGTACAGGCTGATGCTGTCTGGGAGAGCGGTGAGCATACCAAAATGTGGCGCTGGCTGGAGAGATTGCCAGCCGAATTAATCTTTTCCAGACCTGAACTATGCATTTATCACGCCTTGAAGATGTTCAGAAGTGGTTCGCAAGATGCGGCTGAACGGAGTCTCCAGGTTGCCGAAAAGGTGCTTAATTCCAGGATCGACGGCACAAACATATCCTCCATTAAGAGGCTAAACCTGACGCCTGACGCTGCTAAGACAAGGCTGCTTGGCATTGTGGCTGCCATGAGGTCCTTAATGGCCTCTTACCGGGGAGATTCGGCGGAGATCATTCCGCATGCCCACCGGGCGCTTGACTACTTACCCAAGGATGAGCTGGCCTGGCGCAGTGTTGCTGCTATCCCCCTAGTGGATGCGCACACTTACCTGGGTGATATGGAGGCGGCGTATCGAGCTCAAATAGAGGCGCTGGATATCTGTATGGCAACAGAAAACCTCTTCCTAATCCTGTATGCCAACCTGAACTTGGCGATTATCTTGAGGCAGTCAGGTCGTTTAAAACAGGCTCAAGAGATCTGCCAGCAACAGCTGCAGCGGGCAATCGATAACGGGATGGGGCATACAGCAGTGGCCGGCTGGATTTCGGCAATATGGGGGGAGGTGCAGGCTGAATTAAATGATCTCGACGGGGCGATTCATCGAGCGAAAAGGGGCTTAGAGCTGACCGAGCATGCTGGAGATGTGATGATGCTCGGCTGGACTTACTTGTGCCTGATGAGGGTCCTGTTTTCCAGGGGGGATATGTCCGGTACGGAAGAAGTCATTCAAAGGGTGAAAAACTCCGCTCGAGAACTTGAATTGCCCAATTGGGTCCAATTCCAATTAGCAGCCTGGCAAGCGCGCGTCTGGCTAGTTCAAGGTAGGTTAGATGCGGTCTCCCATTGGGCGCAAGAACGTGGACTGGACACGGAGGGCGATCTGACCTACCCGCACGAGATGGAATATCTTGTCCTCGCTCGAATTCTCATCAGCCAAGGGGATCTGGAAGAAGCGATCAGGCTGCTCAAACGCCTTCTTGAGGCGGCAGAAGCGGGAGGGCGTATATCGAGAGCAATTGAGATCTTGATCCTCCAGGCAATAGCCTTTCAAGCCAGAGGTGATCCAGATGAGGCTTTGATCAAACTGGAGCAAGCCCTCATCCTCGCTGAACCGGGCGGCTTCGTCCGAATTTTTTTGGATGAAGGCCCGCCGATGGCCCGTCTGCTCTACGCAGTCCTCTCTCGCGAGATTGCACCAGACTATGTTCGCCTGCTGTTGGCGGCATTCCCGGCCGAGGAACGAGGTCAAACAGAACCGCCGATATCTCAAGCCCCGGAATCTGACCTGATCGAGCCTCTAAGCGAACGCGAGCTCGAAGTCCTCCAGCTCATCGCCGAGGGGTTGACCAATCGAGAAATTGGCGATAGGCTTTTCCTCTCCCTGAACACGGTCAAGGCCCACACCCGCAACATCTACGGCAAGCTTGGCGTCCACAGCCGTATGCAGGCGGTTTCTCGGGCAAGAGAATTGGACCTTCTAACTTCTCCTTGATCGTATTATCTCCTCCGACCATCAGCTAGAAATCCTCAATCGGCCGCAGGGTAGCCAGCAAAGCTTCGCTTTTGGCAATTCCCCCTCTTTGTTGAGAGCAGCGACAACGCCGTCATTAACCCCTTGAATCACACTTTCGGGGTATGACACTAATACCCCTAGACATTATGCTGATGGTGTCAGATTTGAGCAATCTCGGAACCTGTTACAAGGGAGAAGGAATGATGATTACCAGTGAAAGATTACAGTAAACGAAGCAATCTCCCAATATCAGCCAACAAAAAAACCAATTTGGAGGTGTCAATATGAAGCGGACTATGCTGGTTTTATCCACGGTGATTTTTGTCTTAGGGCTCAACGTAGCGTGTTCACTACAACAAGTTCTAGAACCTTCAACCCAAAACACAGAACCCTTCCCGATAATTGATATGCACATGCATACGTATCAGTGGAATAAATATGGCGATCCACCACAACCCAATCTGATCACCGGTAATGTTCCCGAGGCCAGAACCAACACCGAAGCGATCGAGGCCTATCTTTCTGAAATGGACCGGTTCAATATCGTTCTGGCGGTCGGATCGGGCGAGTTGGAAATGGTCGCGGCAATGAAATCCCAGGCTCAAGATCGTTTTTTCGGAGGTATGGAGTTTCCGCGCTACACAACCCCAGTAAATAACCGTCTTGAAGAATGGCCTGAAACTGACGAGTTGCGCCAGTTATTTGAATCTGACCAACTGCAGATTATGGGAGAAGTCACCGCCCAATATTCAGGCGTAGCCCCTGACGATCCAAAACTAGAACCTTATTATACCCTTGCCGAAGAATTGGATGTTCCGTTTTGTCTACACACAGGTTTTGGCCCGCCGATGTCTCCTTATCTAGGTGATCCGGATTTTCGAATGCGGTATGGTAATCCACTCCTGCTGGAAGATGTCTTGGTGAAGCACCCGAATTTACAGGTCTATATCGCTCATGGTGGATATCCGTTTATCGAAGAAACCATTGCTTTGATGCTTATGTATCAACAAGTGTACGTTGATATTTCAGCCATAAACTGGCTGCTAACCCCAGAAGAGTTTCACGGTTATCTGCAACAATTGATGGAAGCACGTCTTGGGAAGCGTATCATGTTTGGTACTGATCAAATGATCTGGCCGGAAGCGGTCGCCATGTCGATTGATGCCATCGAGTCTGCCACCTTTCTAACTGAAGAGCAGAAACAAGATATCTATTTCAACAATGCGGCGGATTTTCTCAGATTGGATAAAAGTAAATATCTGCCCGGATCAACTGAATATTATGATGAATCAGGTGCTAAGGTTATAGAAGTGGTCACTTCCGAAATTAGGATGAGACCGGCTGAACCTGGTGATCAAGAAACGGTTTCCGTGAACCTGCAATTGGGCGGGGTGACATCAACGGCTATTCAGGTTACCGGTTGGGATATCGATGACGTATCCGAAACAGATTTGTTGATCAATGGGCGGGATGTGCCGCTACCAGCCGAGATTGTGGCAGATGTGGCCCCCAGGACCGTTACCATCGAGCTTGAAGATGGCTTGTTGAGAGAAGGTGAAAATACCATCACCTTTGTCTTCGCCGAAGCGTTTGAAGGGACCACTGGTTTTTCCATTGTTGATGTCAGGATCCTGCTACGGGAGTAACTCCATCAAAACAATAGAACCATGAGCATTTCGGTTGCAACCCGGTTGAAAAATGCTTAAAGGAAGACCTGAAGTTCGGATTTGACCGTACACAAAGAGAATAAAACTTGGCGGACTTGCAAATGGCAGCACGCTTTTTTGTTACTCATGGCGTATCCCCTAAAGTTTCAAGCTCACAACTAACCCCTCGAATCACACCTTTGGGTGATGACAATAATACCACCTGGCTGATAAGTTTTATTCATGGGATTTGTTCAATCTAGAAACAAAGATGGAGCACAAAATGAATAAGAAAAATTACTTGCCCATCGTATGGTTCGTCCTTGGATTTGGAATTTTCGTGTTCACCAGAATGAGCAAGCTTGTTCCAACTATTCCGGTAGCCATTCTCATCGCACCGGTTTTTATCCTAAGATTTAGCAGAACTCAACCGGTCAGGCGGGGGAATCTCCTCACGCTGCTT
>Ga0209536_100007395_pt1 | contig 16659 bp, 12 predicted proteins | sample DeeMarSeWOR28_12_FD_187461 | JGI IMG/M metagenome (GOLD analysis project Ga0209536, IMG submission 187461) | Marine sediment microbial communities from White Oak River estuary, North Carolina - WOR-2-8_12 (SPAdes) (version 2) | ecosystem: Environmental > Aquatic > Marine > Intertidal zone >... | reverse complement strand
CCTACCGATCATAATACAATACATTCTGACCACCCAGAAAGAAACATTTACTACTTCTAACATTACTCAATGAAATCACGGTTCACGTTCTGGATTTTGTTGAGAAGTATCTCGAACGCCGCCAAATATCTTTGGCTGCTCATCTGCAATTTACTGAAACCATCTCTGAATAACCTACATCATTTGCAAATCAATCATCATCAAAAGGAACTAGTCCTTGTCCGATAATGCGATCCCAAAAACACGTCCTTTGGTAGTGGAGCTAGTCGGGCCAGCAGGTGTGGGAAAAACTACCCTCCTACGAGTCTTGAATCAACAAAATCCGGAAGTCGTGGCTGGTGTTCACCCTCACAGGGGAAGGTATGCAATATCCTTAATAAGTAATACACTTTTGTTCTTACCAACTTTTCTTTGGCGATATAGAAAAAGTCGGTGGTTCACCTGGAACGAAACTCGATCGATGATGCACCTGAAGGCTTGGTATCATATTCTAAAACAAAAGGCCCCTAGCAATAACCTGGCGACAATTCTGGATCATGGCCCCATTTTTATTTTGACACAACTACGTGAATTTGGACCTGTGTTCACTAAAAGCGAGCTCTATGACAAGTGGTGGCACAAATCACTTGACCAGTGGGGCTCTATTTTAGATCTGGTGATTTGGCTCGATGCGCCGGATGCCATCCTGTTAGAGCGTATTTTTGACCGTAACAGACGACACAAAGTTAAACAAAAATCTGAAGAAGAAAGATATGATTTTCTAGCTCGCTATCGGGAATCTTTTCAGAGCATAAAAGTCAAATTGGCAATGTACCCTAATATAAGAAATCTCCACTTTCAAACAGACCAGAAATCCCCAGAACAAATTGCAGATGAGATTCTGGCTACACTTGAAGGAGAAGTAAAGTAACTTTGAGGTATTTTATGTCTTTTCTTAAAAAATTTTCTGCTCGAAAATCTTTTTCAAAATGGTTTTCTGATGAAGGCCTAACAAAAAAAGCATCTTTAAATACCCTGGCGTCCACTCTGGATTATGTAGCCAGTACTATCGTTAGTTTTTTCATTAACCCTTTCTTAGTAAGCAGTTTAGGTGATTTTGGGTATGGTGCGTGGCAGGTTTTGGGACGAATGATTGGGTTTGTCACTCCAGCAACTGGTCGCCCTACACAAGCCCTAAAATGGACAATTGCTAACCAGCAAGCGTCAACCGATTATGATGAAAAGCGCCAGTATGTAGGCAGTACAGTTGCCGTTTGGTTGCTGTTTTTACCGGTTTTAGCAATCCTGGGGGGGATACTTGTTTGGTTCGCTCCAACTTGGCTAGATACGCCAACGCTTTATTATCAAGCTGTGCGCTTAGCAACGGCTCTCCTTGTGATTGACCTGATCATGACTAGCTTAGTTGAAATCCCCAGGGCGATTCTGAGAGGGGAAAATCTGGGGTATAAGCGCATGGGTCTTTCTGCTCTTTTGATTTTTGCAGGCGGTGGTTTTACAGCCCTGGCCCTGTACTTTAAGACCGGCCTTGTTGGGGTGGCCTCAGCCGCTTTGGCCACAACATTGTTAACTGGAGTTTTATTCTTACAAGTTGTACATACCTATGTGCCTTGGTTTGGAATTGCAAGACCCTCATCTGCTACCGTACGAAGCTTCATAAATTTAAGTGGCTGGTTTCTCGCTTGGAATCTGATATTACGGGCACTGGATGCTGGGGATGTGGTTATATTGGGTCTGTTTGACTCGGCAGAGTTGGTAACATCCTACTCTTTAACAAAATATGCCCCGGGAACACTCATTAATGTTATGGCTCTTATAGTTACCGGAGTTACCCCCGGTCTAGGCGGCATTATTGGCTCCAAAGATCTCCCCAGAGTAATTCGTTTGCGAAATGAACTTATGTCGTTAACATGGTTGTTGGTAACTATTGGGGGCTCAGGAATTCTGCTGTGGAATCGGTCATTCATCCAACTATGGGTAGGTGCAGACTATTATGCAGGATCCCTGTCCACATTGCTTATCATCGTGATGGTTTCACAGTACCTTGTGATTCGTAACGATGCGAACATCATTGATCTTACACTGGACTTGCGGCATAAAGTGCTAATTGGTCTTCTATCGGTAGCGATATCTTTGTTGGGGGCTGGCATTGTTGTTGGTATTTTCAATTTAGGGATTGTGGGCTTGTGTTTGAGTTTCATTATCGGTCGTTTAGTACTTAGCCTTGGATATCCCTGGATAGTTGGCCGTTTTCTGGATTTGTCGTTATTCACTCAACTTAAGGGGGCGTTGAGGCCGATGGTTGTTACAGCTCTTCTTTTTGCAATTACATCAAGCATTTCAAGCTTTTTGAAGGCAACTTCTTGGCTTGGATTTATCTTGGCAATTGGAATAACGTTATTGATCGTAACACCACTAACTTTTTACGCTGGCTTAGCCGGGGAGCAACGAGCGCGTATTTGGAAACGAGTAATGCGAGTGATTCGGCCAGCTGCAACCGATTGAGCTGAAATCCCCAAATACTATCAGGAAAATCTATGAGTCATTTACCTCCATCGGGCAATACCCAAGAGAAATCTACCCTCAACTTGATCTACAAGCTCTGCAAAACGTTGGAAACCGAGGCAATAACCTACTGCCATTGGAAAAGCAATGCTGCGCTTGATCGTTCGGCTAGTGGTGATAACGATCTTGATTTGCTCATCAGCCGTGCTGACGGGCAGCGTTTTACCGAAATTTTATATCGCTTGGGATTTAAGAAAGCGCAGTCTCTGCCAGAAAAGCAATTGCCTGGGGTCTTGAACTTTTATGGGTACGATGAAAAAGCCGAGAAAATTGTGCACGTGCATGCCCATTATCAACTCATTCTAGGCCATGACGCTACAAAAAACTATCGTTTACCAATAGAGAAAGCATTTTTGGCCTCCGTAATTCAAGATGATCTGTTTAAAATTCCAGCGCCAGAGTTTGAGCTGATCGTTTTTGTTATTCGAATGGTGATAAAGCATTCAACCTGGGATACGATCCTTGGCCGTCAGGGAAATTTGTCAACCACGGAAAAACAAGAGCTGGTCTATTTATCCGATCGAATTGACCAATCCCAACTGTACAGTATTTTGGACCAGCACCTTCCCTTCTTAGAAAAAAAGTTGTTTGATGATTGTATGCAATCACTTCAACCTAATTGTACAATCAGGTTCCGAATTAAAGTTGGGCAAAAGCTTCAAAGTCGATTAAAAGCAAATATCCGCCGGTCGCAAAGTTTTGACGTTCTCTTGAAATTATGGCGTCATTTTTTCTGGAAAGTTCGCAAGCGTATTTTTAGGCAGCCCATGAAAAAATACTTGGACAATGGCGGCGCAATCATTGCTATCGTGGGTGGGGATGGCTCAGGCAAATCAACATCCGTTGACGAACTGAATACCTGGCTTTCAAAGAACTTTGCCACGATTAAAGTTCACTTAGGCAAACCTCCTCGATCATGGGGCGTTATATTTGTTAGAGTTGCCCTAAAGGTAGAAGGCTGGTTGGGGTTTCGCTCGAACAAAATTAGCATGGTCAAAAAAGCAGCAACTGCTGCACCTCTTGAATTCCCAGGATACGCTCGGCTGATGTGGCATGTTCTTACGGCCTATGACCGCTACAGAGCTTATCAAAAAGCCCGCCGTTTTGCCACAAATGGAGGGCTGGTGATTTGTGACCGTTATCCCCTTCCACAAATCGAGTTAATGGATGGGGCAAGCATTGAGCAAATGGTTAATCCAGAGTCAACCAATCGGTTGGTAAATTTCATGATCAAATTGGAAAAAAAATACTATCAGCACATTATGCTCCCCGACTTGCTGATTGTTCTAAAAATAGACCCGGAGATTGCCGTTCAACGCAAAACAGATGAGGACGCAGCCTACGTCCGGATACGCAACCAACAGATTTGGGCGCTGGATTGGAAGCGACTCCCCGTCCATGTAATTCATGCTGGGCAACCAAGAGCAGACGTGTTGAATCAGATAAAGTCTTTGGTCTGGTCAAGATTGTAACAATATCGAGGCCTACAGGTTAAGCGCAACAATTCGGACCCCGAAACCTGCCAGCCGATGACAAGGAGGATTTCCAGGAGATGACGATTAACAAAGGAACTAAATTTGTAGTTTTGACCTCACAGCGAAGTGGATCAGCATGGTTGATAAGCACTCTCAACATGATAAATGACTCTACAGCTTATAGCGAACTTTTTCTGGACAGGAAAAGGATTCCGGGAGAAAAGAAGTGGGATTCAGACTTCGCTTATCCCCGTTTTATCGAGAAAAAGCACAACGGCCTGGCGCTCCGCCCCTTTTCCGTTTTTTCATACTTGAAAGGACTATATCAAAATCCTGGCGCAGTTGGCTTTAAGTTAATGTACTCACAACTTCGGGCATATCCTGAGATACTATTTTATTTGGTCCGGCATCGCATCCGGATTGTGCACCTCATTCGCCAGAATCATCTCGATGTGGTGATATCTCATGCCATCAGGTCAAAAACAAAGCAATCACATCTGGTAACAGGTCAAGCAAAGAAAGATGTTCAAGTAAAGCTTGATCCCAATACGCTCATTTCCCAATTGAAAAAGTTGCAAAGAAATATAATGCTGGCTCGTAGACTATTGCGCTGGCTCAAGCTGCCCCATATTGAAGTTGCCTATGAGGACCTCCTTCGCGACCACTCTCATTTTGCCCTGATTTGGGAGTTCCTTTCGATCAATCAAGAGGGATTTGTGCCCCAATCAAACCTTGTCAAGATCAGAAAAGGGAACCCGGCAGATGTAATCAGCAACTACGAAGAGATTAAGACAGTGTTGGCTGGCTCGTCGTTTGCCAACTTGATTGATTGATACCACGTGTGAAAGAAATATATGTGAGCATTATATGCAACTATTTTTTCATCATCTACTGATTGTTCTTTTGTCTCAGCACATGTTAATAAATCAATATCCCCCTGGCCAATGGGACACGGTTATTGAAAATCAGGAATTTACCAGTACGCTTGACTTGGACACCGGAGATGATAATACGTTAATTATCGGGGCTACCTTTCACGACATCGAAGGGCATGCACTCAGGCTTCGCAATGTATCAAATGTCTACATAAAAGATTGTATTATCTATGATATTAATGGAACTGGTATTGCGTTGCGGTCGAGCGGGAGCACCCAAAATGTCACCATTGATGGTTGTACAATTTACAACACCCGAAACAGTGGCATTACAGCCGGTCAACGCTCTGAAAATGGCGTAGACCATGCCAATTTGGTTATAAAAAACAATACAATCTACAACGTCGGCGGAGATGAGTTTTCTCATGGCATTTATGTCCAAGCCACAGACAACCTTGTAGAGAATAACGCAGTGCATTCGACATCAGGAAATGGGATAAGCGTCAGAAGTTCGGGAATTATTCGGAATAACACTATATGGGATACGGGCAAAAGCTGCATTCGGTACTATAATGATCATGCACCCGGCACTTCGGATGCCCTCTTCATCGAAAACAATATTTGCTATCTCACCAAGTCTGACCTGAGTGATTGGCCAGCCATAAGCTTGCTTTTTGCCAAAGATGCGCCTATAAATTGGCTGGTACAAAATTATTATGTTCGGTTCAACACGGTTGTTTTATTCACAGCAGAACGATACGGATTTGAGGTGGAATCGCCGGAGTTCGATGACAAGAACATTGAAGTTTATGGTAATCTTTTCGTAAATACGGAGGATGTTTCAAAAACACTGAACACCCAATTTGTAGATTACCATTCTAGCAACTACACTTCCACATCCCTTGATGGATTTGTGAATAGCACCGATATACCTTATGACTTTCATCTCACTTCCACCTCTCCTGCACGATATTATGCCAGCGCAGAGTCTAACTTCCCATTCGTTGATATCGATGGGGATCAAAGATTAGCTGGGCGCCTAGATGCAGGCGCGGATCAACTTATTGAAAACATAACCTCTGCCGGGCACCGAGGGCCAAATAAAAAACGCGTTTGGCCTGAGTATTTATATCTTGTGGGAACTTTACTTGTGATTGCATTAGGAATGGCAATTAAAAAATTACTATCGAGCAACTTCTTTCGTAGCTAGCGGTATGACTTTTTTGCCTGAGTCCGACCTTCAGACCATTTGAACTGATAAATCAAAGGATAATTTTTATGTCCGACTTTGTCGCTTTTTTCCCAACAAAAGAATATTCTCAAACACCAAAATCATTTGAAACTCTCAAAGAAATATATCGTGGCCCACTACGAGCTGACGAAGTGCTTACTGATGTCAGAGGAGGGGCTTCGCTGCTTCTAGCCCAAAGTTTTGGACACAAGCCAATCTTTTATGCGAAAGAAGACGGTTCAGGCTGGATTGTCATAAAGGGCATTATTTTCGACACACGCTCGAATACACCTGAGCCTGATCTATCAGAATTATTAAATCGGTTTCTCGAAGAAGACACCGATTGTTTCAATCACTATGAGGGAACGTTTGCCTTAGCCGCTTGGGACGCTAACAAACGGCAGGGTTGGGCGTTGAACGATCAAACCTCCATGTTGAACCTGTATTATGGGGAACATGATGATGGATTCTACGTGACAACCAACGCTTTATCGCTCGCCCGCGCTTTGGGTTTAATTCTGGACCCTCTTAGCATACAAGAGTTTTTAGCCCGCAAGGATTTACTTGTTCCGGCCAGCATGTTCGATGGATTGAAACGAGTATCTACAGGCGAACATATTAACTACAGGGCAGGGAAAATTTTTCATGGGCGGCACTGGTTTGGCTATGCTCCCGAAATACCTGTTTCAAGAGTATCTGATGCCGCGGAAACTATTGCCGAAGTAATTATGGATCGTTTCTCTCGATATGCCACGGCGGCCAATCCCGTGGTTTGCGACCTCACTGGAGGCTATGACTCTAGGGTGATAGCAAGCGCAGCGGATGCCGGAAAATTCGACTTTGGCGTCACCGTAAATGGACCGCCCGAACTAGATGATGTTCAAATTGCTAACTTGGTTGCCCAAAAAATGAATTGGCCGATGAAATATTTCGACACCGAATCATTCTGGACCACGGAAGTTGCTCCCGATATCCGGCGGGAGATAACTTACCATACTAGTGGGGAACTCCCGTTTAATGAGATTTATCATCAATTGTTTTCAAGGCCTATTTTGGCTCAAGAGTTCAAGCTCCACATGATTGGCGGCGGCGGAGAGATTCTACGCTATCATCCTTGGAGTCAAGAGTTTTTCAGCATAGGGCGCCGTCAATTAGCCAACATAGACAATGCCTTGAACTATCGTTACCTTCCCGAAAAGTGGCCTCCCGCATCTCTTTTCCTCCAGAATTGGATTCCTGATTTTAGTGCTCGTTTTCGCTCACATATCGAAACAATATGCCTTGAACAACCTGGAACACGTAATACCCAGCAGTTAGACGCGGCTTACATGTGGAAAAAGACAGGCAATCCGGCTTTGTATCTCTCGGCTGCATATAACTGGCTGCCAACAGTAGCGCCAATACTGACTGCTGGGGTGCTCAAGGCTGCCATCGCAATGCCCTGGAAAATACGTCTTACCAGCCAATTTCAACGCCACATTATTCAGCGCTTGTCACCAGCTGCGGCCCGTATAACCACTACTTATGGCGGACCTGCCGAACCGACTAAGCTAACAAATCTGCATATGGAAGCCTGGCAATTTGTCAATCGCGCCAAAAAGTTGACAGGAAAATTGGATCGGATGTTGTTAAAGGGAAACATTAGCAAGCGTTTGAACTGGGCTCTACCAGATGCAAAATCTGAAAAAGTACCATTCCTGACCCCGGAATTTAAAGAGTTCCTCAACCTTGAAAACATGTACAGTAACGGTATGTACAATCTCGATGGATTACGTCAGGTGCTCAGGGGGGACGATCAGGATTGGAAAAAACGAATCTCCTTAATCCTGAGATTGGCCACAATCGAAGAGTTGTGTCGTGAATTGGATTTCAAACCGGAAGCAGATTTTTTGGTCTCAACACGAATTGAGGCCGGGTAACAATGATGAAAGAACGCCAATCCAAACCGATAAAGGTTGCTATGATTATCCAGGATTACCTTCCTCGCGTTGGTGGGGCAGAAAGACAATTGGCAGCGCTGGCCCCACTATTAAGGGAACGCGGCGTTGAGATACATATTGTGACTCGTCGCTACCCTGGATTATCACGGTACGAGCTAATAGAAGATGTTCCAGTTTACCGACTCCCAATTCACAGATCAAAAATTTTGGCTTCATTGATGTTTACTTTTTCCGCCATACCGACATTATGGCGTATCCGGCCTCACATAATCCATGCTCATGGATTAATGTCACCAACGACAATTGCAATTCTTGCTCATTATTTCCTTGGGGTACCAATCGCATCAAAATCCCTGCGAGGCGGACTGCTGGGAGATTTAAAAAGACTGCTGAACAAACCCTTCGGTCGCTTTCGATTTAGAATGCTGAAAAGAAATGTTGATGTCTTTATCACAATCAGCAAAGAAATAAAGGAAGAGTTGACAAGAGAAGGCGTCCCACCGAATAAATGCACAAACATCCCCAACGGGGTTGATTTAGACAGGTTTGCAGCAGCAAGCAAAGAAGAGAAAAAGATGCTGCGGGAGAACCTGGGATTACCAGATGGTCAACTTGTTATTTTTTCAGGGCGGCTCGAAGCCGAGAAGAGAGTCGGCGATTTGATTCAAATCTGGCCTGAACTTCAAAGTCGATTCCCAAATGCTCATTTAATCATCCTGGGAACTGGCAGTGAAGAGAGTGATTTAAAAAAAGCAGCCGGGGAGGACATCCATTTTATAGGCTTAGTCGATAACGTGGTTCCCTATTTAAGAGCAGTTGACATATTTGTACTTCCCTCTGTTTCAGAAGGTTTATCCAACTCCCTTCTAGAAGCTCTCGCATCGAACTTGCCCGTGGTTGTTACCGCTACAGGTGGCACAACAGAAATTGTGCGGCACAAAGTCAGCGGCTGGTTAATCCAGGACTACAGCGCCAAACATCTGTCCGAAGGAATAACAGCAATGTTGGAAAATGAGAATTTGAGGGAAACTTGTGCAATAGAAGGTAAACGTTATGTGACAGAGAATTTTTCAATAGTTCGTACCGCAGACAAATTATTGACCTTATACAGTTCACTACTGTCATTATGAGTGTATAATGGCTATTTGGGATTTGAGGTAGAGGTCCCTGAAGAGTCTGTATAATAAGTTGTGATTACAGTTAATAAATTATGAAAAGGAAATTCAATATGAAGAAAAGTAAATATACTCTCATTACAAGCATATTATTAATATGTTTTGTACTTATACTTTATCCAAACAATCTCTCACATGCTTTAACCGTTGAAAGCCGTCTCCAGAGGACGGCATATCAAAATCAAAAAGTATTAGCTCCAGAGCAAATTTTTGAAGCTCAAGTAGAAGACCCTCCTTCGATCACTCTAACCTTGGCAGAACTTGGAAATTTAAAGCCAGGTGGATATGTGATGCTAAATGGCAGTTATTCCGAAGCCAGGTTCGATTTACTTATACCTACTGAGTGGGATATCCTTCCTGGAAGTGAAATGAAGTTACATGTTGTAACAGACGTTGGTTTACCAAATTCAGTTCCGCTAACAGATTTTACAATTCTTCTAAATGGTTACTGGGTTCATGAAACCGTGATTTCTACTGCAGGTGACCAGTGGATAACATTTACCGTACCAAATTACTGGGGACTAAGGGAAGATCGTGCTGATCGATTAGAAATCATTGTGTCATCCCCGGAAGGCTGCGATCAAGATTTCAGAATTTCCACATACCTATATTTTGATTCTGAAATTACGTTATCCTATCAAAACAAGCCAATATCTTTCGATATGGCTAAATATCCCGCACCAATTTATCAACCGGTTTATTATCAACAAACCACTTACCTTGTGATGCCATCAAACGCATCTACAGAAGAAATTGAAGCTGCCCTTGCCTTGACAGCAGAATTAGGAAAGTTATCAGGCCAGAATTTTGACATTCAAGTTGTCAAAGATGTTTCTCAGGAACAAGCTGCACTGCTTGATGGAAATTTGATAATTGTGGGTACGCCTGAGAGCAATCCCTTAATTGGTCAATTGAAAAATCTGACGCCTTTTCCAGCAACCCTTGAGCCAAAGCGGTTGAATTTGACAACGACTGGTCCGGATATCATCCTCGAAGGTTCAAATCTTACATATACGATTGAAGTTGAAAACAGTGAAAACCAAGCTCTCTCAGGGCTTACTTTAAAGACAAAAATCCCTGCATCCTCGATAGCAACCAATATATCTTGTTCGCCTAATTGCCAACAATCAACGGATGCGATCATCTGGGATGTTGGGGAACTTGCTCCTACGGCTTCCTCCAAGTATTCTTTATCCTTTGATATTGCGAGTGCTCAAGAGCCGAAGCAAGGGAAGGTTGATGTTACCTCAGAGCTGTTGCTTGGACAAACAGTTCTGAACGTAAGTTCCTTAGAAAGCTCGTTCCAAGAGGATGGTGAAGTCAGCCTGATCACCAGCCCTGCAACAGGCAACAACTTTTTTGTATCGGTTGGAAATGCTGTCTCGCAATTTGATGGCGTAATCCAATTGATTTCCTCACCATGGATCCCAAATAAGGCCATCCTGCTCGTTACAGGCCTGACAAATGACGCGGTTTACAAAGCAGGCCGTGCCTTGGGAGCAGAATCGCACTTCCCCGGGTTTAAGGGACAGGTGGTACTTGTACGCGAGATCAATCCCACAGCGCAGCAGGATTTTGAACACATTTCAAATGTAAGCCTGAAGCAGCTAGGATATTCGGATCGCACGATTCGAGGGACGGGTACTGAGAACGTCTCATACAAATTTTACCTGCCTGGGAAGTATTTCCTTGCCCAAGGAGCTAAAATCCGATTCAATTTCTCTCATTCCGCGTTATTGGATCCAAATAATTCCTCGATTACTCTCTCTCTAAACAATACTCCTTTTGCGAGTGCAGTGCTCGATGATAGTAACAAAGAGCAAGGTGTAATAGAGACATTTTTGCCAGTTTCATCATATGAACCAGGCAACATAAACTATATTGGCGTCGAGGTAGTTTCACAAATCGCTGATCCGTGCGGCTCTTCCCGAACCAGCGCAAGCCAGGCCTGGGTGAATTTGCAAGCTGATTCCCTGTTGAATTTGCCAGTTGTTGATAACCAAAAATTGATTGATTTTGATTTGCGCTATTTGCCATTGCCATTTGTAGGCCCCCCTAACCTGGAACAAACAAAGTTTGTCTTACCAGAAAGCCCATCAGATATTGAGTATACAATTGCATTTCGCACAGCGCTTTTCCTTGGAAGTGGTAGTGAAGGGAATGCCTTTAGTCCTCGTGTGCTACTGGGAAGCCCAGAGTCAGAAGAAGAGCTATCAGGTCTGGATTTGATTGCCATCGGTCGTCCCAGCCGTAATCCAATACTTCAACTTGTAAATGATGAGTTGCCACAACCTTTTATCGAGGGCTCAGATACAATAGAACAGCGAATCGATGCGATAGTATTTCGGTTGCCTGATTCTCTTGATCTAGGTTATTTACAACTATTGCCCTCAAGATGGGGATCAGAGGAGGATAATATTATCCTCGCAGTTACGGGGACAACTGACCAATCAATTCTTTGGGCGGTTGATTCTGTGATAGATAAAGAAAAAGACAATTTCGTAAAAGGGAACCTGGTGTTAACCCCCAACGAGTTGGATGTATTTTCAATAGATACCAGGAAGGTACTGGGCGGTGGTAGAGTAAGTGCATTAGGAACTGCGATTCCTGATTTTGAGATCTTAGGAACACCAACCTCGACGCCACCAGGAGATTCACCTTCCATGGAAACGCCCAGCCAGCCAGTACCCGGATCGCTTCAACAAAGACCGGTTTGGTTCCAGGTTGTCGCAACTGTTGGCGGGGCTGTACTCACGGTTATTGTTCTGGCAATCCTATACATGCTTCTACGCAAGCGTAAATAGCTTTATCTGATCATTAAACTGAACAACAAATTACCGAAGAAAAGCAAATACCTCGACAAAGTGTCGAGGTATTTGCTTTTCTAAACCTGGGAAACGAGAGTAATTATTCTAGATTCCCTGGGAATTGGCCTGGAAATTTCTAATGAACCTTATTTTGCACCGCGTTTCTGAAGTACTGCCGCCACCGTTCGCAACAGGATTTGAATATCAAGCCACATACAGCGTCGCTCAATGTAAGCTATATCCAACCTGAGACGCTCGGTAAACTCGGTATCGCCACGCCCATATAGCTGCCATAATCCGGTAATCCCAGGCATAACATCCAGGCGTTCGGTCTGCCAGAGTTTATAGGTGTTCGCGTCAAAGGAGGTCGGCCTGGGCCCCACCAAACTCATCTCATTCTTGATAACATTAATTAATTGAGGCAGTTCATCAAGACTGGTTTTGCGTAAAAAATTGCCAACCTTCGTAATGCGCGGATCATTTGTGATCTTAAAATCGGGCCATTCCAATTCATTTAGGTGTGCGTATTTTTCCTTCAGCTCTTCTGCATTTGGAACCATGGAACGGAATTTGTACATACGAAACCGCCTTCCCCCCCGGCCGGTTCGAAGTTGAGCAAAAATCACAGGCGCGCCTGGAGATGTGATCTTTATCAACAATACAATGGCCCCAAATAACGGGAGCCAGAAAGGCGCTGTTAACAACACAATGGTTAAATCGAAAATTCGCTTGACGTAGTAATAGGACGTCTTGGTGACAATCGTCCTCTTTGGGTCAAGTCTTTTCACCCATTGCATATCAAATGATGAAATATCTGCCATATCGTCTTCTTCTCTCTGCTTGTTGAACATCATAGAGGCATAACAAACCTTGTCCCAAAAAACATCCAGGTGCCCATGCTTCTTCTTGGTTACAGAAGAAGCAAACGAACTTCCAAATTTAAGTTTGACTTACTAGAATTAATCCTAATGGTTCTAGCGTAAGTCTTCCCTAGTTCAGCACCGCTATTTGGTTTGATCAGTCTAACTACCCCCATGACGAAAATAGCCCCATTTAGTTATTCACAATTTACATAATTTAATAATCCTCTAATGCGTAGTTCACAAAGTTTTTATACCAATAGAGCCATTTTCTGCTTCATCCTCCGTTACCAACAAAGCAGGGTCCTGTTCGTCTGAGATAAAATTTGCAAGTTCCTTGCCAACAACACTTTCGGCCTGTGAAACTAAATCTTCAAAGGTAAGGGCGTCATCGGGAAAAGTAGCAGCGCCGATATCCACACCGGAACCAATCGCTGTTTCGGCAATTCGGTGGATATTCTTGGATACGGTCTGAGCTGCTTTTTTATCAGTCTCCGGCAGTAGAAGAATGATACGGTTCTCTTTATGCTGTTCCACGATTAAATCGGGCCTGCGGATTTCTTTGTCTAGCTCCCTGATCAGGTTGCTCATCGAGTACCGCGACATCATTGTTTTGAGGATGTCTTTAGATAAGGTGTCGATATTGGCTTGAACATTATCAGGCTTTAGTTTAATAACGATCAGGCCAAGGGGACGTTTATAACGTCTACTGCGGACGAATTCTTTGTTGATATCGCCCAGGGCTTCATCCAGGGTTTTGACCCGGCCACTGATATCCGCAAGGGTGATGTTGGCGACAGTGTCTTCAAGCCCTTGCAAATTTTCCATAACCTTGCGAGTCAATAAAACTAACTCTATCAAAATTAACAATTCTACGATTGACAAGTAAGTAAATGACCCGCCAACCAACGGCCGATCATTGAACAACGCAATCTTAAATACCAGGTAAACAAAAGCCCAAAAAATAAGAATGCTGCGCGTAGAAATTTTCCATCTACTAGGCACCAAGACGGTCGACACTACAGCCGCTCCGGTTAGCACATAAACAAACGACGCCAGGTTGATCACATCTTCCTGGGCGCCAAAGTCTATTCGTTCAAGATTCAGTGCAATTCCAACAAATATTAACAACGCAACCAAATAGAAACGCAAACGTATCATAGAACTTCCTCTAAAACTTAGCCCTTCCCTTTCACATTCAATTTCATTGCTTATTATACTCTTTGTCGGTAAGCGACTCGCAAAAGGGTCTAAAGTTTTAAGATTCTTCTCCCGCCTTGTAAGAATCTTGCCGCCTGCAATCGTCATAATTTTATGGACATCCCAGCCCTGACCACCGCGCAAATGATTGAAGTGGACCGTCTGACGATCGAGGACTACGGCATCGAACTGCTTCAGATGATGGAAAACGCCGGACGTAACTTAGCCGAACTGGCAGGCAGGATGCTCGGCGCATCGCTCTCCGGACGAACGGCCTGCGTGCTGTGTGAACGCGGGAACAACGGCGGAGGCGGGATGGTCGCCGCCCGGCACTTGCACAACCGCGGCGCAGACGTGCACATCATCCGGTTGGCTGGCGAGCTGAAAGACGTTCCGGCTAAACAATGGCAGATTTTGGAAAATATAGGAATGGACAACGAGCTATACTACGAACTATCTGAGGCAAACATCATCATCGATGCGCTGATCGGCTAGAGGGTACAAGGCGACCTGCGCCCAGATGTGGCCGTCTGGATAGAGAAGATCAACGCTGCGAACAAGCCCGTCCTTGCGCTGGAAGCACCCTCAGGGTTGGATACGACTTCGGGAACGGCGGGCAGGCCTACGGTCCGGGCAGATGCGACCATGACGTTGGCATTGCCCGAAGTCGGGCTAATGAGCGAGTCGGCAAGTCCCTACGTAGGGAGTCTGTACCTGGCAGATATCAACGTACCGCCGCGGTTGTATAATCGGCTAGGCCTGGAAGTTGGAAATATATTCGAGCAAGATTCGATTGTCAAAATAAGGGAGCGAGGATGACTGACTTATATAACAAAAAGCCTTCGGAAATTGTGGTATACAGCACCGTCTGGTGCCCGGATTGTAAACGCGCCAAACAATTCTTCGGCGAGCAACGCGTTGCCTACACAAACGTGGACATCGAACAGGATGAAAAGGCAATGGCCTTTGTCGAAAAGGTCAACAGCGGGATGCGCATCGTCCCGACCATCATTTTCCCCGACGGGAAAATCCTGGTAGAGCCATCCAACGCAGACCTGGCAAAGAAGCTCGGCCTGACCACTAAGGCCCAGTACAAATACTATGACGCAATCGTGATTGGCAGCGGCCCGGCCGGGTTGACGGCTGCGCTCTACCTGGCACGCGAAGGCAAGAAGACACTCGTGATCGAAAAAGCGGGGCTGGGCGGGCAAGCGGGAGTCACGCAAACCATCGAAAATTTCCCCGGTTTTGACGAAGGCATCTCCGGCGCAGAGTTCGCTGAGCGGTTGGGTCGTCAGGCGCGCAAGTTCGGTGTGGAAATCCTGCAGGCGCAGGAAGTGAAGAACATCAGCCGCGAGGGACAATATCTTTGCGTGGAGACCGGTGATGGCGACTCGTATGGGGGAAAAGCCGTTTTACTAGCGACCGGCGCGAGCTACCGCCGTCTGGGCATCCCTGGCGAAGAGGAACTGATCGGCACGAACGTGCATTTCTGCGCCACCTGCGACGGGGCATTCTACAAGGACAAAAGGGTGCTGGTCATTGGCGGTGGGAATAGCGGCTTCGAGGAGGGCCTGTTCCTGACCAACTTTGCCAGGCAGGTGGACATCGTCGAGTTCATGCCAGAAGTAAAGGCAAGCCAAATCTTGCGCGAAAAGGTCGCTTTTATGGAAAACATGAAAGTGACCGTCAACCATGCGGTGAAAGAATTCCGGGGCAAAAACAAGCTGGAAGCCGTCCTGGTGGAAGACCGCGCTACGGGCGAGATCAAAGAATGGGATTATGACGGTGTGTTCGTCTTCATCGGGCTGACCCCCAACAGCGATCTACTTAAAGGAAAAGCCGATTTAGATAAATGGGGCTTCATCCAGACAAAACACATGCAAACCAGCATGGAGGGCGTCTTCGCTGCCGGGGATGTGCGCGCCGACTCGACCAAGCAGGCTGCTTCCGCTGCCGGAGAGGGCGCCAGCGCGGCGCTCGCTATTCGGGAATATGTGAAGGGGATTGGGGATTAAATTTTTCGGCCGAGGGTATAAAACTACCTGAGTCTTTGAATGAGTTGCACGTCCATTGGCCGTGGTGCAACGGGCAGATTCTTTATCGACAAAAAGGCGTCTACAATCACCGGGTCAAAGTGCGACCCGGCTTCCTCGCGAATGATCCGGCGGACTTCCTCGGGTGCAACCGGACTGCGATAAGGCCGGTCGGAGGTCAAGGCATCCCACACGTCCACGACAGCAAAGATGCGCGCTGCTAAAGGAATCTCTTCGCCTTTCAAATTCCTTGGATAGCCCGACCCGTCCCATTTCTCATGATGACAATAAGGGATTTCTATCGCCGGATGTAGAAAGTCAACTTTCTCCAGCATCTCCTTTGCGAAATCCGGGTGCAATTCCATAAACTTGCGTTCTGCCAGGGTCAGCTCACCGGGCTTAAGCAAAATACTATCAGGGATCGCCATCTTACCAATATCATGCAACAAAGCGCCCCGTTTGATATGCTCCAGCACATCGCCATTGATGCCGAATTTT
>Ga0209536_100007394_pt1 | contig 16661 bp, 13 predicted proteins | sample DeeMarSeWOR28_12_FD_187461 | JGI IMG/M metagenome (GOLD analysis project Ga0209536, IMG submission 187461) | Marine sediment microbial communities from White Oak River estuary, North Carolina - WOR-2-8_12 (SPAdes) (version 2) | ecosystem: Environmental > Aquatic > Marine > Intertidal zone >... | reverse complement strand
GTCTGCTATGAGGGTATGGGCAATACCTTCCTGGAACATCTCCCAGGCCGTCAGCTTTGAACCCTGGTTCCAGGGCCGTGTTTCATCCACCCAGACATGCACGGGGATATTCTCCCGATGGGCAGCATAAATGGGCGCCGTTGCTGAACCATAGTCCACAAATGCCAGCCAGCCGGCGTTGCAGTGCGTCAGGATATTGACCGGTTCGCCATTTTTTCTTGTGCTTATCTCCTTGATGAGCTGCAGCCCGTGTTCTCCTATTCTGCGGCAGAAATCTGCATCTTCATCAGCTATCCGGTTGGCAGTCTCGTAGGTTTTCTGGATCCTTTCTTCAGGGGTCGATAAATTGGCAATGGCTGTGAGCTGCCTGTGCACGGCCCAAGACAGATTTTTGGCAGTTGGCCTGGTATCAAGAAGTTTACGGGCGGCCTCAGCAAAATAAACCTCGGCATTTTCAGGCGGAGCGTGCAGCGCAGCACAGTAAATGCCATAGGCAGCGGTGGCACCGATAAGCCCCGCACCTCTTACATGCATATCCCGTATTGCGGTTACAAAGTCGTCAACTGTTTGCAGCGCCTCGATGATAAATCTGTGGGGGAGACAGCGCTGATCAATGATCTCAATTACTTGCGGATTATCTTTCCTGGGCCAGATAGTTCTGTAGTGGGTAGCATTAACCTTCATGATGGTCGGTAAAGTCAATCCTGCTGGCGGAGGCTGTTAAAAATATGTTGTCAGTATATAATACGATATGAGACCCATACCGAGCGTGCCGTATGCCAACAGTCATGGTATGCAGTCATCCTTCATTTTTTTCACCAGAAAAGCAAAGGTAAGTCCCGCAAAAATGAAGGCCAGTATGATGTGTATAATGTTTTTCATTGCAAAAGCTTAAAAACAGTTTGCTGGGAATACCGTTTAGGTGGATATTATAATACTACTTGCGCAGGGAGGCAAATAAAGGATCATGTTCTTCGGCAGCACACTGTCGGCCGCATTAAGCCCATTGTATAACTGCATACCTGCCGGTTCAGAATGTATCATACCGAGACAGGGACAACAAGCGATTATGGAGATAGAACTTTTTGATGGTCGAAAGGGATAAAGCGGGAAAAACAACTGGCCCGGTTCTGACAGTTGCAGCGCAATGCCACTTGTCAGGGATCCCCACGTCCTTTCTTACAGCACTGCAGAACAGGCTGACCATTGACAACCCCAAATATCATGCTGCCAAAAAATATGGCCGTTGGGTAGGTAAGAATTTCGCCCAGAAGCTCTATTTCTACACCTTGGATGAAACCGGCATTTATTTTCCCAGGGGCTTTGCGGCACAGGCTGTGGCACTTTGCAAAACCTACATGGGCCGGGGGCCGAAGATTGAAGACAAAAGGCGCAGGTTGCCGGACGTCGGTTTCAGTTTTCAGGGGAAATTGAGAGCATACCAGAAAGAAGCTGTTGCCGATGTCCTGCGTAAACATTTTGGTGTCTTGGTTGCCGGTACCGGTTCGGGAAAAACAATTATGGCGCTTGAGGTGATAGCCCAAAGACGTCAGCCGACGCTGGTCCTGGTGCACAGCAGAGAATTGATGTACCAGTGGGAGGAACGGGTCCGTCAGTTCCTGGGAATTCAGGCGGGACTTGTAGGTGACTCGAAATTTACTATAGAGCCCCTGTCCATTGCGATTGTCAATACCGCCCGCAAGAAGCTGGATGAATTGATACCCTGTTTCGGTCATCTGGTTGTTGACGAATGCCATCGGGTGCCTGCTACTCTTTTTACCGAGGTTGTCAAAAGGTTTGATTCCTATTTCATGCTCGGGCTGTCTGCAACCGCATATCGCAGGGAGGACGGACTTACCCGTCTGATCTATCTCTTTATGGGAGAGCGTTCTCATCAGGTAAATCCCCAAAAGCTGGCAGAAAGCGGTGCTGTCCTGAAACCAGAATTTATCCAGAAACCCACCGTTTTCAAATATGTCTTTCGCGGCAACTACCAGACCCTGATGAATTCCTTGACCAAAAATGATGCAAGAAATCTACAGATTGCCGATGACATCAATGCTGAAGCACGCAAAACCGAAGGTACAATACTCGTTGTCAGTGACCGCGTGGCACATTGCGAGAAATTGGCAAAGCTGCTGGCTGAAAAAGGGCTGCAGGCAAGTGTGCTGACCGGGCGGCAGCCAGCCCAGTCCCGTTCAGCGATTGTAGAGTCTCTGCACCGAGGGGAGGTCAAAGTCCTTGTTTCGACCCTGCAGCTGGTCGGCGAAGGCTTTGATGTTGCAGGCCTGACCACGCTTTTTCTCACCACGCCGATCAAGTTTACAGGCCGGCTCCGACAGGTTATCGGCCGCATTCTCAGGCCGGCTGCCGGTAAGCAGGCAAAAGTTATCGATTACGTGGACGAACAGGTGGGTGTTTTGAGAAATTCAGCGAGAATTAGGCGCCGGGCGTATGAGCAGGACAACAATGGAGCCTAGATCAGGGCCGGAAAATTTCGTGATACTTCTGTAAGTAAGTGTTGCTCCGTCTTCAGGAGAAACAGGGTACAATAGTGTATGCCCGCAGTATAAAAAAACGCCTGGAGCTCTCGCGTGCCGACTCTCTTTTGGGTGTCGGAATCTGTTGCGCCAGCGAGACAGGACCCGAACCTCCCCAGCCTTGAATCTGGTGTACATCCACTACCTCATTGATTCAGATTCGGGATAAAATATATGCTGGTAACGCTTGCAAGTCCTTGATAATAAGGGTAATGATACGGTTGCAGTAATTGTGTCACTCTTTATCTGCCGGCTCTTTGCTGCAGTACATTGCCGGCATAAGGGCACAAGGCTTAAATGCATATTGTTTACAGACGATAATTGCTTGCACATAAGTCATACCGAAACCATGGATAACCGGGGGTGGAAATGAAAGATGAAAAAGCCGCCAAGGCCCTTATCAATAAACTTGATAAGCTGCTGCGGAGTAAAATGTCACCGATTTACAAAAGGTACAACGTATCTATGCAGGACGTGCTGACGCCGCTCATGTGGAAGCCTCTGGTCCTGGTCATCGGCAACTATTCATCCGGGAAATCGACTTTTATCAACGAACTACTCGATATGCCTGTGCAGAGGACAGGCCAGGCCCCGACTGATGATTGTTTTACCATTTTAACATCTCCTGGAGAAGGTGAAAGCGAGGAGGAGATCCCCGGTGGCAATATCGTCAATGATGAACGGTTGCCGTTTGCCCCTCTCATGCCGTTTGGTGAAAGATTATTTTCCCACCTCCGCATGAAAAAGGTCAGATCCCCGATTCTGGAGAATTTCGCAATTATTGATACACCGGGCATGCTTGATTCAGTCACCGAAAAAGACCGCGGGTATGATTATCTCGGTGTGGTGGGGGAACTGGCCAGGATGGCTGATTTAATTATCCTGATGTTTGACCCGCACAAGGCTGGAACGATCAAGGAAACCTATCAGGCTATCAGGAGTACGCTTCCAGGTTCAACGGGTGAAGACAGGGTGCTTTATGTCCTGAACAGGATCGACGAGTGTGATAATGTCCCTGACCTGGTGCGCTCTTATGGAACGCTGTGCTGGAATCTCTCGCAGATGACGGGCCGCAAAGACATACCAAGAATATATCTCACCTTTGCAGCCAAGGAAGGGGATGTGCCGCCCCAGGGAGTGGAGTCCTGGGTCAGTGAACGTGATGAGTTGAAACGTGCTGTTGAAACAGCACCGACCATGCGTATAAACCATGTATTTCAGGAGGCTGAGCGGGGTGTCCGGGAACTTGATCTGCAGGCCGAGGCCCTTGCTGCCTTTAAAAGAGGTTTTGGCCTCCAGGTGCAGAAGGCTTTGAAGGTTGGTTTACTGGTTTCCCTTCTGGTTTTCTGGTTCGGAGACCTGCTACTCAAACTTATTGCAGGCTTTCCCCAAACGACCATGCTCGGCTCGCTCTTTTCAAGAGCTTTTGATGACAGGGTTCTTATCTTTCCATCGCTGGCGGCCTTGCTGGTTCTTGTCATGACCGCTGTTGCCATAGGCAGTTTTATATTTCCCAGGTTCAAAAAGAAAACGCTTGAAGACCTGGATAATCTCGTCCCTTTTGAAACGGCTTATAAGCGTGATCTCTGGCGGCGTGTGCGTGAACGGGTTTCAACCCGCATAGAGGAGGAAGGCTTCAAGCAACTCTGGATCAGTCATTCCTGGTACCAGCGCCGCCTGAAGAAATTTCTTGCCAAGGATATCGGTCGTCTGAAGAGCAAGTGGTAAAAAAGCTGTGAGCTTCAAGTTGGCTACTGCCGGCAGAAAACCGTCTACACTTGAGCCCTGCTTCCTTATTTGCCCTCCTCTTCCTCCTTGACCAGGGGGCAGGACTTTTTCTTGAAAAATTCATAGTAAAGCAGCGGCACCGCGATTAATGTCAGGGCGGTTGCGGCTACCGCACCGAACATCATAGCTATGGCCAGTCCCTGGAATATGGGATCAAAAAGCATGACAAAGGATCCTATCACAACGGCTGCGGCGGTCAGGACAATGGGACGGAAGCGGACTGCCCCGGCAGAGATGAGAGCTGTCCTCAAATCGCCGCAGTCGCGCCATTCCATCTGGACAAAATCAACGAGCAGAATGGAGTTGCGCACAATAATGCCGGCAAGGGCAATGAAGCCGATCATGGAGGTAGCGGTAAAAAATGCCCCGAACATCCAGTGGGCCGGAAGTATGCCCACCAGGGTAAGGGGGATTGGAGCCATGATGACGAGCGGAGTAATAAAACTCCTGAACCAGGCAACGACAAGTACGTAAATAAGGATCATTACAGCTGCAAAGGCGATGCCAAGATCACGGAAAACCTCGTAGGTGATATGCCATTCACCGTCCCATTTCATGGCATACATATCCTCCATCCAGGGCTGTACCGCAGAGTATTGTTTCAGTTCATAGCCTTCTTCAAGTTCAAGCTGCTTTATCTTTTCCTTCATCTCCAGGATGGCATATATCGGACTTTCCTTGGAACCGGCGACATCGCCTGTAACATAGGTGACTCGCTTGAGGTTTTTGTGGTAGATGGTTTTCTCCGCCATTTCTTCTTCAACTTGTACCAGGGCACCAAGAGGAACCAGGGAGCCGTCTGCAGCCGGCACTCCGATACTTTTCAATGAGGCCGGATGTGCCCTCGCAGCCAGCGGCAGCCGCAGGAATATTTCTACAGGCTCTTTTTCATTTTCATAATGGATCAGACCTGCGGTCATGCCGTTTAAACCTATGCGTGCGCTCTGTGCCACTGCTTCCGTGCTTATGCCATGCGCAGCAGCTTTTTCCTTGTCGACCACAAGATTTATTTTCTTCTGTTCATCTTCTACAAACCAATCCACATCTACAACGCCGTCTGTCTCTGTAAATATTTTTTTGATTGCAGATGCAATTTCGACCTGGCGTTCAGGGTCAGGGCCATAAACTTCCGCGACCAAGGTGCTCAGGACCGGAGGGCCTGGAGGAATTTCTGCTACTTTTATGCTGGCGCCATAACGGTTTCCAAGCTCTTTTAAGGTCGGGCGCAGACGCTTGGCCAGGTCATGGCTCTGCTGGGCTCTTTTTTCCTTGGCAACGAAATTGACCTGCAGATCGGCAACATTGGAGCCGGCCCGCAGGAAATAATGCCGCACCAGACCATTGAAATTGTAAGGTGCAGCTGTGCCGATATACGTCTGGTAATCTGTGACCTCCGGGACTGTCTTCAGGAATTCCCCCATCTCCCGGGTCAAGGCGGCGGTGTCTTCCAGAGTGGAACCTTCAGGCATATCGATTATCACCTGCAGTTCACTTTTGTTGTCAAAGGGCAGCATTTTGACGGTGACTTTTTTAAAAGGCAGTAAAAGTAGAGCCATGCCGAGCAGGACACCCACAAGCAGCAGGGCAACAATTCTTTTTGCCGAACTGTCAAGAAGAGGGCCGATAAGTTTTGTGTAAATCCTGAGAAGTCTGCTCTCTTCTCTGGGGGAGTCGTTATCATCGTGCTTTACATTTTTTAAGACCAGGTAACTCAGCCAGGGACTGACAATAAAGGCCACCAGCAATGAAAACAGCATGGCAGCGGAAGCGCCCACCGGGATAGGTCGCATGTAAGGACCCATCAGCCCGGAAACAAAAGCCATGGGCAAAAGGGCTCCGATAACGGCAAAGGTGGCAAGAATAGTGGGGCTGCCGACTTCATCAACGGCCAGGACGGCGGTGAGCGGATTTATTCTGTACATTTTGAAATGACGATGGATATTTTCCACTACGACAATAGCATCGTCAACGAGAATACCTATGGAGAAGATCAGGGCAAAGAGGGTGACCCGGTTTAAGGTATAGCCGTAAAGATAGTTGATCAGCAGGGTGAGAGCGAGGGTCACCGGAACAGCAACACCGACCACCACTGCTTCACGCCAACCCAAGGTGAAGGCAATAAGGATGATGACCGAAACAGTTGCAATTAGCATATGCTTCAGGAGTTCATCCGATTTTTCCTTGGCTGTTTCGCCATAATCCCGTGTCACTGTTACCTGGAGATCAGACGGGAGCAGGTTGCCCTTGAGGGCTTCCACCTTTTTCAGGGCTTCATGGGCTACAGTGCTGGCATTGGCTCCTTTTTTCTTGGAAACGGCAATTGTAACGGCCTCGAACTGTGCGGCGGCCTGTATCAATCCTTTTTCTCCGGCAGCAGGCCCCAGTCCCATGAAAACATAATTGGCGGGCTCTTCAGGGCCATCTGTCAAATGAGCAACATCACGCAGGTAAACTGGTTTATCGTTATAGATCCCCACAACAACAGACGCAACATCCTCCATATCAGTGAGAAATCCGCCTGTTTCCACTGTAAACTCCCGGTTGGCTGCTGGAAATGTTCCGGATGGAAGTACGAAGTTGGCCTGCTGCAGGGCCTGTATGATCTGTAATGAAGATGTATGGTATGCCTTGAGCCGCGACTGGTCAAGGTTTATAACCACCTGGCGTTTCTGCCCGCCGATGATGGAAAACTCGGAGACGTTCTGGTCTTTTTTAAGTGCATCGGCGAGTTCCGCTGCTACTCTACGCAGTTCATATCCCGAGTACCTGTTCTGAGCGTCCCAGAGGGTCAGGGTCAGGATAGGAACGTCGTCAATGGATTTGGGTTTGACAAGAGGCTGGGTGACACCGGGAGGGATCTTGTCAAAGTTGGCCATCAGTTTGTTGTAGAGGTTGACAATAGAGTCCTCCATGTTCTCCCCGACATAAAAACGCACAATGGTGAGGTTCATGCCCGGCCTGACAATGGAATAGATATATTCCACTCCCTTGATTTCCCAGAGAAATTTTTCCATGGGCAGGGTGACGCGCTCTTCAACCTCCCGGGCCGAGGCGCCGGGATATGCCACCATGACATCTATCATGGGCACAACTATCTGGGGCTCCTCTTCGCGGGGGGTTATGGCAACTGCAAAAATTCCAAGCAACAGCGAAGCTAAAACCATCAAGGGTGTCAGCTTGGACTTGATGAAGGCCTTGGCTATCCTGCCGGATATACCCATCTTTTCCATACTATTTACCTGTCTGCAGCATTGCGCCGTCCACTATCTTTGCGCTGTTTTCTGCGACAATGGTATCACCCACCTTCAACCCGGAGAGGATCTCCAGGTTCCCACCGTATGCCTTGCCGGGCCGGACAAGCCGGTAGGTGATGACCTGGTTGGAGTCAACCACATAGACACCCGTGAGCTGGCCCTTGGTGACCACAGCCTCAGCAGGTACAAGGAGCACCTCCTGATGTCCCACGGGGATTCTTACCCTGGCGTAAAGGCCGCTGTGCAGATTCGTTGCATCCGGCAGCGTAATGAAAATCTTGAACGTCCGTGAACGCGGGTCAACAGCGGGCACGGTTTTTGATATTTTCCCCTGCAGCTTTATATTCAGAGAGGTTATTTCAACCTCAACATCGGTGCCGGATGTGATTTGTCCGGCAAAACTCTCATCTATTTCAGCCTCTAGCCTGTAGCGGGAAGTATCCTCGATGGTCAGCAGTCGCATGCCCGGCATAGCCATTGTGCCGGGATCAATAAACTTTCCAGTAACAATTCCATCAACCGGGGACTTTATTTTCTTGTAACCCTGGAAAACTTTTGCCTCTTCAAGACCTGCCTCTGCGCGCTTGACCATTTCCTGCAGGCGCTTATATTCTGTGGCGGCCACTTTTTTCTGTGTCTCAATGTTCTCGAGCTCTTGGAGTGACAGGGCTTTTTCATCATAGAGGTTCTTAAAACGGCTGTAGGTGTTCTCAGCAAGCTTCATGTTCTGTTCGGCACTGCTGAGTGCCTGAACAGCCTCCCTGTAAGCGGCTTCTGCGCCTGAAAGCTTGTTGCTGATTTCCTCAGAATCAATGACAATGAGAAGCTGGCCGGATTTTACCCGGTCCCCCTCCTTCACGGGTATGGCTGCAACAGGACCCATGATGCGGCTCGCCACCATGCTTTCAACCTCTGGTGTCACAGTTGCCGAAGCTTCGTGGAATAGGGTGGTTTGAGACAACTCTGCCTGCATAGTTTTCACACCTGAAACTGCTTCCCGCGTAACAGTGGCGGTGCCCGGTTCAATTTTGTCCCTGCAGCCTGCCATGGCCAGCAAGAAAAAGCCGGCTAAGACTACGGTTGTTTTATTCATCTATTCGCCTCCTGCTGCATCTTGGTCGGTGGGTGGGGTATTGTTTTCAGGAGATATTGCTTCCACTCCAAGCTCCTGCAGAATGATGCCGCTTTCAAAATAAAGTTTCAAAGTAGCCAGTTGCTGCTCTTTTTGGCGAACAAGTACATTAGTTCTTGCCTGTTCTAGACTCATCTGGGCATCAAGCAGATCTACCAGAGGGGAGAGCGCGTTCTCGTAGCGGATCCTGACCAGTCTCTGGCCTTCTTCAGCTGTGGCCAGGGCTGACCGAGCCAGTTCAGAGTTCTTCTCGACCTCTTCAACCCCAAGAAATGATTCATAAATCTGGAATGTCGCAGCATCTATAAGGCCGGTCAGCTGTTCCCTGGTCTCTGCAATACGGTATTGGGCCTGTTGTCTTTCATGTTTCCGTTTGAATCCGTCAAACAGCTCCCACTTGAAAAGTGCAAAAACCTGCCAGCTTTCACCGTCGCTGCCAAAGGGGATTTCTTCATCGTTGAGTTGATAGGAGGAACCGACTCCCAGGGTAGGAATATAGGCGGCTTCATTGAGTTTGAGAGTGTTCCTGGCGTTTTCAAAGTACAGCTGCATGGCCTGGATATCACGCCGTTCTTCAAGAGTTCCTGTATAGTAATCAAGGTTGTGCAGCATTAAATCCAGGTCATCGGCATCTGTCTTGATGGACTGCTCAAGACCCAGGAGCAGAGCCAAAGAACGTTGAGCGACCTTGAAGTTTTTTTCTGCACTTACCATTTTCTGTTCAGCTTCGGTCACTGCAGTAGCTGCTCTCAGGGTATCGGCATAAAGCCCGAGACCGTTTTTGTAGCTTACCGTGGCTATGCGTAAATGTTCCGCGGCATCCTCAACTCCCTTTTGCACAACATGAATGTATTCCTCCGCCATCTGGGCCATTAAATAGGCCTGGGCCACCTGCAGGGCCACAGCCTCCTGCTTGCGAAAATATTCTTCCTTTTTCGCAGCATAGGCTGTCCTGCTCATGTCCAAACCGATGGAGGCCTGCAGCGCCAGAAGGGGCTGAAAGACTGCAAAAGATGTCTGAAAATCATTTTCCGGGGCCGGGTCATTGAGGACGTTAATATCAAAATCCTGCATGGTAAAACGGCCCTGGTTCATTTTGGACATAAAGACATAGGTGGGATTGTTGGTCCGCAGGAAGCGTTCTTCCAGCGTAAGCTTGGGCATAAGGTTGCTCCGGGCAATACCGATATCTTCTTTGGACGCGGCCAAAGAATTCATGGAGGCGACAATTTCATGATTGTTTTCAAGGGCGTATTGTACCGCTGCCCGGAGTGACATCGCTTCCCCTGCTGAGACCTCCTTACTTAACAGTGTCACGAAGGAAATTATTATCAGCATACAATACATCAATTCCCTGTTATGATATTTCCGGCGCCAAACCGACATCGTTTACTCCTTAATTGTGCAAAATAAAGCCTGCATGGTTTCGATCAGCCTGGTAACTCTGTCGTCAATTATCCTATTGTATATGAAATTCGCCTCTTTGCGGGAGCCGATAATTCCCTGGTTGCGCAGGATGGAAAGATGCTGGGAAATATTGGCATCGGTAGTTTTTATGGCCCTGCTTATTTCGCCCACAGTCATCTCATGATCCTGCAAAAGGCATAGGATCTGGAGCCTGAAAGGGTGTGATATGGATTTAAGCATCGTGGCCAGATCCATGATATGGTCTTTTTCCATAGAAATGCCTCCGGGAATTTAGTATTTAAGCTAGTACTTAAATACTAAATTGTAAAGGGGGTGCGACAAAATGCCGCATTATTTGGAAAATTCAAATATATTGGTGTATTAGGGGAAGCAACTAAAGCAGAAAAAAAAGCAGGAATTACAAATACGGTTCAATCGCCTGGAAGAATTTTTGGGCCATGATTTTATAACCGGCGCCATTTGGATGAATAGTATCGTGCATCAAATTCTCATCACCCATAAGTCCCTCAAGAATATTGGGAATAAGAATTGCTCCGGTCTCTTCAGCCAGTTTTTTGTATTCTTCATCATAGCCGCGGTCCCAGAAAAGCAGCTTGATGCCACCGATTACTACAAGTGCGCCCCTGGCTTGAATTGCAGTAACGATTTCCTGCAGGTTTTTGAAGGCGATTGTTTTATCCACGCCGTTTTTCAGGTCATTTCCTCCCAGCGTTATCAAGACGATACGGGGTGATTTTGACAGAACATCTCTCTCCAAACGCAGTAAAGCCCTGCCTGTCGTATCACCCGGTATGCCTGAATTTATTATCGGCTGTCCGATCATTGCTGCCAAATGGGCCGGATAGCTCTTGTCGCGGGAGGCACCTGTGCCGAAGGTGAGGCTGTCACCAAAACAGATAATATTCTCCCCGTGCAGAGTGACAGGCTCAGGACCACCACATGCCGATAAAAACAGGAAGGCCAGCAGAAGAGAGAAAACAGAACGCAATGGGAAAAAATGCATAATCAGAAAGTAACAACAAGTCCGAGTTGAAAAGCGACATCCACAGCAGTTGCAGTGTTTATGTCCTCGGCAATTGAAATGTCGAGGTAAACATCATCGCTGAATGTCAGGCTGCCGCCAAATACCAGTTGCATGGCAAAGTCTCCAATCTGCTTGAGGTCGCTGTCATACAGGGCCGAATGAGCATCAAGCTGGAGTTTCAGCTGAATGAGTTTTGTCGCCTGCCAGCCTATTCCCATCCTGCCCGCAAGGGCAAAATTCTTCTGGATAGCGGCCAGTTCACCGTCGATGTCACCCAGCAAAAGACCTGCCAGGCCGCCAAATAGGGTAATTCTGTATTTCCCCAGACTTTGTGGATCGTTGATCGTTAGTCCCATTGAGAAATCATATCCACCGCTTCCTGTCAGTTTCTCATAATCACCGGTGGGGAGTTTCAGCTCCGTGCTGAAGATGAGAGCCCTGTTTCCCCAGGGCCGGGTATAGGCGCCATTAATCCGTATGTCGCCTATACCGTTCTGGGAGTCGGACAATTCGAAGGAGGCGCCGGCCCCCGAGAGATATGATATGTGTAACAGGTCGCTGTTTTCTTTGCTTCTGCCGTTTTGTGACATATTGAAAAAATCATGCCAGTCATAGATGAAGTCATCGAGAAAGCCGCCGTCATGACTAATATAGGGCACCTCCAGAGACAGCTGCCAATTGTCCCGAGGAGCAAAACTGACCAGCAGGCTGCCGCGAAATGTTTCGACATCGTTTATTATCTGCTCAGTGGCGCCATTTTCAATATCATAGGTATTGCTGATATTGGCGATCAGATTCATCCGCCATTTACCGGCCTCGGTGAGCGGGCTGTTGTCAAGAGATGGCAGGCCGAAAATCTGCTTGAAGGCAAACTGGTTTACATTATGAAAGGCACGGATTTCTGCCGCAGCAGCAGAATAAAAAAAGCCCGGCAGCAAGACAGCAACAGCCAAAATCAGCAGTGAACGTTTCATGAGAGACCCGGTGAGGTGTAATTTTTTGCCTGACAAATACTTGTTGTTTTTGTCTGCCAAACCCTTTGGTGGCCGTCTGTAAAAAACAGGGAATGCCTGCATGGGATGTCTAAAATAGGTATAGAGCAATGTCAAGGAAAAAGCAGGGTAAGTTTTTTCAGATTTTCTTAAGATAACACTTGACCTCAGGGTGTCTGTGTTGAATAGTATCTGCTGTTAAGAATGATTACTGATTTTTTTCGCGTGATGGAGGATGCTATCTGATAATTTTTCCAACAGATGAGGTGGACCCATGAAAATAACGATTGACAGAAATGTTGTGGAATTTGTTCCGGAAAACGCTGGAGAAACGACTTCAATGGAAACATTGTGGCGGATTCTTATCGACTGCGTTAATGAAACGAAGAACCTGACACCCATCGGTGAGTATGTGCCGATGAAACAAAATCTGGCCCGCTTCACCATCGAGGGAGTGCCGGGTGGCAAGACTGTTATGTCGGAGCAGGTGTCAGAGGAAGACTGCACCTATATCTGCGCAATTTGCAACAAGTACATGAATGTCAAGAAAGGGCAGGAAGTACCTCTCTGTTGTGGCAAGGTGATGGAGGCGGTTGACTGAGAGCGACAGGTTTTATGTGAGCATTAACGGAGTACCGGTATGACTAAGAGAAAAATTGCAGACAGCATAATAATACGGGTTGGCGGCGGCATTCGTGAGGTTCGGCGTGAATCTTTTGAGAAGGCGGAGAAACCTGAATCAGTACATATGGAACCGGGTTTTGAGCAGACTGAGGATACCCACCCATTCGGGGTAGAGCAGGGAATCGCTGTAACTAACGGCCCGAATAAAATTATAAACTGAACATAGGGTACTGTTGTTTTTGATTTTTGTAACTTTCAGCGTGCATGCCCCGCAGATAAAGGGCAAGACCAGGTAAGTAAGAATATTATTCAGCCAACAGTACTTTTGGCGAGTCAGGTAGCGCCGAGCAGTATTTATTGTAATTCATATAAAAAGGCCCCTTGTTCATCTGAGCAGGGGGCCTTTTTATGTTTTTAACTTGAAAAGACTTAATTTGGTGATAAATAAAGAAGTAATTACTAGGTTGCCGCATAAGGTTTGCTCTGAATAAATCAGGACAATAACCTGTGGGAAGAAATGCAAGCACATAGCAAAATAGACTTCAGTCAACCCTCACCGAATATCCTGAATGCAGCAATATCAGGGGCCTGGAAAATAGGCAGCCGGGCATTCTCTCCGGAAACAGTCCTCAGCCGGCTTGAATCAGACCGAGGGATCACAAGTCTCATTGTTGATGCCAATGAGCTGTCAGCCTGGGATACCACGTTTCTGACTTTTATCCGTGCCATAACAAAAGGATGTCAGATGAAAGGTGTTACGCTCGAGATACAGGGGTTGCCGGAAGGGGTAGAACACTTGCTGCATCTAGCCGCGGTTGTACCGGAGCAGAAAGGTGTATCACAGAAGAAGAGACGTTTACCATTTCTTTACGTGGTAGGCGAAAGTGCTATCCATTTTTTTACATCAAGCAAGCAAATGCTCAGCTTCATCGGTGAAGCAACCTTGTCCTTCTTGAATTTTCTTCTGGGAAAGGCCCGCTTCCGCCGTGTAGACCTGCTGGTTTTTATTGAAGAATGCGGGGCCGACTCGCTTCCCATAGTCACCTTAATAAGTATACTCGTTGGTTTAATCCTGGCCTTTGTCGGGGCGGTGCAGCTTAAACTTTTCGGCGCCCAGATATATGTGGCCAACCTGGTTGCCATTGCCATGGCTCGGGAAATGGGGGCGCTTATGACCGGCATTATCATGGCCGGCCGGATTGGAGCCGCTTACGCGGCACAACTGGGGACCATGCAGGTCAATGAAGAGATTGATGCCTTGAGTACCATGGGTATCTCGCCCATGGAATTCCTGGTGCTACCCCGTTTATTTGCCATGGTGCTGATGATGCCGCTGCTGACTTTATATTCGGATCTGCTGGGCATTATGGGCGGTGCAATTGTCGGAGTCGGGATGATGGACATAACCTTAGTGCAGTATTTAACACAGACTCAGGCCACTCTGGATCTGACCAATATATCGCTGGGAATTTCCAAAGCAGGGATATATGCAATCATTATAGCCCTGTCAGGCTGTATGCGTGGCATGCAAAGCGGCCGCAGTGCCGCTGCTGTTGGCGAGGCAACTACATCTGCCGTAGTCACGGCCATCGTCGGTATAATAGTTACAGATGGTATTTTTGCTGTACTGTGTGATGTATTAGGCATATGAAAGAGAAAAGATGACAATGAACCCGGATGCAGAAAATACCCCTCATATCATTGTCTCTGACCTGACAATGGCCTATGGTGATTTTGTTATACAGCGTGATTTGAATTTCACTATTTACCGTAATGATATTTTTATCATCATGGGAGGCAGCGGCTGCGGCAAGAGCACTTTGCTCCGCCACATGATAGGTTTGCAAAGGCCGGCTAAGGGACAGATTTATTATGGTGACATAAATTTCTGGCAGGCTGATGCTGCTGAACGCAGCAGGGTGATGAAAAAATGCGGCATACTCTACCAGAAGGGTGCCCTGTGGAGCTCTATGAGCCTGGCCGAAAATGTGGCCCTGCCTCTGGAAGAATATACCGACCTGCCGGACCGTGATATTAAAGAAATTGTGTCCTTGAAACTTGCCCTGGTCGGTCTTGCAGGGTATGAGGATTTCTATCCTTCTGAGATCAGCGGAGGTATGCAGAAAAGGGCTGGACTGGCCCGAGCCATGGCGCTCGATCCCGATATCCTTTTTTTTGATGAACCGTCAGCAGGCTTGGACCCGGTAAGTGCCAAAAGGCTTGACGATCTTATCCTCCAACTGCGTGACAGCCTCGGGACTACAGTTGTCGTTGTAACCCATGAACTGGCCAGTATATTTGCCATCGGCAACAATTCAGTTTTTTTGGATGGAGCGACCCGCACAATGATAGCCCAGGGCGACCCCCATAAGTTGCTGGCTGAAACTGATGATCCTAAAGTAAAGGAATTCCTCACCAGGGGTGAGGCGGCTTCTCTTGAATCATTAGCAGAATAAAATGAATCAAATTTTGATACGGGATAACAGATGAGCAAAGAGGTGAATAGGATTGCTATCGGCGGATTTGTGGTAGGAGGGATCGGGCTGGCTGTCCTGGCTATACTGGTGTTCGGATCAGGCAAGTTTTTTCAGCAGAAGAGCCTGCATGTTCTGTTCTTTGAAGGCTCTGTCAAAGGGTTGAGTGTCGGGTCCCCGGTAAAGTTTCGCGGCGTTGATATCGGCATGGTGAGAAATATCCAGCTCACAATAAATCCTGACGACCTGGAGTTTTTTGTACCTGTATATGTGGAAATTTTTCGGAACAGGATATCGATCCTGGGAGGCGGACAGCTTGAGAAGTTTGATGATGATGAATCAATAGATACCCTGGTAAACGACATGGGGCTGCGCGGTCAGCTGCAAATGCAAAGTTTGCTTACCGGACAGCTCTTTATCAACTATGATTTTTACCCGGAGACCCCTATCAGGAAAGTCGGCCTGGAGAAAAAAGTATATGAGGTCCCCACGATCCCCACTACCTTGCAGATGCTGACCGATACTCTGGAACAGATCGTTGATGATATCCGCAAAGCAAACTTCCAGGAACTTATAGATAATATTGCCCAAACTGCCAGGGGAGCCAATGAGCTTGTCAATTCACAGGATTTGCAGGAGTCTGCTGCAAATCTGAATAGTGCCCTCAAGGATATGCAGAAGTTTGTAAAGGAGGCGGATAAGCTTGCAGTAAAATTAAACAGCAGGGTTGATTCAATTGCAGATAACGTTGAATCCACAATGGATGATACGCGGAAAATGGTAAACAATATTGATAACCGGGTTGCCCCTCTTGCCGCAGATGTCGAAAGCACCCTGGCCGCAGTCCAGTCTTCATTTCAAAAAGCGGAAAGCCTGCTGGGCGAGGCAGAAAAAATGATATCTGAAAATTCACAGCTGCGGCGGGAAATTTTAGTAACCCTGGAAAGCATGACTGATGCCTCCCGGTCATTGCAGGACTTGACAGATTATTTGCAGCGGCATCCGGAAGCAATCATCACCGGAAAGAATTAACACGGAAGGAGATTACCATGAAAAAAAGGATTCTTGCCGTGGCTATTGCCCTGACACTCAGTAGCTTGATCCTGTTGCTGGTTGGCTGCGCCGGGCGTTCCAAGCCATCAAGATTTTATGTGCTCAGCCCTATGGCCGACCCGGAATTTGCAATGAAAAGCGCGTCAGAGGGCAGGAACGATATTTCCATCGGCATATTTCCTGTTTCACTCCCCAAGTATCTCAAAAAACAGCAGATTGTTACCAGGACCGGTGACAATGAGTTGTATCTGGCAGAATATGACCGTTGGGCCGGCAGAATAGAAGAGGATATCGGGCGCGTCATTGCAGAGAATTTGAGTCTGATGCTTCCTACAGATAAGGTGCTGTCCTC
>Ga0209536_100007393_pt1 | contig 16661 bp, 6 predicted proteins | sample DeeMarSeWOR28_12_FD_187461 | JGI IMG/M metagenome (GOLD analysis project Ga0209536, IMG submission 187461) | Marine sediment microbial communities from White Oak River estuary, North Carolina - WOR-2-8_12 (SPAdes) (version 2) | ecosystem: Environmental > Aquatic > Marine > Intertidal zone >... | reverse complement strand
CCGGTCACGTGCGCCGGCCATAATTCCCGATAAAAAATATCCTCGTGCTCCTCGACAAAGGCGATAGCACGCCTGATATAACCCGCCTCGTCGATGAACCGGGTACGGTGCTGTCGCAGCAGATTGAGCAGTTCCTGACGATGCATGCTCAGATCACCGCGGGATTCTGCACCGCGGCGAGCGCCGCAGCGGCGGCTTCTTCGACATCGGCTTCTCGGCCCGACAGCGTCAGGCGCCCGTGGGCACCTACCGCGCGCACGTCAATAAGCGTTATGTCAGCGGCTTTTTCCGCCTGGTTAGCCGCATAGACGATGTAACCGGCAGGCTGCACCTCGAGAATGAACATGCTCTCCCCCGGCAGCATCATGGAGCCACCACGGTGCTGGCGATTGATCAGCACCGCGTGGTCGTTGGTCATGCCCCGAATGATTTCCTGCCATTCTATCACGCAACGTTCGCGATCTTTTGCTTCTGAACCAATACTGGAAAGCAAAACCCGTCCGGACTGCATGACATCACTCTGATCGCGGCTGTGGACAACCATGGAACCGAATGCGCGTTCCACCACCTGCTGTGTAAGCTTGACCTGGCTCGCCTTCAACGCGATGTCGGTGACGCGGTGCACAGCCATACCCGGAGCCACTTCCACCCATAGACAGGCATCGCCGGGCACCGGTGGGAAACCCTGGGAAACAGATGCCATATATTCAGCAAGCTGGGGCTGCAGGGAGTCGATGTAGACATAGGTCCTGAGTTTAACCATGGTATGTTTTATGCCCTGACTGCCACTTGTCTCTGTTGCTCAGTTGATCCATTATCGATTTGACGCGCTATTGGCTGCTTCAGTTACGCCAAGCATCAGCATCGGACCCGTGAAAAGAGAGATCTCTCGCATGCGGCACCACATGATGCTGCCGGTGTTCGCCTGATTGAGCGGCGCCCATAGCTTCGCTGGAGAATCTTAGAAAAACAGACACTTTTATACAAATGAATAATTTCTTTTGTATAGATAGACTATTATCTATACTTCATTTCAAGCTGGAAAGTGACTGCTCAAGCCGTACGGGTTCGTACGTGAAGCCGAACTGTTCCAGCGACAATAGCATAAAACGCACTGCTTGCGATCAAACCTCCGGGCCAATATAGCTTGATCCTGCAGTGAGCGTGAGGAAAAAAACGTGTAGAAGCAGACGATGGGTCTGTTCCCTTCTTGCCTCTTCTTCAATGCCTCTTATCCTGTCAGACAGCTTTTCTGTAGATGGCTATTCGCTGCGCTACTGTATTTCGCCATCCGCAGTCGGTTATTTGTCTGTACCGCCTTTTATGCTTATCATTTGCAGCCTTCTCCACATACCTGGTGCACCGAATGAAAAACCGCTGGTCGGAATCCGACGCTGCCAAATATGCAGATAACGCACTGCAACTCCGGGTCTACAGCTCGCGGCTGCTGGGCGGGGAAGAAGACCTGGTGCTTCACGGCGGCGGCAATACCTCGGTCAAGATCACTGAAAAAAACCTGTTCGGTGATGATGAAGACATTCTTTATGTCAAAGGCAGCGGCTGGGACCTGGGTGACATCGAAGCTGAGGGCTTTGCGCCGGTAAGATTAAAGATCCTGCAGCACATGGCAAGCTTCGATCAACTCGGTGATGCTGACATGGTGCGCATGCAAAGAGCGGCGATGACGAACCCCTACGCACCCAACCCCTCTGTCGAAGCCGTGCTGCATGCGGTTATCCCGTTCAGGTATGTTGACCATACCCATGCGGATGCCGTCGTTACCATCACCAACACACCGGGCGGTGAAGACAAAATCAGGGACCTGTATGGTGACAGGATTGTTATCGTACCCTATGTCATGCCGGGTTTTATGCTGGCAAAAAAGATCTACGAAATAACGAGGGAACTCGACTGGTCGCAATGCGATGGCATGGTATTGCTTAATCATGGTGTGTTTACTTTCCACGATGACGCCAGGCGCAGCTACGAGAACATGATCGATATTGTTTCTGCTGCAGAGCACTATATCGAACAGCATGCAAACATAAAGCCACCCGCTGATAATAAGAATGATGTCGATCTACAGCGGCTGGCAAAAACAAGAAAACAGGTCGCCGAAAAAAGAGGTGCTGCTGTTTATGCATTGCTGGATAACAGCCCGGAAGCATATACATTTTCCTGCCTTGATAATGTTGATGCCATTGCATGCCGGGGGCCGTTAACACCCGACCATATCATTCGCACCAAGCAGGTACCGTTGATCTTCGGCGACAATGATGATGGCAACCCCGACCCGGTTGATGACTACGCTGCAGCCTACCAGGCTTATTTTGATCGCAACGCAAGTGCACAGCAGACCTGTCTCGATCACGCACCCCGGTGGGCAGTGTGGAAAAACCAGGGCCTGATAGCATTTGGCGCGACACTGAAAGAAGCCGCTGCTATTGCTGACATCAGCCGCCATACCATCAAGGCCATCCAGTGGGCGGAACACATCGGCGGCTGGCAGGCCTTGCCGGAAAAGGACCTGTTCGAAGTGGAATACTGGGAACTGGAGCAGGCGAAGTTACACAAAAGCCGGGCCGGTGCTGAATTCCAGGGCAAAATCGCGCTGGTCACAGGTGCAGCCAGCGGCATTGGCAAGGCCTGTGTAGAGGCGCTGGTCGAAAAAGGCGCTGCCGTTGCTGCACTGGATATTGACCCGGCAATCAACGGCATGTTCGGCCGGGACCAGGTTCTGGAGCTCGGCTGTGATGTAACCCGTGATGCAGACCTGAATCATTCAGTTCTGGCGACTGTCAGGCAATTTGGCGGACTCGACATCGTGGTCAGCAATGCCGGCATTTTTACCGCGAATGAAACCATCGAACAGATGAATGATGATAGCTGGCGCCGGAGCATGGATGTCAACCTGAACAGCCACCAGCGCTTGATGAAGGACTGCATACCCTTGCTGCGGCACGGCATTGATCCCGCAATTGTAATTATTGCTTCGAAAAACGTACCGGCTCCCGGGCCCGGTGCCGGTGCTTATTCAGCCGCAAAAGCAGGACTCACACAACTCGCCCGGGTCGCCGCCTTTGAACTCGGCGCTGACAATATCCGTGTAAACACCATTCACCCGAACGCAGTGTTCGACACCGCTGTGTGGACGGATGAAGTGCTTCAGGGCCGCGCAAAAAGTTATGGCATGAGCGTGGATGAGTACAAGGCTAATAACGTATTGCATACAGCGGTGACTTCGGAAAATGTCGCAGACATGGTGTGCGCCATGGCGGGAAAAACATTCGCAAAAACGACCGGTTCACAGGTACCGGTGGACGGCGGCAACGAACGGGTCATTTAATATGAAAGTCGAAGGCAGGGATTATCAGACAGTCTGGATGGAAGGCGATACGGTTTGCCTGATCGAGCAGAACCTGCTGCCGTTCGAGTTCAAAATATTCAGAGCAGCAAATTACAGAGATAGCTGCATGGCCATATCAAGCATGATTGTCAGGGGTGCAGGTGCGATCGGCGCCACTGCAGGTTACGCCATGGCACAGGCATTCCTTGAAAACGGCAATGACCGCGGCTACGTCGAGACCGCACGGCAGCAGATCGAAAATACGCGTCCCACGGCACAAAACCTGTTCTATGCCGTCGAGCGCGTGTACAAGGCTGGCCAGCTTTCAATTAAACATGCCGTCAATGAAGCACATCAGATTGCCGATGAAGATGCCGCTGCATGTAAACAAATCGGTGAGCTGGGAAATGATCTGATCGCGGACGGCAGCAATATTGAAACACATTGCAATGCAGGCTGGCTGGCATTCGTTGATTACGGATCTGCACTGTCACCCGTTTATGCGGCACACCGTAGCGGCAAGCAGGTTTTTGTTTATGCCGATGAGACCAGGCCCCGTGGCCAGGGTGCACGCCTCACCGCCTGGGAACTGAAAAATGAAAACGTGCCCCACGCGATCATCGCGGATAACGCCGGTGCACACCTGATGTCACAGGGCAAGGTGGATATGATGATCGTCGGCTCGGACCGGATCGCAGCCAACGGCGATGTGGCCAACAAGATCGGCACCCTGGAAAAAGCCATCGCTGCCAACTATTACGGCATTCCTTTTTACGTTGCTGCGCCGGTGTCAACGATTGATTTTGACTGCGCCTCCGGCACCGGCATACCGATCGAGCAAAGACATCCGGATGAAGTACTGTATCAAACCGGACCCGATGCCGAAGGTAAACTGGAAAAAATACGCGTCAGCTCACCCGCCTCGGACGCGCTGAATCCTGCATTCGATGTAACACCCGCCGAGCTGGTGACGGCCATCATTACCGACCAGGGCATTTTCAAACCGGAACAACTGGCGGCCCTGAAAAACAGTCAAGACGACGAGTAATGCTTATACGCCAAATTAAAAATTCCTCTATAACCGCAGAGGCGCGGAGATGCAGAGAAAACTTTTAAAACATCTTTTGCCGCAAAAAACGCGAAGAGCGCAAAAAAACGTTATTTTGGTTTTTTAAATTTTGCGCATTTTTGCGTGCTTTGCGGCAGAAAAATATTTTCTCTGTGTACTCAGCGCCTCTGCGGTTAAAACGATGTTATGGCTGGATCATTCTTCCCGGCAGCGCGGTCAACGACAAACTTACGCCCATACTTGCCGCTGCTATAATGACCGACCATGAGTAGCACAGCCGGGAACCAGGTCATTCTAACCACACTGAATGCACGTTATATGCATACAGCTTTTGGTTTGCGCTACCTGTATGCCAACCTGGGTGAGCTTCGATCGGCTGCGCGTATAGAAGAGTTCAGTATTCAGCAACGCCCTATCGATATTGTGGAACAGCTATTGAAACATCGCCCGAAAATTATCGGTTTCGGTGTTTATATCTGGAATGTCGCCGAAATAACCAAAACCGTTGAGCTGCTAAAACAGATCTCTGCAGACACTGTAATTGTGCTTGGCGGCCCTGAAGTCAGCCACCTGCCCGACAAGCCTGCTGTAGTTGATATTGCCGACTACGTTGTGATGGGCGCAGCCGAGAAAAGTTTCCGGGATTTATGCCGGTCAATATTATCCGGCGACAGGCCCCTGCAGCGCGAAATCCAGAGTGACGAGCTGCCGCTTGATCAGATACAGATGCCCTACCGGTACTACACCGATGAAGACATAAAAAATCGTTTGATTTATGTCGAGGCTTCTCGCGGCTGCCCGTTTAAATGCGAGTTCTGCCTGTCATCACTCGATAAAACATCGAAGTCTTTTGAGCCGGGTCTGTTCCTTGATGAAATGGACAGCTTGCATCAACGCGGGGCACGGAACTTTAAATTCATCGATCGCACTTTTAATTTGAGAGTGAGCAGCAGCATTGCAATTCTGGAGTTTTTTCTGCAACGCATGAGCGATGATTTATACCTTCATTTTGAAGTCGTGCCTGATAACCTGCCGCAGCGGTTAAAAGCGGTCATCGAGAAGTTTCCTGAACATGCCTTGCAGTTCGAAATCGGCGTGCAAACATTCGATGAAAAGATTCAGACCCTGATCAGCAGGAAACAAAACAATGCAGAAACCCGCGAAAACTTACGCTGGTTAAGGCAGAACACGCACACCTATATCCATGCAGATCTGATTTTTGGTTTACCTTCAGATACCTTAAGCAATTTCGCGAAAAGTTTTGATCAACTGGTCAGCCTCAGACCCCACGAAATTCAACTCGGCATATTGAAACGATTACGAGGCGCACCGTTAAATCGTCATAACCTGGAATATCAACTGCGATACAACCCGGAACCACCCTATAATATTTTATGCACCAGGGATATAGATTTCGAAACGATGCAACGCGTCAACCGCTTTGCACGTTACTGGGATATGATTGCAAATTCAGGCAGGTTCAAAAACACCTTGCCGTTAATTTTAAGAAACAGCCCCTTTGACAACTTTATGCAGCTGAGTGACTGCCTGTATCAAACAACCGGCAGCACGTGGAACATATCGTTACGGCGTTTATTTGTGCTTTTATTCAAAAACCTTGTTGTTCTGGATGATATTGATGAGGATCTGTTACTTGAAAGAATGAAAACAGATTATGAACGCAGCGGTGATAAATCCTCATTCGAATCATTATTAAACAGGGGAAATACAGTGTCGCGAGCTGGTGTTGCGAACAAACGTCAGCAGAAAATGCTGGAAGCATAGGTAGTTTTGATATTCTATATTGTTTCGGAAAATCCGGGCGTTGCGAATCAGGCTCCAGGCTGATAATCGCCTGTGTGACCCGGGACTGTTCAATCTGGCCAACGACTGTGAATTGAGAGATTGTTTAGAGATGACACAACATAGCCTGACCCCTGAAATCCGAAGTTCTGTGATCACGTCAGGGTATACAGCCAATATCATCGCGGGAATCACCATTTTTTCATCCCTGCGTTCACTTTTTCTAGGTCATTTCGTCAACTAGGCGTTAATATACCCGGCTTTATCCAGTTGCACATTCCATGCATCGCGTAACAGACACAGATCGATTATGAACAGCACACTAACCAGACCCGCACACGTACGTAAAACCAAGATCGTTGCCACCATCGGACCCGCCTGTAATACCCCGGAAATGCTCAAGTCCATGATCGAGGCTGGAATGAACGTGGCACGACTGAACCTCTCGCACGGCACACACGAGGCACATAAAGAACAGATCACTCGCCTGCGTGTTGCTGCCAGCCAGCTCGGCAAAAATATCGCGATCATGATCGATACCCGCGGCATAGAAATCCGCACCAGACTGCTGCAGGATGATTCGGCCGATCTCGTACCCGGCGCAAGCTTCAGCCTGTACACAGAAAACCGAACCGGCGATGCCACCGGTGTATCCATCACCTACCAGAAACTGTTCGAAGAAGTCCGCCAGGGTACGCCGATCCTGCTCGATGACGGCGCGATCGAACTGGAAGTCACCCGGGTAACTGATGGCGTGATCAACTGCCGCGTGATTCATGGCGGACGACTGGGTAATTCCAAGAGCGTGAACCTGCCCGAAACCAAGCTGGCACTGAGCGCCGTCAGCCCGGAAAACCGTGATGATATCGTCAAGGAACTGAGTTTTGCCGCGGAAAATGACGTCGACTACATCGCTGCCTCCTTCATCCAGAGCGCTGACGACATACACAAGATGCGTGAAATTCTCGATGAACGTGAAGTGAACATACCCATCATCGCCAAAATAGAAAACAGGGCCGGTGTGGCCAATCTGGAAGAGATTGTTGAGGCTGCCGACGGCATCATGGTCGCGCGTGGTGACCTCGGGGTGGAACTCCCGCTGGCCGACGTCCCCAGCACCCAGAAGCAGATCATCCGCACCACGGTCAGCAACGGCAAACCGGTAATCACCGCCACCCAGATGCTGGCATCAATGGAACACAACCCGAAACCAACCCGTGCTGAAGCCAGCGACGTCGCCAATGCCATTCTCGACGGCACGTCGGCGGTGATGCTCTCGGGAGAGACTGCAGTCGGAAAATATCCTCTGGAAGCGGTACGCACCCTGTCCACCATTGCCTTGCGCGCCGAAGCCTCGCTGAAAGAATACGGCTACCTGCAGAAGATCAAGCCCCACCCCGCTAACGTGGTGACCGAATCGATCGGCCAGGCATCCGTCGGCATGGCCGAGAACCTGAAGGCCGCCGCCATCATCTGTCTGACCGAAACCGGTTTCACCTCGCGCCTGATTTCAAAATACCGTCCGGACTGCCCGATCCTGGCAATTACATCTTCACAGCTGGTTGCACGCAAGCTGTCAATGAACTGGGGCGTGATAGCGCTGCTATACCAGGGTGAACCAACTGACGAGGCACGCATCGAGTTTGCCATTTCGGGAGTAAAGCAACTGGCCTACGCAGATGTCGGCGACACCATGATCATCACCGCCGGGCATCACCAGCAGGCGGGCGGCACGGACCTGATTCGTATCATTACTTTATAGATCTGCAACTGCAGCACTTAATGATGCAGGAGCGACTTTAGTCGCGAACTTCTGTTGATCGTGATTACCAACTTTTGATTTCGCCCTGATGGCGAGTTACTTTTCTTTGCATGCCCAAAGAAAAGACATCCCGGGCGCTCGTGCTTCGCATGCCGTAGCCCGGATGAAGCGCAGCGTAATCCGGGATTATTCCGCGCCCATCAGCATTCCCGGATTCCACTTCGTTACATCCGGGCTACGTTCTACCCAGTTTCCCCGTCGAATAGTGTGTAGGGTGCAATAGTGAAACGTATTGCACCGAATGCATCCGGTGGATTACGGCTAGCGCCTAATCCACCCTACGGGATTTTTTATGAGCTATGTGCTTTAAATTTTTTAACGAACAACTTTAGAGAAATAGTAAGAAATTGATTTTATTTCATCAGCGTCTCCGCGCCTCTGCGGTTTTAACATAGACAACCTTTGCGCCCTTGGCGCCTTTGCGAGAGAAAATCCTGCAACCTGGATACCTGGTGCATCTGCACAGTTAATGCATGATTAGATCTTACCAACCAGGTTGGCGAAGAAGCCCTGGCTGTCATAATCCAGGTCGGTCAGGTCATCTGAAAAGTCGGTAAAGTTATAACCAACGCCAAACTTCAGGTTCTTGCCGATGTGACGATAGACGCCCAGCAACATACCACTGCGTCTGTCCTGTGCTTCGGGCAAATCGAGCAAACGACCTTCGACCAGCACATCCCACTGGTGAACAAAGTGCCAGTCAGCGCGCAAAACATAGAGGTTGGCTGAACTATCAAAATACTCCACGTTGACCCTGTCCTGGCTGACCTGGCCCAGACGATGGGCATATTTACCACCGAGGCTCCAGCGCCGTGATAAATCGTAAATCGCATCGATGGAAAATATATGACTCTTCTGAATATATTCGACCGGTGTGTTCAGGCTTGTTAGCTGTTCGGACGTTGGCATGTTGAAGAAGTAGGTATACTTGAACAGCGAATTCCAGCGGTCGTTTGTTACAGGACGATAGCCGTAACCCAGCACTGCTTCGGTATACTTGCCGTCAAAGAACTCGCCCTGTGAACTTTCACTGTTGGAAAAATTAAGCTTGCCAAGTAAACGCCACGAAGGATCGAGCTGGTGTTGAATATTACTTTTGAACAGCCAGGTCACTCGGTTGTTGATAGCACCGCTTGAGTCTTCGGTGTCATCAGTCCTGTATTCAATCGCAGCTGCACCCAGGGTGGCAGCATGGTTATAACCCAGGGTCAAACCGGCTGCCTTGCGTTCGGTTTCCGCCCCTGTGCGGTCATCGTTCAATGTGCCCACTTCGATATTGGCGCCGTAAGTCCAGCGCTCGGTTGGCGCCAGATCTACGCCCATAGCATGCGTCAGGCCGGTAGGTACGTCACCGTGGGTATAACGCTGCTCACCATAAATACTGGCCGTATCTGAATAGCGGGTACGGAAGCCCGTGTTCATGTTGCCGCTGCGTGAACGAATGCCATTATCGGTGCGCTCGTTAACCATTGCATAGTTCCAGTACAGGCTGGTGCGATCAGAAATCAGGTAGTCAGTACCAAGCTTCGCCCCCGGCCCTGAATCGCCAAAAGAAAGTTCACCTTGCAGATTCAGTTTCTTGGTCGCACGAATTTGGCCACCCGCCCCGATACGGTTATTGTCCTCGCGGTTGCCGGTAGCGTTCGCGGTGAACTGGGTAAAGCCATAGGCCAGCCAGTCCTGTTTCGAATCGTAGGTTGCCTCCAAAGCCAGATCAAAACGGTCACCCTGTTCCTGCGTCACCGGCACGTCGGCGGAATTATCTTCACGGGTGTCGAACCTGCCGCCTGCGTTCAGGCGCCATTTCTCGGTCAACACATAATCCGCATCGGCTTCGACCGCAGCCACCTTGAGCGAGTCTTTCTGGTCGCGGCTGTCCGCTTTCACATTCAGACGGGTACGTTCGGTAATCGGCATGTTCAGCGTACCGCCGTACTGGTCAATATCGGTTGCAGTCAGCTGTCCGGGCGCGGAAAATCCTGCGTCACGGTGCTGCACATAGGCACCCAGCGTACCTGTAGAACCCCTGAAGATTTCTTCCAGCCGGGTAACGCCTTCAATTCGATATGCGCCGGCACTGGTATCCGAGTTTAAACCCTGGTCAAGTTCGTTAAAGGTGAATCCACCGTCATTTGAATCCAGTACACCACTGCCATCGCCTTCGCTGCCGGCATACTCGGCCTTCAACCAGGTACCGGCGTTCTTGCGCAAAGTCAGGTCGATGCCGTTCAATGAATTTTGAACATCGGCCTCATCCTGCTGGCTCACGGTAACACCCAGTTTCACCTGGTCATTAAGCCAGTAATGTGCACGTCCACCGATGGCCACGTCATTGATTTCTTCGAAGCCCGGCGTGTATTCGTAACGCGCCACCAGGTAAACAGGATTGCCACTCAAGGATTCCTCGCGTACCAGCAGATCATCACTCGCAGTTGCAGATAATGGCTCACTCAGAACGATGCGGCCCTGTATGTAATCGATATCGTAGTCGATGGCCGGCACCAGGTTCTTCACGCCGACAACGACTTGCGAGTCCTTGTCGCGTATTTCGATGCGCAAACGGTCCGAGCCCATCAATATGTCCTGGTGACGAAGGTAATACAGCGAACCGCCGGTGCCGCGGTATTCATCACGACCGGAAATGGTTCCGGGCTCGGCCGCAAATCCACCGACCACTATTTTCTTTTCGCCGGAACTTGTTGCTTCAGTACTTTCGTAATGTCCCAATGCACCGTAGAGACCCCTGTCGATATGAGCAAGATCGGTATCCGTGTAGCCGACAATAAAGTTACCCCACATACCGAAGTTTTCCTGCTTGCGTAACTTCACGTAGAACTTGCCGGACGTTGGTGCGTTTTCCCACACGGTGGAGTCATCAGCAAACGTTGGATAGGCAAGATCGGGATCGATGCGGCGGAACAATGCCTTTGGATCTTTTTCGACAAAGTTTGTAAACAGTTCATCGACAGGTCCTTCCTGGGTATCGGCACTGGAAACAAGTTCCCAGTCATCACCGAACTCGCCATTGGTGTAAAACGCCAGTCGTCCATCAACGTTCAGACTGTTGTCATAATGGCTTGTATCACCCGTCACCATTTCAGCTGGCCCACTGGTACTGTCCTGCGCCATGGTGAAATCTGCAATACCGACATAGAACCAGTCATTTTTCTTGAACTGCATTTCGCGTAAATACAATTCACCGTTACCGGCCGGGTCGAGCACGGCCACTTCCACCGTGTGGTAACCTTTCTCGAATATCTCTTCAGCAACAAAGGTACCGTCCTCGCTGACCGGTATACGCCGACCCGCCAGCCAGACACTGTGACCATCGGGAATCTTGCTGCCATTGACCAGTACGGTACCGCCGGCCAGCGGGATGTTGTTGACTGCCAGGTGGTTTTCACCATAACCGACAAGCTGTTCCAGCTGCGCAGTATCGTCAGCGAATGTCTTTATTTCATCTTCGCTGAGCTCATCGACCAGCCATATCGGTAATGCACGGGTTTCATCAAAATTGCCTTCAGCATCATAAACGCGCAACAGGTACTTCAGGTTAATGACCGGCGCGGTAAATGATTCAAACTCCGCAGACCAGCTGGCCATGTTGTTGTCATCAACTGCTACGACCGCGACCGGTTCGTCCGTTGTTGCCTGGTCCTGCTCGAACACACGCACTTCGGCGCGCTGAATGAAGCTCGGGTAATTACTGTACACACGGAAGCTGATCGCGTTTTCCGCTAACGCTGTTTCAGGATCATCGCGATAGCGAACCCTGTTCGGCCACGCGGTCACATTCAAACGCGGGCTCATCTCAAGATTGTTAAAACGGAACTGGATGTCCGCATCTTCGAGAGCAACATCGGTACAACGCTGTATATCGGTAACATTCTTGAACGGATCAAATTCAGGCTCGCCGTCAATGGTTATGCGCATCAGGTTCATTTCATACGGATTATGCGCAACGGCTTCACGATCGATACGTGTAATGTCGAGGCCTTCGCTTTCTTCAAGAACAGCAAGCTCGTCATACAGGATGGCGACTTCTACACGTGAACCGTCGAACTGTATAAACCCGGTACTGGCTACGTTTTTCGAATGCACATAACCCAGACCTTCGTACTCGACCTGTTGATCACTCAAACCGAGTTCCTGCTGCACCATTTCCATGGCACGGCGGGCTCGCGATGTTGATAAACCAATATCATCGCCGTATACCATGGCTGCACGCCTGTCCATGCGCTCATTGCTGGTATAGCCGGTGAAGCCAATACGCACGTTTGCCCTGTCTGATATCTCATCCATGATCTTCTTCAGCCGCTGGGCATACCCGGGTGGCAACACAGGGTTTCCATCCTGGAAACGAATCGCACGTATCGGGCCGGTCGGCGGGTCATATTCGAGCGTGATGATCTCAGCCGACTCGGATTCAGGACAGGACTGCGGCTCGGCGGTAAATTGCTGGAATGCATCATCGTGCCAGAATTCGACTTCTACGCGTCGATTCAGTGCGCGGCCTTTTTCGGTGTCATTGGAAGCAACCGAATAAACAGCGCCTTTACCTGTAGAGCTTATTGCACTGTTAGGCAGGCCCACTTTCTCCTGTACCGCAAGTGCGACACGGCGCGCGCGTGCTTTTGACAGCCCAAGGTGATCACGATAAATACGTTCGGCGCCATCCGTCAGTGGCGTGTTGTCTGTATGCCCGACAAAATGCACAACAACATTGTTGACATCCCGCAGGTTGCCCAGCACTTCCTGAATCTGGCGAATAAACTCGGCTGGAATCTCGGACTGTCCGACTTCCAGACGCAAGGGCTCAACCAGGTTTTTCAGCCTGGCGCGTTTGGCACTGCCGGAACGGTACTGTAATTTACAAACGGTTTCCTGCCGGCAAACCTTGATGCGATTGAGACCTTCCGCCTTGATGACGACTTCTTTATCAATTGCAGTCTCGGTAATTTCGTCATACCAGACCTGAACTTCCACGCGGCGGTTTTTACGTTTACCTTCGTCGGTATTGTCAGATGCAATCGGCTGGGTGTCCCCTACCCCGTCATAGGTCACGGATTCAGGCGGAAGCCCCAGTGCGCGCTGAAAAAACTCGGCAGCAATTTCCGCGCGTGCGCGAGACAAACCGATGTTATCGACATATTTTGCGCGCAGTTCCGGACTGAGTTTGTCGCTGTCGGTATGGCCAACGAAATGCACACGCACATTGGCACGGTGTTTCATGCCGTCCAGCACCGCTCTCAGTTTCGTTACGGCTGACTGGGGGATATCTGCTTCACCGGAATTAAAGCCAATCGGCGGCACGGCATTTTCCAGCTTGAAAGTCTCATGTTTTTTATCGAGCACTTTCTCCATTTCAATGCGGTCTTCTTCGTGCGGTTTGAAGAAAGTTTCATCCTGCACCCATAGAGTGAATATTTCATCAGGCGGAAGCTGTCTTTCGGTATTTTCACCGATTGGATGCGAGCTCAGCTGCCACGCGGGTGATGCGCTTTCACCAACAGGCGTATCATTGACACCCGTCTCTGCATAAGCAGACGGGAACAGTAAAATACCGATCAGTATGAGGCGATTCAGTTTCATTTGAATGCCTCGCCATCAGCGGGTCTGCCCCTTCGCCAGAATATCTCGGTTTCGATTTCCAGCGTGTAGCAGCAATCAAGGTCGGACCAGCGGCGCTGGATTTCCTTTTTCGTTGCTTTCAGACGGTCTTCAACAAGATCCTCATCTTCAACATCCGCCATGTATGCCAGGCGCAATACGGAAGGCGCCTCGACCAGTTTCTCCATCAACAGGCTGACGCGTGATAACCACTGTGGCCGGATCTCGGTCGAGTTTGGCTCGAACACCGCATCAGCCATATCCAGTCGAACCACGCGATGTATCGCCGCGCCGAAGTTGAACTTCAGCATCTTGCCTCGTGTTGCACGTTCGACACGCGGGTTCTCTGTTGTTACCCGGTAGCCGCTGGGCAGGCTGCGTTCATCGAGCTTGATAATAAAGTTCGATCCGCGGTCTTCATTCGGCACTACCGCACAGGTGATGTGGAAACGACCATGCTTGTCGGACTTGGCTTCGATACCTCGCGCGGTGACAACGCGTGCGCTCGGGATGCCGGCCTCGCCATCATCCTGATAACCGTTCATGTTATTGTCAGCGAAGACCTTGCCGATGACGTCGGTACAGTCAAAGGTCGCATCGGGTATGACGCGAACCGTCGCAGAAGCCTGTCCGGAAACAGGCTCACCGTTGCGGTTGTTAATTGCCTGCACCAGGTTGACGTATTCACCTTCGCCGACACCCGAGCCAACCACCAGCAACATCTTGATGGTCCTGATTTCGCCTGCATTCAGCGTCTGGTTCGGCCAGGTCATCTGCAGGCCATTGATCACCGGCTCACTGGCCACACCGTCGATGCGTGCGGAATTGGCAACGTACTTGAAACCTGCCGGGTAGGTATCGACGATATCCATATCCTGCAACGGCACGCCCAGCGAGTTGTTGACTGTGATCGTGTACGGCACCAGCTGGCTGCGGGTAACGTTGAGCAAAGAAGAGGTCTTGGATATCGCAACCGCTTCATCCAGCTCGGGGTCAAGCGGAATGTGGTTGTTGAATATCTGCCGGGTATACGGATCGGCACTGTCAGTCAGGGCAAACTTCAGGTAATAGGCTGTGCCTGCCGTACGCGGCTGCACCGAGGTTGGTGGCGCGAACACCGAAGCCTGGATTTCGCAATGCTCGGGTGATGTCGACAGGCGGTCATCCGGGCTGCCCGGGCAGGCCGGTACGCTGAATGCCGGATCGTTCAGTGCCAGCGTCGGCGGAATGATCTGCGACACAGTACCGACATAACCATTGGCCGGTGGTGTCACCTGAACCACAAAGGCGTCGCCCGAACTACAGCCGGCGCCACTGAAGTTCAGATCGAACTTGTAATAACCGCTCGCCAGCGTTACCTGGTTTTGTTGTGCAGCGTCAACAAAACAGCCTGCAGGTACCTGTGTGTTGCCATTGCTGGCGTTAAGCAGCGTCAGGGTCGCACCCGCAACCGGTGCGCGCAGGATCGAGTCGTAGACAACGCCGTTCGGATCAATCGGCAGGTTCAGATTCTGTACATTGCTGCCCGAGCTGACGACGATGTCGTAGATGCGTTGCAGGTCATCAAGGTATGGCGCAGGAGAATCGGCCAGGCCCAGCGGTGCGGTATTGGCCCCTGCCCCCGGTGCACGGAAACGCAACTCATAACGGTCAGTGCCGACATCATTCGGTAACAGTCCGTTGAACAGGTAAACACCGTTGCTGTCCGTGGTAAATGTGCCGAGCTGCTGAGCACCGCGATAGACATCGACGGTCCAGCCCTGCAACGGCAACTCACCGCTGTCGAACACGTTATTGAAGTTGGCGTCATGCCACAGCGTGCCGTTGAGGTTGGCCAGGCCGGGTGTGCCGCCGACATCGATAGATACGCTGGCACTGTCTGTCTGTGCCGGAGAGTTCCAGCTGACGTTACCGGTATTTGTGATCGTGGTACCGATCGGCAACGCATTATCGATCTGTGCAATGAAACGCAGCTCGGCGGACAGGCCGGGTTGCAGGTCGCCGTAAACCGCGGCGAAATCTGCGCTGATCCTCGGATCACTGAAGCCTACGCCGGTCGTTAAACCATTCAGCGCGCCTGAACCTGGAAGGTAACTCAGCTGTGCCGGCAGGTCATCGGTAATGACAACATTGCTCGCCGCAACGCTGCCGATGTTGGAGACACGCACGCGGTACTCCAGTTGTCCGCCGGCAAGCGCCGGGCCACCACCGACCACAGCAACCTGCTTGGTAATCGAAAGCAACTGCGCATTGCCGACCGCAATCAGCGTTGGCTGGTCGCCATTGGCATCGATGCCGTCAGCATCGGTCAACTCGGCCGGCAGTTCATTGCTGTCCACACTGCCCTGGTTGCTGATGACCGTTCCGGAAGTAGCAGCAGGACCCGGTGCATTGACGACACCGTCATTCACCGTGACATCGAAGCTAACGACTGCAATGCCGCCTGTTGACAGTGTGCCATTACCGGCTGTCGGCAATGGCGGCGTCAGGTCTGATGAGCTGACGTCGATGCCACCGGCCAGCGGTGAAACAATGGCACCGGGCAGCCCCAACGGAATTCCGTTCAGGGTGGCACTGTCAGGCCTGTAGGTGGTATTGGCCGGCACGCCATCGATGAAGGTCACGCCGGTCGCCGGTGTCGCACCCATGTTGCTTATGCTGATGGTGTAGCGCAGCACATCACCGGGATCGACGAAGCCATTTAAATTGTTATCGACTGCAATACTGACCGTCTTGTGTGCATCAACCAGCGGCTGGTTGCCGACCACGTCGAGTGTCGGATCATCCACGACAGCAGTCGCCGGATCATCCGATGGTTTTTCCGGCATCAGGCCACTGCCGGCACCATCGGCAGTGAGGAAGCCCTGGTTGGAAATGACCGTGCCGTTGACAACATTGTTGTTGATAACGACATCAAAGCTAACGGTGGCGACATTACCGGCAGTGGCTGAGGCATCGGCCCGCATGACACCTGCCGTGGTGTTTTCCGGCGACTTGATCAGACTGCAGTT
>Ga0209536_100007392_pt1 | contig 16662 bp, 6 predicted proteins | sample DeeMarSeWOR28_12_FD_187461 | JGI IMG/M metagenome (GOLD analysis project Ga0209536, IMG submission 187461) | Marine sediment microbial communities from White Oak River estuary, North Carolina - WOR-2-8_12 (SPAdes) (version 2) | ecosystem: Environmental > Aquatic > Marine > Intertidal zone >... | reverse complement strand
TCCAACGGAATCCCGCCGGGGGTCAGGTTGACATCCCTACCCCAGCGGTTGGGCGGTTTCGTCTGCTGCCAACACATGGCTGTCGCCTCGGTCATCCCTGAAGCTTGGAATCTAACGGTGACGTTGCCCCGGACCTGGGAACGAAGTGCTGGCTCCTGGATTCGTATTGCCTGTACCCATTGTTCGATGCCTTCATCGACCCGGTCATAGTTGAACTCGTGGTAACCGCCGATGCGAGCCGACTGCTGCTGGGAAGCCTGACCGAAGACGGTCGCAGTTCCCACGCTCGTCCAGATGACAAAAATGAGCATGTGTTTCATAGAGCGGCCTCAATAATCAAGTAGCAGACTCACAGCGTCAATCCAAGTCGACGACGGGCAAGCCTATCATACCACGTGACGAGAATCAACTACAGAAGCGCTTAACCATTTCTAACATCTCGTCAAATAAGCGCTTACTACAGGCCAAATAAGGACTTAGGCACTGTTTTGGAAGTGGCTTGAAACTGGTTTCAGGACTGTTTTCGAACGAAAACTGCCACAAAGTCGACTAGCAGTAAAGCGCAGAGGGATGAGTAGTGGTATTACCACGACAAATCGATTGCGTCGAGCATAATAGCTCCTTGGCAATCCAAAAGTTGTCGACTTTCCTGACCTGCCTATCGCAAAAGAGCAGTGATACGAAAAGCAATAGAGTGAACTGAAAGCGGAGCAAGTCAAACATTGAACAGCATCTGCCGGAGGCGTCAAATGCGCGGCTGAAGCTGCGCGACACGATCACTTAGATCTAATACATGTACCTCTACTTCGGTGACGATGGTGACAATACGCCGTTTGGCGTCCCGCTGAAAAGCGGTGGCACGCCCAACGTTTGAATAGACACGTCTTCAAGAATTCCCTCGGCAGCTTTGCCAAGAGTGACTGACCAGATCTCCGCCGTTGCGCTCTTGTCTCGTTCCAGAACAAATACGTGAGGTGCGGCGATTTTGTCTTGCCGATCGACAACACGACCGGAGGCATCGTGTATTACTGCTTTGACGGTTTCGGCGGCGCCTTGTCCAGCAACTTGGAGGGCAAAGCGTTCTACACCGGCCGGGACAAAGAAGTACAGCGTCCCCGTTGGCCGAATAAGATTCACCCCGAGCGGCTCACCGAGCACCGCAAAAGACGTCGATGGTTGCACAAGCCGGATCGTAGTCTTCCAGTCGCTTTGCCAGTGCAGCCGATAAGGTTCTGTCTTCTTCGGTGTGAAACTGTACACTAATTGCTTATCTCTGGTCTTTGGAGTGAGCTTTGTTGCTTCCCCGCTCAGAGTGGTCAGTTTCATGGTACCTTCTGATTTCGGGTGGCGTCCAACCGGTTCTAATATAGCGACCAGCTCAATCGGCTGAGCAGCTTCGCCCCAGACGAGCAGCGTCGCCTCTCCGCGAAGACGAAATGTTGTTTCTCCTTCCGAAATAGCACCGTTAGTGACAGCCGGCTTTGTCTTTCTCCAGTCAAAAGGCATTCTTGGGATCCGGGCGATGAGTCCCTGGGAGGGGAACCACTCATCCAACTTGGCGGCATTCAGCGTGTAGGTGTGCTTCCCATTCGGCGACTCTACCGTAAGAGAACCGGTCAGGTTTCGCAGTTTGGTCATAGGGGAGGCTGTGAGGGCAAGCGGTTGCCGGACTAATGTGTCTTGGATGATACAGTCGCCAATCTCTATGTTCCCGACGTCAAGATCGAGCCTTCGAGGTGCTTCAATCGTTATCGGTGCGAGGTCAGTTGCCGCTTCATCGCGGCGGATGATCTCGCAACGTTCGAAACGCACCCGGCAGCCATCGGCCTCGTTTCCGCGTATGTAAACACCGGCAACGCCGTCGGCCTCGAAATGGCAGTCCACATATTCGATCCGCCCGCGGACAGTTCGCTCACCCAGGCGATTGGCCACGCCCACATAGGTCGAATACCGCCGGCAGCCTTTCGATGTGCAGTTCTCGAAGCGAATGGAGATGGGGGGAGAATGCTCGTTCATATGGCCGAGGTAGATGTGGTAGGCGTGGCCGCCGTTGTTTTCGCTGCGACAGTTTCGCAAGACACAGTTCACGAGCCGTTCATCTGAATGATTAGGCTCGAAATCGATCCCCGCTTGCGGTGCAGTTCCTTGCGTGTTTCGAAAAATACAATTCTCGATCAACAGGTTCTCCGCCGTGATAACGCTGATTCCCTGACGATTGTTCCCGTCACAAACGACATTTCGAATGGTCACATTTCGATTCGTTGCGCCATCCGAACCAACGCCGAGATAGATGCCGTCGCCACCGCTATCAACAAGCGTGAGGCCTTCGACCACTACACTTTCACAGCCGCGCATCGACAAGGCGTGTCGCCATTCAGCCAGTGCATAGGGCGGCTTGTGGTAATCGCTCTTGTGCATTCGGAATACGGCGCCTGTTCCCCTAATCACGAGGTTCTTTCGCCCTGACGCCTTGAAAAGGCAATCATTCTTTCCAACAAACGCGCCGCGTTTGGCTTCCACTACAACACCCGGCTCGAAGATAATTTCCTTGTTGCTCGGAAGGCGGATGGGCGTAACGATCCAGGGTCTGCCCATGTCTTCGACGATAATGCGTTTGGCTCGAGAGTCCATCGCGGCCTGCATTGATTGTGTTGCATCGGCCGGATCGAATCCCCACCACGAAGCCCGCGCCGTCTCGATGCGCTCCGTTTCGATACCTGCGATAGCTTCTTCGTTCTGTGGTAATCTGTCTTGTGTGAAAGTCGGTTCCTGATTGACAGACTGTAGTTCTGGCGAAGGCTTCACTCGTTCGCTGGCGTCCCCTATACCGTTGCTGTTCTTATCGACAACGCCGGAGAGGTTGTTCCCCACTACCGCCTCCCAGGCAATCCTTCGAAAGATACGATCAAGCTGGCGGTTTGGGAAGTCGGGTGAGCCCTCGAATGGAATATCGCCCTTGATGAGTTCAGGAGAACGCCCGTAGACAGTGGCATAGAATACATAGCCCTCGAGCCGATCCAGGCCGGGCCCGAGGTGTCCGAGACGATCCCGCCACAGCGAACGTTCTTTTCCACCCACTGCGCGGTTAATGCCTTCGATACCCGGCAGCTCCCCACAGTGGTAGTGTTGCACCGTCAGCACCATAGCATCGGAGGTCGGCATTACGAAGACTTTGCCCGGATATCTTTCATTGAGTGCCCCAATAAGTGCAGCAGTTAGTGCATTTCTCTCATTGCCCAGACACTTAAAGGCCTCGGCCGTGAGCGCATCCTCGGATGTCGGGATTTCGTCGAGTCCTTCCAGTTGAGGCCAAGCGTCCGAAAGATAGAACTTCATGTGCGGGTTGTATTTCAGACAGAATTCGATCCAGCATGCATAATACGCCGGACGGTCGTTGTAATACGGCCCCCACATCATTGCATCCCACTGGGCGTTGGAGATCGATGCAAGCAACTTCGGCTTAGCCATACCCGCAAACTGAAATATGCCGTTTTCCTGTTCCCACTTGAAGCGCGCGCTACCGGTAATGCCGCCTCCGGTATGGAGCAGCAGTGGTTGCTCGAACCCGGCCGCTCGACAGATGGCTGGGAAAGTCCTGTAGCCGGGCCCCATGAAGCTGTGGCCTGTACCTACGATTCGCAACGCTCCGTTTGCCGGTTTTTCGTAGGAGACAATGGGGTTCTGATTGCGTGGCAATGTCTTAGCGTAAAGCGATTTGATCTCCTCAGGCGAGCGATAGCATACCGCCTCATCGGGGAACCTGTCGGATTCCCAGCCCGGATCGACCTTGAATTGCCTCGGAGTTCCCCGCTGGATACCGGAGCCGTTCGCACCGGACCTCAGTTTCTGACGGTATGCCACGGCCTCTTCGACAGTCAGGCGTCCGTCACCATTGGCATCAGCGTTCGGGTGCCTCTTCAGCCAGCGGGCAAGTTTTTGCTCTTGTGAGCCGGCGAATAGAAACCCACCGCAAATCAACAACATTATGACAGAGAACCTATTCTTCATATCCACTATCCTCCAGTTTCCCTGAATGGGGCCCATATCTGGCACAGGCTGGATTCCATTATGAGTTCGTGAACACGACATCATCAGCATAATCATAACATTCTGAGCGATACGATTCCAACATATCTGGCAATAATCTCGTGCGCCGATTCTGCCGCTCTTTTGGATAAAAGACCACGACTTCTCCGAATGGATGTCTTATAATTAAGCGCATCATTTTGCAATAACGATGCAGGAACACTGTCATGAATAGAAGAATCGGTCCATCACTCGCCGTGATATTGGCGACTTTGTGCATGCTGCCTAATCACTTGGAAGGCTCTCAACAGGCCCTGGACCAGGTATTGCCCTCCATGCCGGACAATACGTGGCTAAACCTCGAACCGGCCGGAATGGCCAAGGCCCGGATGTACTCCGGGGCGTGCTTCGGGGGCGGATTTCTCTGGTATTTCGGCGGAGCGCACCGAAGTTACCCGGGAAACGATGTTGAGTTGTACAGCCCCCGCTCGAACACGTGGATTCAAGCTACCGAAGCCAAGATGCCCGAGCGAGGCAGCCCCAACTGGAAAGCTTTGACCGGCGGAGGCGGCAGCACGAAGAACCTTTCACCCAAAGGTCGACCCTATACCGAGCATACCTATCAGCAAGTCTGCTGGCAGCCGAAACGTCGACGCTTCTTTATAGTGCTCGTCAGCAGCGGCACTTGGGAATTCGATCCGAAGCAGCGTAAGTGGATTCATCTTCTCAACCGCTTTGAAAATCGCAAGGCAGAGCCGCGGGGAGCATGGGCTCAGAATCATGTGCTGTATGAGCCGGCCTACGAAGCGCCTGTCTTAACAGTCTCAAGCGGAGGCGAGGCGAGCATGTACCGCTTCGACCACGACAAACGACGCTGGTATAAATTGGGCCCCACGCCACAGGAATTGAGATGGAACGAGTTCTATTCCACATATATCCCGCAATGGAAGTCTCACCTGATATCTACGATGAAGAAGGGCTTCTTCAAGTTCGATGTGTCTGGGCGAACCCTCACGTCAGTTGAGTCACCCGAAGCCCTAACTCGCTGTCAGTCGCTTTCATATGATGAACGCAATAAGGTGGTCGTTGCCCTAGCGACCCGAGAAGTCGGGAAATACCGTCAGATAGTACTGCCGTGGGTCCTCGATGTTGAAACTCGTCGGTGGCGAGAGATGAATTCTAAGGAGCCCGCGCCTGTCGGTCAGACCACAGGCCAATGGGCAACATTTTGGTATGATCCTGAACATAATATCCATCTTTTGATCAACTGTGTTCGTCGAGACAGGCGTGAGCTGTTTGACGGTGGAGTTACAGAGGTCTGGGCGTATCGATATGAAAACACTATGGATGAGGCCAGATGATATCGGTTGAAATGCCAGCCGATTTATGGCAGTATTATGATCGGCCGATGTGGCAATAAGAAATGATGCTCGGTTACAGTCTGACATGGAGGTTTACGATGCGAAGAAACGTACGACATTCACTTACGGCCGGTAGGGAAACGCTGAGTGCCGGGATATCTATTGCTTTGTGCGCAGCGTCACTGCTCCTCGACATAGCAGCGGTATCATTAGCCGCCGATCCGGTGCAGAAGTCTCCATATGGAATTTCGCCTGTGCGGCCGATTGCAGTAAAGTATCCTAATGACCAGGGAATTGCAGATGACCCTGAGGTTGTCTTCGCCGATGATTTCGAGTCATGGGTCAAGGGTGGAACCGAGCCAAACGTGGGACGTTGGAGTGTTCGCAAGAACAAGACAAGTCGCACCACTGTCGTACGTGGGCAGGTTACCTCCAACCGTTTAAGAGGCCCCGGCAAAGGCATACTTGAAATTGCCTGCTGGACCCAGGGCAGCGGTTCTCAGGTCGGGGGGCTGAGCCTGAAGCTCGGCAACTACAATCACGCGAATGAGGGGCTTGGTGACGGCTACGATGAACTCTACATTCGCTACTACATCAATTTCGATGAAGATTACCGGGCGGTTCGCAATCACGGAGCCAATCTCGGCGGCCGGGATCTCAAGAGGAGCAGTGCGGCATGGGTGGGTATGGCTGGCATTCGGGATGTTTCGACTCGCGGTTACTTCTACAGCGGCGTCCAACCCCGTGGTGATTCCGGGAGCGACGAGCTCGAAATGGGATTCTACAGCTACCATCTGGATAAGAAAGGCCCTTGGGGGGAGAACTACGAAGTTCTAAAGAAGATACCCATACGCATGGGCAGATGGTATTGCGTGGAGCGACGAATGAAACTCAACTCGGTCGATTACCACAAGTCCGATCCGGCCAATGCCGACGGTATCGAGGAACTCTGGATCGATGGCAAATTGACGATTCGCAAGACTGACGTTCGCTTTCGTCGCATTGAGCACCTTCGCATCGCTCTCTTCTCACTGGAGACCTACTACCACGGTTTGCCCGAGCAATACGGCCGCAACCATCCAATTAAGGTATACTTCGACAATGTTGTGATTGCCAAGAGCTACATTGGCCCCATGAGTTAGGCGTCGAATCGATGATTGAAATTGTGTGTAACTCGCGTTATCGTAAGAAGAGCAATGCTTTGCAGACGCCATAGCAAGACACTACTGAATTTGGAAGGAACACCATGAAGAGATTATCCGCGGCTTTGGGGCTGCTGATATTCGCATTGGTCCCAGACGTATGGGCTGTATCCGACGTATCTCCAGATATTCCTGAGGTTCCAGCCGTCCATCCGCGTGTCTATGTACGACCCGCTGATATTCCTGCCATCCGGGCAAAACTGGAAATGCCGGAATTCAAAAAAGACTGGGCTGCAGTTAGAAGAGACCGCAGGCCATTGTCAAAGGCATTCATTTACCTGATGACGGGGAATCAGAAGGTCGGAAGGATGGCAATTGAGAGTGGTCTGTCGACCCTCAAGCGATGCACTGATGCAAGAACGCCGGACAATGCCATGCACTGGGGGGCCTGCGTATATGACTGGTGTTATCCGCTTCTCTCAACCGGTCAAAAGCGGGAATTCATCAGGGAATTCCAGCGGATCGCCGCTTCCCACAGCCCCGGCTATCCAGCGAATCCGGATGGTCATGCGGTAGTGGGACATGGGACTGAGGCGTGGTTGCTAACGGATCAGCTTCCTGCGGGTCTTGCAATCTACGATGAGTCCGAGGAGATGTTTGAGGCGGCGTCAAGACTGTTCTTCTCAAAGTTCGTTGAGGTCCGCAATTTTTTCTATCCGTCGCACATGCATCATCAAGGTGATTCCTATATTGGAACTAGGTTACAACACGACCTTCTGGTGAGTTGGCTTTTCCGGCGGATCAACGCCGGCGATGTGTTTACACGCGAGCAGCAATACATCCCCTATCAATTGATATACAACCTCCGTCCAGATGGCCAGCAGATGCGCAGCGGGGATACATACGACACGAGTGGTCGCAGCAATTCAAAGCGCCGCGTAATGACGTTGGCTGGAGCATATTACGAGGATCCATACCTTCTAACAATGGCTGACTCGGACATTTACAGCAGAGCATCATACTATGATTTGGTGTTCAAGTTGTTGTTTCGCAAACCGGAGTTGGTGAAACGGCCATTAGAGGAGCTTCCACTGTCGAAGTACTTTGCTGCGCCGATGGGTGAAATGATTACTCGGACAGGTTGGAAGATGGGCGTTGACAGACCGGACGCGATCGTACACATGCGCATCGGAGAGTACTTCTTCGGCAACCACCAGCGCAAGGACTTCGGAACTTTTCAGATATACCACCGCGGCCCGCTGGCCATCGCTTCGGGATTATATCAAGGTAAAGACCAGCCTTACGGGAGTGCTCACTGGCTCAACTACCATCACCAAACGATCGCACATAACGGGCTGTTGATCTACGATCCCGCCGAAAAAATGGCCAAGGGTTCGGTGAACGACGGTGGACAGCGATGGCCAAGCAGAGGCGCCGACCACCCGAAGAATCTATCCGTACTCCTAGGAGAGGACTATCGGATGGGCCACGTTACCGCCTACGCGATCGGCCCAAATCCGGCTACCCCAGTATACAGCTATATCGCCGGAGACATTACCAAAGCCTATGCCGCCTCGAAGGTAGAGAAGGTTAACCGCAGTATGGTTGCGGTTAACACAGGCGATCCGGTTCGGCCCTGCACGGTGATTATCTTCGACCGCGTGATCTCAACAGATGCATCGTTTAAGAAGACCTGGCTGTTGCACTGCATTCAAGAGCCTCAAATCGATGGTGCAACTTCACTGGTGATTCGCAACGGCAAGCACTACCATCGGGATGTCCGGTATGGCGGCAAGCTGAGTGTAGAGACCCTGCTTCCTAAAGAGACCATTGTGACTAAAGTCGGGGGCCCAGGACGTGAGTTCTGGATCGAGAGTGTTAAACGCAACTACCCCACGACAAAAGGCGGGGCCGCAGAGGCGGGGGCATGGCGGATAGAGGTCTCGCCGAAGGTCCCGAATCTTAGCGATATGTTTCTGCATGTTCTTACCGCGATGGATGCCGAGGCGTCTGTTGAAACAAACGCTGGATTGCTATCCCAAGCGAACCTGGTAGGAGCCTCCTTGCGAAAGGTCACGATATTCTTCAGCCGTGATGGAAAACTCCTTGAAACCGCAAAGATCAATCTCGATGGCCCGGAGAAGGCAGTGCTAGCCTGTGATCTGAGGCCGGGATTGTGGTCGACGAAGAAGGCCAGCGGTGAAGTCACGAGGATCCAAGTGAATTCGCAGGCCAAGACGCTCTTTCTGGAGGGAGCTGAGGGCCTTATCCATTTGGAGTACCTACATCCATGAGTTCTGATAAGTTGAGTCATATTGCAGATTGTCGACGGATGGATTTGAGCCACAGTAATCGTTACAACAGCCGAAGAACGGAACGGCCCTTCGTGGATATCCGGTTGTTCGTCAAAACGGTCTTTCTGCTGTATTCAGCCGGTGCAGCCATTATCATCCCTTAGGCTCGGGCAAGGGTAGTTTCAGCCTCGGGTTGCTCGCAACAAGAAGTCCAGAGAGCAATCAATGCGGCCTCTGACGGCGATACTGTGCTGGTTCCGGCCGGCAGCACATGCGGTAGAAAACGCCGGATGAACTCCTGGGCACTGACGGTCATGGTTCTTGTCTGGACACCGCCAGAACCCTTATACCGAAAGGTCACCTTATTGTTATCGGCCGAGATGATTCGGCTATTGGTGATAGCGACACGGTGAATGTAGCGGGCCAGATAATTGAGGACTGTACGGCTGCCCTGTACGGCTGGCTTACAGTGGACGACCCAATCCTTTTGGCGTATGGATTTCGGCAGGTTAACATCTTCGAATTGTCTACGAATACGGCCAAGGAAGTTGCCGCGAAACAGTCTTGACAACGCCCTGACAGGAACCAGATAGTCCTCTCTGGCAGGCATCCACGTGCGCCCATCTAAAGACATACCTCCGCCGGTCACCAGACAGTGTACATGGCAATGGTATGTAAGGTTTGAACCCCACGTATGCAGAACCGCCATCATACCAACTCGACCACCGACGTAACGGGAATCGGCAGCCAGTTTGATGATAGAATGGGCTGCGGATTTGATAAACAGACCGTAGACCTTTTGCTGATTTCGGCGCGCAAATGCCCGCAGCTCATGCGGCAACGTAAAAATCACATGATAATACGGTACCGTTAGCATCGTACATTGAATCTGATTATTTTTCTTAAAATGGCTTCTTAAAGTCAAAAATTGATATTTTTTCGGGCTCAATATAAGCAAAATCGGTATGTGTGGAGACATTTTGGAGTCAAGGTTTTGTTCGAAGAATTCTGACATTTTGTAGCTCTCGCGATCCACATCCATTATAGACTCAGTTTGCCGGTGAAGGATATCTTTATGCAGATTGGTATTAACTAACACACCGGTGACGATAAATGCCATTATCGTATGGAATACCATTATCCCGCAAGAATTAGAAAGTTTACATATATACTGAAATTTGCTAAAATATAATGGTTATCCACGTCAGCTATATAGTCAACATCGGAATGGGTGTAATGAAGGATGTTCCAATGAAAAAGTTACTGATTATTGCGCTTCTGGCCGCAATGCCGGTTAGCATGGTAGCTGCTGAGAATGCAGAAGAAATTATCAGGAAGACCGGAATTAAAGGCGGATTGATTGCCCATCTCGGGTGCGGGAACGGGGAATTGACCAAAGCATTGCGGCGCAATGAACGGTATCTGGTTCACGGCCTGGACACCGACAAAACTAAAATCGAGACTGCTCGCAAGCAACTCGTTTCAAAAGGAGCTTACGGAGATATCTCTTTCATGCATCTGATGGAGAACGAGCTTCCGTACGTCGACAATCTGGTGAATCTTCTGATTGTCGAAGAGAAGGGTAACATCAGAAAAGAAGAAATGATGCGTGTTCTCACACCGCTTGGAGTTCTTTACATAAAGGAAAAAGGGAAATGGACGAAGATTATCAAGCCCTGGCCGAAGGAGATAGACGAATGGACGCACTTCCTGCATGGTTCCGACAATAACGCCGTTGCCAAAGACGGTGTAGTGCATAAACCCAGGGCTTTACAGTGGATATCGGATCCTATACACGGCAGGAGCCACGAGGAGCTGGCCAGCGTTTCTGCAGCCGTCACGTCGCAAGGGCGAGTCTTTTACATCGCGGACTATGCGCCTCTGGCATTCATACGTTTCGACGCCAGGTGGAAACTGGTGGCTCGTGATGCGTTTAATGGAGTGCTTCTCTGGATAAGGGATATCCCGCGGTGGAGTGACCATCTTCGACACTTCCGTGCCGGACCTCTACATCTGCCGCGCAGATTGGCAGCCGTGGGGAACAGGGTCTATACCACACTGGGACTTGCCGCCCCCGTCACCGAGATCGACGCGGCCACGGGAATGACGTTGAGAGTCTTTGAGGGCACAGAACGAACGGAGGAAATCCTCGTATCCGACGACGTTCTTTATCTTGTCGTAGGAACTTCTGAAGTTTTTCGCACGGGAGGAGGATTGCACGCCAGAGACGAACCACCCGCCACCAAGTTCCGATACATCACCGCAGTTGATATCGCATCAGGCAAACAACTTTGGAAGCACGTGTGCCCGGACAAGGGATTTATACTGCCCGTGACGCTTACGGTTAATGGATCAAACGTTTTCTATCAGTCAACAAGAGGCCTGACGCGATTGAACGCCGCTACCGGAAGACTGGTCTGGGAATCGCGTCGCACCACCCCTCTGAAACGAATGTCCTTCTCCTCTCCTACCGTTGTTGCGACGGATGAGGTGCTGCTTTGTGCAGACAGAGACACTTCGGAAAATGATGCGGCCGGCGACAAGGTCGATTGGGGAGTACACGGCTGGAACGCCCCAAATTACCCGCGCCGGGGCAGGAGTTCTCTACGCGCATACTCGGTCGAGGACGGCAAGGAACTTTGGTCGGTGGAATGCCGAGAGGGATACAATTCGCCCGTCGATGTCTTTGTTGTCGGCAGCGACGTATGGGTTGGAGCGGATTATAAGTGCTACGATCTCAAGACCGGCAAAGAGACGAAGAAGATCGAATGGCGGGGCCCCAGGGTCGGTATGCCTCATCACCGCTGCTACCGGAACAAGGCCACGGAAAAGTTCATTTATACCGGCCGTTCGGGGATAGAGGTCGTCAGCATGGACAAGGGCTGTGTCGGCAACAACAGTTGGATCCGCGGTACCTGCCAGTACGGAATCATGCCAGCTAATGGTCTGCTTTATGCCCCACCCCACGCTTGCGCGTGCTTTGCCAAGGTCAAGCTCTCCGGATTTTATGCAGTTGCCCATCATAGGGCCGGCACGGCCATGCAGATTTCCAGAATCCCAGCCCTGGAAAAGGGACCATCATTCGGAAAAGCGTCCGGCGAAGCCGGAGCGGGAGAGTGGACCATGTACCGTCACGACAGCAAGCGCAGCGGCATCGCTACCACAAAGGCTCCCGATTCGATTAATTTGAAGTGGTCTGCAGAAATAGGCGGACGGCTCACCCAGGCCGTCATTGCTTGTGGTCGCGTTTATGTGGCATCGACCGAGGCGCACACGCTGTACGCTTTGGATGCAGAAGACGGTAAAAGTCTCTGGAGTTTCACCGCCGGCGGAAGAATCGACAGTGCGCCTGCCTTCTACAAGGGATACATCATTTTCGGCTGCGCGGATGGATGGATCTACTCATTAAACGGTACGGACGGCACACTCGCCTGGCGTTTTCGTGCCGCCCCGCAGGAGCGTCTGGCGGGGGTTCTTAATCAGCTTGAATCGGTATGGCCGGTTCATGGCGCTGTCCAATTACAGAATGATATGCTTTACGCCGCGGCAGGCCGCAACAGTTATCTGGATGGCGGTATGGTTCTTTATCGGCTCGACCCTCTCACCGGCGCCGAATTGAGCAGGACACCGGTTTACGACATTGATCCTGAGACCGATATCCAGACGGGTGGCGAGAGTAAGTTCGACATGAAAGGCGTCAAAACAGATATTATATCCGGCGACGGAGAATTCGTGTACATTAAGCACAAAGGATTCACTCGCGGCGGCCAGCCCTCCGGCCAAAGCAAACCTCACCTGATGTCTGCGGCTGGTATTCTTGGTGAGGAGTGGTTTGTCCGATCCTTCTGGCTCATCGGTACGAACGTGGGCGTAGGTTGGGGTGGCTGGGCGGATGTGGCTGCCTTTGTTCCATCGGGTAGAATTCTGTGCTTTGACGATAGCCATTTCTGGGGTTACGGACGCGTGACTATCTCAAGCGCGGCTACCGGCCACAAGGCCGATGCCTACCATTTGTTCTGCAAAGCACTCAATGATGCCGTGCCCAGAGAAAAGAAAGAGGACAGGAATAAAAGAAAGTTCAAGGGACCGGCGACTAAGGTCATGTGGTCGAAGCCGAATTCCCTGATCGTCAGGGCAATGGTCAAGATCGGGGACAGGCTCATCGTGGCTGGCCCTCCTGATCTTGGTAAAAAGGACACAAAAATCCTCCAGTTCAGCAATGAGCCCGAGGCATTGGCCGGTTTCATGGGCAAAAGGGGCGTGTTTCTACGTGTTGTCTCCGCGACAGATGGCAGGAACATCTCGGAGTGCAAACTTGACGCCATGCCCGTGTTCGACGGTATTTCGGCGGCCAATGGAAGAATCTACATCTCTCTGCAAGACGGCACCATCGAGTGCCGTGGGTAGTGAATCGAAATATGAACATGCGATCGACACCAGTAATTGCCGGTATTGTGCTTCTGTTCTTGGCCGTCGTCCAGGTTCTGCAGGCATCGGAATACCTTGGCAACAATCAACGAAGTGGCTATACTAACGCCACGGTTTCCACGAAACCGGCGCTTCTGTGGACCTACAAGGAGCGCCATGCACCGAGAACAGCTTGGCCAGAACCTCTCGGTGAACTTCAGTTCATCGATTTTGATTATTCGGATCAGATTACAATCGGCAAGGAACTAGCCTACTTCGGTTCCTCGGCGGATCACACGATTCGTGCGCTTGACTTTAACAGCGGCAGGGAACAATGGGTGTTTTACACGGAGGGGCCGGTACGGTTCGCGCCAGTATTGTACAAAGACCGCTTGTGCGCCGTTTCTGATGACGGCTATCTATATTGCCTGAAGGCATCCGATGGCTCTCTTATCTGGAAACGGCTTCTGGCTCCGGGCGGCGAACGGTGCATCGGGAACCAACAGATGGTCAGTAAATGGCCGTGCCGATCGGGTGTTCTTATCGAGGGTGACAAACTCTATACCACCGCCGGCATGTGGTCAACCGAAGGCGTGATCATTTATTGCCTGAACGCAGACACCGGCGAGGTCATCTGGAAGAATGACACGACGGGTCATCGCTGGATGCTTCTTCCACACGGAAGCGGCTATGGCGGAGTAAGCCCCCAGGGATACCTGGCGCTTTACAAAGAAACATTATACGTTGCGACGGGACGGTCCTCACCGGCGATTTTTGACGCCAAAACCGGAAAGCTCCTGTTTCATGAAATCGGGCTTGGCTATAAGGCCCATTACCCGGGCGGGTCCTGGCTCATGGCAGCCCATGACTGGATCATTTTCAAACGCCAGCACAATTACAAAGATACGGACGTAAAGAGCACAGAATACCAACTGGGGAGAAATGCAGAAGGGATTATCCTGTACAACTATCGGACCGGGAAACCGGAGGTGGCACTTATCGGAGGGAGAATTGTTGGAGCGGCCATCGAGAACGATCTGATCCTAGCCGGTGACGACTCCGTCATCCGAATCAACGTAAGAGAGTTGCGTGGAAAATATAAAACCGATAAATCAACAAAGAAACAAAAGGGAAGCCCGCAATATTATGACCCCACTCCTCTGGCTAAGTGGAATACGGATATCGGCCGGGTTTATACGCTTGCGATTGCGGGCGATACGATTATCGCCGGTGGTAAGGGGATCATCACGCTTTTAGACGTCAGGAGTGGCAGGAGACTTTGGCAGAAGAAAGTGGATGGATCTGTGCGTGGCCTTTCCGTTTCGAAAGGGAAGTTCATCGCAACCACCACCTCCGGCAACATCTACTGCTTTGGCGAAGGCGCTTCCGATTCGGCTCAAGTGGTCTTGCACAGACCATCAGTTCTGGCAGGCACACTAGATGTCTCATCAAAAGTGATCGAAGAGATTGGGGTCACCGAGGGATATTGTCTGATGCTGGGAGCTGGTGACGGATCGCTTCTTTTTGACCTGCTGAAACAGACGAAGCTCACTGTGTATTGTCTGGAGCCGGATGCAAAAAAGAGAAATGCGACACGGGCGCTGCTTGACGAGGCGGGAATCCTCGGCATGCGAGCCCAGCTTCACGGCGGCTCTTTTGACGAAATCACCTACGCCCCATATTCGGGCAACTGCATCATCTGGGGCAGCAAGCTCGGCAGCCCCCCCGAAAAAGTCGACTTCAAAGGACTCTACCGCAGCCTTCGTCCCTGGGGTGGAATTGCCTATGAATTCACAGACAAGTCGTCCACTTCGGCACCAAAAAGCAAACTGATCGCCAACGGAATCCCTGAAAAGGAGATTGCCATCAGCTCATTCGGTACTGTGGTAAAACGCGGGCCCCTTCCAGGAGCGGGCGAATGGAATCGAGGACATGCCAATTCAGGTAATACCTTTTCATCCGGGGATGACATCGTAAAACTTCCGCTTGGGGTTCTCTGGTGGGGAGGTGTAGGACCTGAGCGAATTGTCTCACGTCACTGGCGTGCGCCCGTGCCCCTGTTCTCTAAAGGGCACATGTTTATTCAGGGCCAGCACGACATCATTGGCGTGGATGCCTACACCGGCCGTGAGATGTGGAACCGCCATATTGTAGATATCGGCCGTTTCCCGCCAACATTCAGAGGTGGAAACATCATCACCGACGGTGACCGGGTGTACTGCGTCAAGGGCCTTACCTGTTATGCCCTCGATGCGAAGACCGGCAAGACCGTCCGTCAGTACACGCACACTCTTACGCCGGAACAGGAACTGGAGGCCAAAAAGCTGATTCCGCTGCATGGAGTACTTACAAAAAAGGTGAAAAGCGGCAAGTATGATTTGAGGAATCCCTCTGTCGCATGGGAATTCCTGGGTATGGCCGGCAACCGTATTACTGGAACTCTCGGTTTTGACGCTGCCAACCTCAAGCATAACGGGCTGGCCATTCCACACCAGAGCCGCTACATCTTCGCTTATGATAAGACAACCGGCAAAAAAGCATGGGAAGTCAAGCTTGACAAGACCGTAATGCCGACGGCCATCGTAAGCGATGAAAAGAATATCTACTTCATTGATCGTACGGACGAGTGGACGTATCGTGCGATGAGGTGGCGTAAAAACTATAAAAACTTCTCTTCAAGCCTCAAAGCGATACGGCTTTCTGACGGCAAGACGGTCTGGACACGTCACGAACTGAATCCTAAGCGAAAGGCGCTGCTGCTGAAAGACAAGATCATCGTGGCAACTGCAAACTTTTCAGAGGACCAGATAGATATGAACGCCGGCCTGTCGGCTTTCAGTGCAGTAGACGGAGAATTGTTATGGAATATAAATGACCCGGGCAAGATTACCAAGGGCAGGCGGGGCGGCCCCGTACGGAAAGTGTTTATCGTGGGCGATACACTTTATACTCCCCAGGCAATCGACCTGAAAACCGGAAAGCTAAAACTCGTCTGCAGAGACCCGCTGACCGGGGAGCCCTCGCAATTCCAGCTCAGTGGGCAGAATTTCTGTGGTACTGTCGCCGCCGGCAATAATATCCTCGCCTACCGGTCCACAGGTCTTGGCTTCAAGTCGCTCACCGAGAATTCACCATGCTACTGGCTTTCCGAGAAGCGGACAAGCTGTTGGATAAGCCTTCTGCCAGCCGGTGGTATCGTGCTGTCACCGGAAGGCGCCAGCACCTGTGTCTGCTCGTTCAACTACAAGACGTCTCTTGCCCTGATTCCTGTCGAACGGCACGAGAGCTGGGGCATATACCGTGAGGGTTCCGAGATGGGGCAGGGAATCGGGTCGGCGTGGAAAGGCACAGAGAAAATAGTGGGCAAGCCGGCGGATTTCAGTCAGTTGAGAATAAACCTAAACGCGCCCGGCGATCACTACGACAAGACTA
>Ga0209536_100007391_pt1 | contig 16662 bp, 10 predicted proteins | sample DeeMarSeWOR28_12_FD_187461 | JGI IMG/M metagenome (GOLD analysis project Ga0209536, IMG submission 187461) | Marine sediment microbial communities from White Oak River estuary, North Carolina - WOR-2-8_12 (SPAdes) (version 2) | ecosystem: Environmental > Aquatic > Marine > Intertidal zone >... | reverse complement strand
GGATCGCTCTGAAGCTGGCTGATTACGTGGTAACGGAATCGGGGTTCGGTGCCGACATCGGCATGGAGAAATTCTTCAACATCAAGTGCCGTTACTCAGGCTTGATCCCCAACGTGGTGGTGCTGGTAGCCACTGTACGAGCTCTTAAGATGCATGGAGGCGGTCCAAAGGTTGTGGCTGGTAAACCGCTCGACCCCGCTTACACCGAGGAAAACCTCGACCTGCTGCGCGCGGGTCTGGGTAATATGCAGGTGCACATCAAGAACGCGCTGAAGTTCGGCATCCCGGTGGTTGTAGCAGTGAACTCCTTCAAAGATGATACTGAGGCTGAGGTTGAACTGGTCCGGAAGGCAGCTATGGAAGCCGGTGCTGAGGATGCCCAGGTGACCAGGCATTGGATGGAGGGCGGTGCCGGGGCAGTCGCGCTTGGCGAGGCGGTTGTCAAAGCTTGCGAAAAACCCAGTGACTTCAAATTCCTATACCCGCTGGATTACTCCATCAAGGAGAAGATCGAGACTATCTGCAAAGAGATCTACGGTGCTGATGGCGTCGAGTATATGCCTGAGGCTGAGGCCAAGATCGAGACCTACACACGTCTGGGTTTCGATAAGCTACCGCTGTGCATGGCGAAAACACATCTCAGTCTGAGCCACGATCCGGTATTGAAGGGTGTACCAAAAGACTTCATTGTACCGATCCGTGATATCCGCGCTTCAGTGGGTGCAGGCTTCCTGTACCCGCTGGTTGGTGCAATGAGCACTATGCCCGGTTTGCCCACCCGACCTGTCTACTATGATGTGGATGTGGATTTGGAGACCGGACGAGTGATTGGATTGTTCTAAAGGTTACTTTTACCCTTAGCCCCTCCCCGACTCGGGGAAGGAGAAAAAAAATAAGCGTGTTTTGGACGCCGTATGTTCCAAAACACGCTTTTTGATTGCAGACAGGAAGGTGGCTACAGGATTTCTGCCATCATTTGGGCAACCGATTGGTAGACGGGAGAATGATCCTCTAGCTCCACCAGCGGGCGCCCGCTGAATTCGAAGGTGGTGATGGTTTCATCAGCCGGAACGACTCCTAGCAAGGGGATGTCGAGAGAGTCGATACGTTCCTGCAAAGGTGCTGGGATCTCGCCAGTCAGGCGGTTCAGAATCAAATAAGCATTATCGATATTGATATTCAGCTCATTACGCAGTTCAGCGATTCGTTCGGCAGCTACAATGCCTCGTTGGGTCGGGTCGCTGACGATCAACAGGTGTTCGACATCACGGGTGGTACGGCGGCTGAGGTGTTCCATGCCGGCTTCGTTATCGATGACAACGTAGCGATAGCTCTTGCTCAGGCTGTCGACCACCTCTCGCAGGTTATGGTTTACGGCGCAATAGCAACCAGGTCCTTCGCCTCGACCCATAGCGATGAGATCAAAATGTGTTCCCTCTGATAAGGATGAACGTACCTGATAATCAAGATATTCTCGCTTGGAGGTGCCACCATTCAAAGTGCCCATGGCGGCGCCGCCAGCGGTCAGGGAGGCCTGTACTTCGGTGAGTAGATTTTCGCGTATATCACCAACCGTCCAGTCCAATTCCAGACCCAAGACCATGTTCAGGTTGCTGCTGGGGTCGGCGTCGATTGCCAGGATAGCTTTAGGTTGGGTCTGGGCTAAATATTTAATCACCATACCAGCGATGGTAGTTTTACCGACCCCGCCTTTGCCGGCTAATGCAATAGTTGTTGTCATGAAATGTTCTCCTGTACCATTAAATTTAATCTTGAAATCTAGATGCCGAGTTATTCGGATAGATGGAGTAGTCTATGTTTTTACTTGAGACCCCATTCTCAAATTTTATTAGCTAAATAAAAACTCGGTTTCATCACTCGTGAGATCTAAAGAATTTACACAAGAGAGCCAGATCAAACTGTACTCTCTTCTTCCGGGGAGCTGATTTGCTCGCTCAGTTGTTCTGCCATACTTTCAGCTGCCTGGCGCAAGGCGGGCACATGGTCATAAACTGCGATTCCCAATCGATCTGCCTCCTGTACTCCCAGATCAGCCGGCATAAACCCCAAGATCGGGATTCCGGGGGTTTCCTGCTCTAAGTAGACAGATTCGTCCTTGTTACGCACTTTATTGCCAACCAACCACAACCGGGAGAGACCGATGTCGTTAGCCAGTTCTTTGATTTGAGCAGCAGTGCCCAGACTGCGCCGGGTGGGTTCTACCACGATGATCATGGCATCGACAAAGTCTACTGTAGCACGGCCAAGGTGTTCGACCCCAGCATACATATCCAGGATCAGCACATCGTCTTTGCGGAAGAGCAAATGGGTGAAAAGGGTCTTGAGCATGGCGCTTTCTGGGCAGATGCAGCCAGAACCGCCAGTGTCCACAGAGCCCATCTCGAGCAGACGGACACCACGATAGTTGACGCTGAATCGTTCGGGTATGTCATCTACCTGTGGGTTGATTGTGAAGAATCCACCCATCGTCCCGGGTTTAGCACCGGTGCGTTCGAAGATCAGGTCGTCCATCTCCGAAATAGGTTGAAGTTTTGCGCGTTCGGCCTCCGGGAACCCCAAAGCGCCAGCCAGGCATGGCGAAGGGTCCGCATCAACCGCTAGGACGTTGCGCCCGGAGTCAGCATATACTTGGCTCAATAAGGCTGCCAGTGTGGTTTTACCTACGCCACCTTTACCGCTGATTGCAATTTTCATTCAAAGGTATCCTTGTATTTGATTGTTGTGGGATAAATTTACCATAGAGTGCTGCGATTTCAAGCGATCGCTTGTGGTTTATATGAAATATTAATACTCCCTAAGCTGCATACTCTGCTTGGTGAATCACCTAGCTGCGGAATGTTAAAGTGTTCTCCTGAGAAGGTTTCTTCAACAGTCGGCGGGTTAGTGTGCTGCCCAGTATGGCGTAAGCGTCGGTGGGCATCTGGTGGCTCGCGGCAGCGTCGAATAGGATCTGGCTGTTGGGTGGAAAGTCCTCATCACCGAGCCAATAGACTACCAGCAGCGCCACGCGCGGCAGCACCTGGTATACAAAAGCGGAATCGCCAAGCGGTGTTCCTACCATTGGAAATCTCTTCTCACCGCCAGCATTGCGAGCGGCAGCCTCGAAGGCTTCCAGGTCATTACCGAAGGCTTTGACCAGCTCGCGACCGGTGTAGCCCTGGAAAGCCTGGTTGTAAAAACGACCGTCAGGCAGCTCTGAAAACGCAATCCAGCTGGCTGCCATAGGCGTACCATCGCAGGTGTTAAAATAATACAGCACCATGGTCTGGTCGAAGATGGATAAATCTTGCTTGTTGTGTGCATCCAAAACCTGTAAAGCCGGATAGGTTAGTATTACTCTTCGTCCCCATAGTGAGAAGTGAAATTCTCCGCTTCCCTTTTCGATGCCTGTGAATGATGTGGCTGTGCGGGAAGCCAGAGTTTTGGGTTCTTTACCTCCCAAACGAATTCGTAGCTCAGCGGCACGCTGAGCCAAGTTGTCCTGGCTGGATTCTTTTGACATAAGACAAAAGTCTCTTTAATTTAGTAAATGATTATTCTGTGGACGGGTGATCTGAATCATAGGTGAATTACTCGGCGCTTATTAAAGATAGTCTCTGATGGGATCTTCTACAATGGACGAAAATCATAAATTTCGCCTGCAATTCTAGCCTTTATACAAAAACGGTGTTGTACCTGGAGCCAGGTACAACACCATAAACAGCATTGCAGGGTCTGTTCTGCCCTTACAACGTGGGCAAAAGATATTCGTAAGCGCTTAACGCGGCTTTAGCGCCTTCACCAACAGCGATGAGCACCTGCTCACCACCAACGTCGGTAACATCCCCAGCTGCAAAGACACCTGGGACACTGGTAGCTGCGTGAGAGTTGATTTTGATGTGCCCCTGTTCATCGGTTTTAACCAAATCTGAGATCATTTGAGAGTTCGGTACCAACCCCATCTCAATGAAAGTGCCTTCAGCCTCCAGGGTGGAAGTCGTACCATCAGGTGCTTTGACCACCACTTGTTCACAATAATCGTTACCCAGGAATTCGACCGCCTGGTAACCTTCCAGTACATCGACATTGTCGGCGGCATGCAGTTTGCGGCACAGGGGGGAGTCCAATACGTCCCCGCAGGGTCCGACCAGAGTGACATGTTGGGCGACGGTTTCCAACTCTGCAGCGGAGCGCAGGGCCAGATCACCATCGCCGATCACGACAGTTGTTTTATCGATGAACAGCGGAGCGTAGCTCAAAGCGGAGTAGCAAAGGCCGCGCATCATGAAGTTCTTCTCTCCAGGCACATCTAGCCATTGCTGCATTGTGCCGGTGGCGACGATCACGGATTTTGATACCAGCTCACCACCTCCCTTGGTGTGGACTGTGAATCCACCGTTGGTTTGGGTGATCTTTTGGACAGGTTCCATGTGGCGGGCAAATTTCAGGTATTCCAATTCACTCTTAAACTTGTTGACTACCTCCAACCCGCGGATGACCTGATATTCCTCAACCCAGGGTAATGCCAGACGGTAGTTGGTCTTCCCACCCAGGTCTTTGGTAATCAGCAGGACATTAAGTCGTTTTCGAATGGCGTACATGGTGGCAGTGAGTCCAGCGGGACCTCCGCCAACAATAATCAAGTCATACATTATTCACCTCTTAATCTTCGGGTGCTTCGGGAATGAAGTCTTGTTCCATCATCAGATGGGTCAGATCACGTGACCGTTTGATGATCTTACGAGCGTGGCCAAACAGCTCATCATAGCTTAATTTCAAACGAGCCACACCTTGCTCCTGGGCTTTCATGGCAACCGCAGCCGCCTCTCGAGGGAAGACCTCCCAATCGTCCATGGTGGGCAAGATCTGTTCTTCGTTGAGGTCATCGCCGATCTGGTCCGCCAGCGCTTCAGCAGCTGCGAAACACATCTCGTCCGTGATCGTACGTGCACGGACGTCTAGCGCGCCGCGAAAGATACCGGGGAAACCGAGCGAGTTGTTGACCTGGTTGGGGAAGTCGGATCGCCCAGTGGCAATTACACTGGCACCTGCTTCTTTGGCTTCCCAGGGCCAGATTTCTGGAACAGGATTGGCGCAGGCAAACACAACTGCATCATCAGCCATAGCCTCAACCCATTCGGGCAGGATCACACCCGGTCCCGAGCGTGAGAGAGCGATGACTACATCCACACCTTTCATCGCTTCGGGGATACCGCCTTCACGGCCTTCGGCGTTCGTGGTTTGGCATAGTATCCACTTGTCTACATATTCGGCTTTGCGCATCTCCAGGTCTTTGCGGTGTTTCCCAAGGATGCCTTTACTATCTACCATGAAGCATTTTTCCGGATCAGCTCCCCAGCCAAAGATCAAGCGCGAACAAGCAACATTGGAGGCGCCGCTGCCGATGAAGGCAATGCTAACTTCGCTCATTTCTTTACCGACAACTTTTAGAGCGTTGATCAGTCCCGCCAGGGTGACCGTAGCGGTGCCTTGCTGGTCGTCGTGCCAGACGGGAATCTCTGCCTTTTCGCGTAATGTGTCCAGGATGCGGAAGCATTTTGGTTGAGAGATGTCTTCAAGATTGACTCCGCCCAGACCAGGTTGCAGCATCAATACTGCGTTGATAATCTGGTCAGGATCTTTGGTGTCAAGCATGATAGGCACACCATCTACACCACCGAGGTATTTGTACAGCAGGGCTTTACCTTCCATCACCGGCAAACCGGCTTTTGGACCGATATCCCCAAGACCAAGAACGCGTGTGCCGTCACTGACGACAGCAACGGTATTCCATTTATTAGTGTATTCGTAGACCTTATCCGGGTTTTCGGCAATGGCCCGGCAAGGTGCAGCTACACCTGGGGTATACCAAATAGCAAAGTCATTAAAATCGCGTACAGTGCATTTGAGCGCGGTTTCAACTTTACCGCGATAAAAAGGATGCAGCTTCATCGCATCTGCAGATGGTTTTTCTGCTTTGGCTAATAAACTTTCAATGTCGATAGCTTCGTTTTTATTTAACATATAGAATTCTCCAGGATCGTGGTGAGCAATCACCGTACAGCCCGGCAACAGTGTTTTTCCGCTGGCTGCTGTTCTTATTTGATCATCTCATCACAAGCCTCATTCGCTGGGTTGGTTTATTGCTCCAGGTACGAGTCTGCATAAATTACTTTGTTCAGTAATATCTGGACTGTTTTCCAGATGGCGACTTGCTCTGGATCGCCAACGTCCACATCATCGATTGTTGGCTCTTCCATATTTTCGATGCGGTCATGGATCTTGAGATATAGGCTGCCAACGGGCGAGGACTCATCGCGTTCTTCAAGAATACGGATGACCTCCATCAACTCTTCATCAAGTGGGTCAGCAATCATCATTTTAAGACCGGCGCCCATCAGCATGGCACAGTAAACCTGGTTGATGAGCGGGCGATTTTCACGTGGTACCGCGTTTGATACGTTTGACAGACCCACAGAAATTGCTGGTGGTGGATCCCAGGCATATTGTAGTGTGCGGACGGCCTCGATGCACTCTGGACAATACTCCTGGCATCCAGAAACGGTAAGCGCCAGTGGATCGATGATCAAATTTTCGATCGGAAAATCGATTTCAAGGGCACGGGGGATCAGTTTCTCCAGCGCTATGGTGACGCGTTCATCAGCCCCCACCGGGATACCACTCTTGCCCATTGTCAGAGCAATCAAGCGTGTATCATACTCTTTAGCCAACAGCGGTACTTTCTCTAATCGTTCTGGTTCAGCAGAGGTGGAGTTGATGATGGCTTGGGCTTTAGAGACTTTTTTCAAACCCGCCTCAATCCCCAACAGGTTGGTGCTGTCGAAGCTGAGCGGCAGATCTACAACGGCTTCAACAGTCTCAACCATCCAAGGAAAAACCTCCTCCCAGTCTTTCTTGCGTGGCCCCAGGTTCAGGTCGAGCGCCTGGGCGCCGGCTTCCGCCTGTCTATACGCCAAGTCCTGGAAAAACTTGGCATCCTTCTCTTTCAGGGCGGCTTTGACCTTGTCTGAGATAATATGAATGTTTTCTCCAATTATGTACATAGGAACCCTCCCAAAGGATTAAGAATATTATTTGGACATGGCTGCTTCTACGGAAGGAAAACGTGAGAGTTCAGTATGAGGTAGAAACAGCGCTGACGTAAAAGATTCGTAGAATGTGTTATCTGCGGATAACTCAATATAGGTCATGCGGCTGGCGATGTCTTTTACGCGTGCCCGTGCCTGACGATCCAGCAATGCCAGGTATGCACCGCGTATGGCTGTGTTTCCCAGAAACTGGAAGCGATCCCAGGGCATATCTGGGAGCAAGCCGATTTGGATAGCCTTTTCGACATTGATATATTTTCCGAAAGATCCTCCGATCAACACCTGCTCAACGATTTCTAGAGGGATACCGACGCTGTCAGCTAAAACTGTGAAACCGGCATAAATGGCAGCTTTAGCACGCAGCAGGTTGTCAATATCTACATGGGTAATGACGATATCTTCACCATGTCCTGTCTCCGTAGCCCAGGCGATTACATATTCCCAGCCGTGTTCTCCCTGCCTGATGCGAGGGATCTGCGCGGCGGAATTGATATTGCCGCCTTTGTCGATCACTCCGGTAAGGAACATCTCTCCCAGCAGAGAAATTAAACCGCTCCCACACAGGCCGCGCGGTTTTACACCACCGATCACCCGGAAGGTCGGCTCAAGGGTATCATCGTTGATCCAGACTTCTTCAATGGCTCCCTTTGTCGCCCTCATGCCGTGTTGGACGCCCGCGCCTTCAAAGGCCGGGCCGGCAGAACAGGCGCAGGTTGCCAGCCACTCACTTGACCCCAATACGATTTCACCGTTCGTGCCTACATCCATAAATAGGGTGATCTTCTCAGAATCATCCATACCGGAGGAAAGCACACCTGCACTGATGTCTGCTCCGACATAACTGGCGATGCCAGGCAAGCAGTCCACCGCAGCGTCTGGATGGATGGCGATGCCAACCTGTTCGGCTCTCAGGGATGGGACCTGGTTCACAGCTGTGATGAAGGGTGAGAGCCGGATGGTCTCCGCTGGGATCCCCAGCAGCAAATGAATCATGGTGCTGTTGCCAACAATTGTCCCCTTGATGATATCGGTGGGTGTTAGGGGTGGATCGGCTTTGATCCGTTTGCTAGCCCTTTCGAGCAGCTCATTGATGGTTTTCACCACCAGATTTCGCATCTCTTCTCCACCACCATCCTTGCTGGCGAAGATAATGCGTGAGATGACATCCTCCCCACGTGAGATTTGCTGGTTATATTCGGCAACCTGGGCGCGCACTTCACCGGAAATCAAATCCACCAGCCATACGGATACCGTAGTGGTGCCAACGTCGATAGCTGCACCCCACAGAGGTTCATCCGAGAACATATGGCCTGGTCTTAAATCGATTAGTCTGGGTGGGCAATCCTGACAATCCCAGGGATTGGTGTCCATAATGGCAGTCACTTGCCAATCACCTTCCCTTAGTATGCTCCCAAGCCTCTGCAGCATATTGAGAGAAGCCTGGATATTGTCATAGTCCGCTTGTTTGCGAAGGGCAGCCTGCAGACGAGACCAATCATCAGTCTGATCGCTCATATCTGGGGTTGCCAATGTCAGGTTGATTCGTTGGATGGGTTGATCCAGGCGAGCGTTATAGCCGGCTGGTACTGAGACCTCAACAGCTACTCGGTCGCTGGTCAACAACCGTTCGATTTTTTCCTGTGGCGGGACTGTGACATGGATGTCCCCCTCCACGACAGTCTGGCAGGCTAGAGCAAATCCTTTTTCGATATCCTCGCTGGATAAACGCACTGTGCTGCGACGGCGGACAGCCCCAGAAGTGACCTGGAGCGCGCAGCGCCCACAGCGCCCCTGTCCGCCGCATGGTTGGTTAATTTCCACATTGGCCTGGCGCGCGGCTTCTGATAACAGTGTGCCACTGGGGACGCGCACCGGTTCCGGTGCAGCGTCGAAGATGACAGTATATTCAGCCATGCCTGTTTGTGGATCCTGTTAGCTAGGTATGTGTAAAATGATGCTCGGTTTAAAGTGCCTGTTTCATAAAAGCCGGCAGGTCAACTGCCTCCCGTGGTCCGACACGGATCTCCCAATCAGGCAGCTCTTCTTCCAACTCACCTGAGAGAACCGCGACATGACCTGGCAGCACAACTTGATATTTGCTGACCTTTGCGGCTACATTAAATGCTTTGACAGCTTTGGCAATCCGCTCAGCGTCAAATTTACCAGCCGCCCAGGCAGTGAGCACACTCATGCCTTCGGCATCGGTGACTAGCAGCCAGGCTGGTAGTCCAGCGCCTTCAACTTCATTAGCAACACTAAAATAGGTGATGCTGAAGTTGGTGGTAACCAGCACCGGATCTTCCGGTGAGGGATCATTGATCTCATACAGTCCAGGTTTGACCTGGATCGGTTTTTGCGGATCGGTGTAGATGTTCTGCCGGAGAACTAGTAAGGGATAAGCAGCTGCAGGTGAGAAGTGATCTAAAACTACGAAGCTGCTGTATTTACTGATCGCTTGTGCAGCCAGGACCACCTCACGATCAGGATCACCGACATCTCCTGGGAAGCTGATAATTGGGTAACCCAGCGGTCGGAAAGTCTTCTTGAGGGCCATCCGCCGGCTGAGTGTATTGGCGGTTAAGGTTCCCAGCATAGTCCGCTGCTCAGGTGAGAGCACGATATCAGCCACACCAGCTTCGGTTAATTTTTCAGCTAGGGAAGCCATCTCGTCAATTGTGCCAGCCTGGATGGCTATGGGGGCGCCATGTTCTTTCGCTAAGGCAGCCATGTCCTCCCAGTTTTCGAGGGTGGCGTGGCAAAGCAGTGGGGTTTCATCATCCCCTAGTTTTTCTAATCCGGCTTTGATGTCTTGTACATCGCCGATCAGAATCATAGGCCGGTGACTGACTTCGCGTACGGTTGCGACAGCTGTTCCGAAGTCACCGCCATTTGCCTGTACTGCAGTGCCGCCCATCGAGAGCTCTATGCCAACATAATCAACTGAATACTCGTCGGCGTGTTTCACCTTTGCTTTGATGGTTTCTGCGGAATCGGTATCTCTAACCCTCAAAAACAACCCGGGCTGATTGTAGAAAGTCTTCTCATGTCTGAAGAGTACAACTTCATTGCCGCTCTTGACCTCATAACCGTTCGACTTAAGCGTAACAGGTCGCACGGGGGGAGCTGCTGCCTCGGAGAGCTGTTCTTTGGCTTCATCGCTGACATGTGGACATTCAGCCAGCTCGACTTGTTTAGCTGCCAGCTTCATGGCGAATGCCAGACAGGTCGGGAAGCCGCAATCCTTGCAGTTTGTTTGTGGTAGTAGTTTATAGATTTGAATGCCTGATAGGGCCATAGTTTTTGTCTCCTGGCTGGGGCTGATCTCAGGATCGTGCCCCAGCCTTTATTGATCGTGTAGACAACCCTGTCTATCCACTTTTCATCAAATCATCGATAGCTGATTGTGTGCGTTTTACGCTTTCTGGGTGTCGCAGCACAACGACATTAGCACCGGTCTCGATGAGCATGGTAGCTGTCAGGGTCTCCCAGTTGATGGCGCGCTCTTCCCAATCACCCCATGCTTCGGGTACGTCTTCGCCTACTTTGGCTTCTTTGGTCTTCCAGCACTCTTCGCCCGGTGTTACGATCATCGGCAATTGCGTCATGCTGTCGCCTTGCAGAGCCGCAAGTCTCAATCGTTCCATCACTGAGTAGCCATACTCGAATCCATACCCCAATGCACCAGTGGTTGGATCCATGATGATGCGTTCCAGAGGCATACCCATGTCGCTGATCAAGATATTGAGCTGCTTCGCTAGGTTGACATCCATGGCTGTACGAGCGGTGACCAGGTGCTCGTTTGCCATGGCTGCAGCGACGATCGTACGGTAGTTCTTGTCTTCACATACACCAAAAACAAGGCGTTCACCCTTGCAAGCCTCAGCGATAGGGACCAGCAATTCATTATCAGCATCCGCCTGACCGGGACCGATCACGATTAACGGCAACCCGGTTGCTTCCAAAACTTTTTTGACCGTCTCAACGGCGACCTCTGGTGTGGTTGGATTTCCATCTGCATCTGTCAATGAGAGAGTGACCTGGATCAGATCCGCTCCTGCTTCTTCGGCTGCTTTGGCCCAGCTGGCTGGGTCTTCTGCCGCCTCTCCCCAGGTCTCCAAGAGCAGCGGTGACCAGTCCTCCGGTTTGCGGTCCTTGATCTCGATAGCGATCACTGGTGGGTGAGGGACCTGTCCTTCGAAGTACATAAAAGGCATGGCGGTCTCTCCGCCAATGGTGATCGTTTTGGCGCGGGTACCACCTTCTTCAGGTATAGCGCCGAGGGTGACCTCACGTACCGAACCGGTCCATTGTTCTTTAGCTATTTCTATTGATGTCTGATCGTCAATCCAGGGTTCGTCTGGTTTCAGTTCGACTTTCTTGGGCTCCACAGGAGGTGGGCTAACGACTTTGGGGGCTTCCAGAGGGGGAGCGACAGGGATTTCCAGCGCCTCCATATCAACGCCGCCCAATTCGGCCAGTGCAGCGATCAAGGCTCGCCGCAGCATGTTCACTGCCCTTTCCGCTGAGGTATCACCTTCTACCGGTGCGGTTGGAGCAGCTGCTGCGGGTGGTTTGGGAGCCGGTTCCGGTGTCGGCGGTTCTTCCACAGCTGCCGTGGGTTCTTCAACAGCAGGTTCGGGAGGAGCAAGCTGTTCTTCCGTGACCTCCTCCTTGGCAATGGCAGCCTCAACTACGGCTTCAGCCTGGGCAATCGTCTCTTCAGCCTGTTCTACCTCTACCGGTGCTTCTGCAGCTTGGATGGGACCCATTTCCAGAACGGGGTGGTCCTTTTCTTTGAGCCATTCCTGAAGTGCAGCTACATCGGTGACAGAATCGGAGTCGGCGATGCGATCGATCAAATCTGGCATACCTTCTCGCTCTGCAACAGCCTGGAATTCAGCTGCCATTGTCTCTTTAAGCACTTTACTCATCCAGACAACACGTTTGAACCCGCCGTCTGCGGAGATAAATTTAGGACTGACCAGGTAGAACTTGCCCACGCCCATCACACCAGGGGTTTGTACACCACCACCAGCCATTCCAGCTAGAGTGCTGAAGGTCATGCCGGCGGGCGTCATGGCAGTATCCTCACGGCTGACGATCATCACACCGTCGACTTCAGGGATCAGCATGACGATGCACTCGAAGCAGCCACAGGCTGTCATGGGATTCTCCATGATGGAGTACATGGAAACCTCCTCGACAACGCCGTGGGAGCCGACTTTGGCGTAATCAAGCGTACCTTCCCAGTACCCTTTGACCGGATCCAACATCTTCCCGAGCTTGATCGGTTGGTTGGGTCCTGTTGGGTTGATGCTGAAGGAAGCTTTGCAATCCAACCAGTTGTAGGCACCGCACAGGCCCAAACGTTCAGGGCTGATGACGCATACATGGTTAGGAGCGAAGGACTGGCACAGAGTACAGGAGTAGAAATCATCGACTTTGTCGTCGGTCAGGTCCGCAAGACGTTTGTTACGGAAGTCGTAGGCTTCTCGAGCTTCCTCAAGTTGTTTGGGTAACTCATCAGGATCTGTATAAATAGTGACTTCTACTTTGTCCACAATAGCGCCAAAGTCATCATGGTAGCGGGCATGCAAAATCTTACCGAAGTGTTCTAGGTTAAAACCTTTCTCAGCGGCACCGTTGGAAATTCGGATCCAGGCGATGTCGCGCTGACCGATGTGCTGGATGCCGGAGGCACCATTGATAAAGTAGTGGATTTGGCGTTCAAGCACCGGCTCGAAGTCCTTCTGCATCTGGCGACCAGCTACTTTGACCAAGATACCAACATCCATACTGCCCTTATCATCGACCTGGTCAAAACCAGGACCTACAAGTTCTACCTTACCGTCAGTGACTTCATCGAGGGGGGCCATATATAAGTATTCGAAAGCACGTGAGTTTTTACCGCCGAATTCAACACGCATATCGGCTTTGCGCACGACCTCGCCTTCGAAGGCAGAACCGTAAGATACGGGTACGGGAACTTCGGAGACTTTCACCTTTACGCCACGCACCTCGATGCATTTCTGCACAAGGCGTTCGGCACGTTCCAGGTCATCCTTGCCTTCGATCTCGTTAAATGGCATGCTGACGACGTGCTCGTATGTTGTAACCCCTGTTGGCAATATCTCGGGAATAACCGTATCGGCGATTACGGGGAAGCCGAAGTTGATGGCCCCCGCGGCAGCGGCGTATTTCAAATCATCCACCTCGCCCAGGGCCAGCACAAACGCGAATACCCGCTGCCGGTTGTACATCAGGATGTCGCGAGCTTTGCCGGCTTTGATTCCGCCAAAGGTCAGCGCTGAACGGGCTGCAAAGCCTAAGGGGTAAATGGCGCTGATTGTATCGGTTCCGAATGGCACCGTATATGTGTCATAACCCAGCTCGACGCCCTCTTCCATCAACTGGTGGATGATGCTGCGACCATTCACGTTACCTGACAGGAAGGTCAGGATATTTCGTCTCTGCAGCTCGCGAACGATCTTAACCGCCACCTCATTAGATTTGGCTGCGCCTACGATGGCGGCGAAGCCAGGCATGCGCCCGTCTACCAGCTGGATGCCCCAGGACCGTAACTGGATGTCGTCGATAGGGCCATTCAAGTGTCCTACTAAGCCGTCCCCGTTACCGGAGTAAGCAGTTCCGCCAGCCAGTTCTAGACCGGGCATCTCCTCAGGCTGCAGCCCATAAACGAAGCGAATAGATTCGATGATTTCAGCTGCCAAGAGGGTTGCCATGCCGCTATCCAGGGTTTCACCCAAATAGGGCGTCCATTTATTCCGGGATGGCTGAGGGTGCAGCAGTTCGCGTGCGTGCGCAATAATTGGTTTCAACTGTCCCAATGTGCTTATTTCTTTAGCAGTCATCGCCAGGATGAAGGGTAAGTAATAGGCTGTGTTGGGAAACTCCACCGGGGTGTCGGGACCCTTCTCCGCAATTGCTTTATGGAGCATGAACTCCGCCTCGGTGACAAGTGCGTTAGCGCCACGGATGGCGCGCGTAGCAATATATCGTGACATTCTTTACTTCCTCCTAATCCGCTGCCACGCCGTAGATGGCTGCCTGACGTTCAGCCAGAGATAATCCCTCCAGCTCGAGCATGCGGGTGTCGCCGCTCTTGCCAAAGTTCTCTGGTTTGTATTCGGGCAGACCCAGAGCAGCGCGTTTCTTATCGATGTGTTCCAGGGTCTCTTTGATCATCTCATCCGGATCGGGGATGAATTCGAGCTTGCCACCATATAGTTTCTCCCAGCCTTCGCTGATATACTTCAAAACGATGTCACTATCCGCGACACGATCTGGCATACCGCTAATGGGGGAGGCGCCTCCGAAGATGACGTAGGCGCCAGAAGCCACGCAGTAGGTTGCGATGGCAAGCGCCTTCTCGCTCATCCACTCCGGCGCTAGACCGACTGCTGGAACCTGGTCGATGTCGTCACCCAAACCGCCTTCATCGACGATCTGTGTCAGTACGGTTAGGATGCGGGTGTTATCGACACATGATCCCATGTGCAGTACAGGTGGGATACCAACCGTTTCGCAGATTTCGCGCAGACCCGGGCCGACTTTATCAAGCCCGGCTTCACCGAGCAGCAAGCCCAGCTTGGCGCTGGCAATTGCGCCGCAACCCGTCTGTACGATCAACACATCCTGTTTGAGCAGTTCTTCAGTGACATAGGTATGCAAATAATCTTGTTTGCTGCGTGGGTTGTTGCAGCCAACGATCGCCGCAACCCCACGGATGCGACCGGAAATAATGGCATCATTGAGCGGGCGGAAAGAAGCCCGATAGCTGCCTCCCAGCATGTAATTGATGTATTCATGGGAGAAACCGGGGATCAGGTCCTCGCGGTCTTGGGGGATCTGGGTATCGCCCCGATTGGCATAGTTATCGATCGCGGTACGCAGAATTTTTTTTGCGATAGTCAGCGCTTTATGTTCATCGAATTCGATGTGGGTGGCACCCTTGATCTTTACCTTTGGAGAGGTGGTGATGATTTTGGTATGGAAATTATCCGCCAAGTCAACCAGCGCTTGCATGATGCACTGTACGTCGACGACCATGGCTTCCACCGCACCGGTCAGGATGGACAGCTCCTGGTGCAGGAAGTTGCCTGCTGCAGGGATGCCTTGACGCATAAGGATCTCGTTGGCTGTACAGCAGATACCGGACAGGTTGACACCTTTGGCGCCTGCGGCTTTGGCATATTCGATGATTTCAGGGTCTTGGGAGGCTGCGACGATCATCTGGCTGAGGGTGGGTTCGTGTCCATGTACGACCACGTTGACCATATCATCTTTGAGGACTCCCAGATTGGCCTGTCCCAAGATAGGCGCAGGGGTGCCAAATAAGATGTCAGAAATATCGGTGGCGATCATGCTGCCACCCCAGCCGTCCGCCAGCCCGGTTTTAATGGCGTGCTGCAGGATGTGCTCAGGGTCCTGGTCGTCGCCGATGTGGGTGCGGTGTAAAGCTTCCACCACTTCCCGGTCCACACCTCGCGGCACCACCCCGAGCTCTTTCCATAATTTCTGGCGTTTCTCAGGTGCTCGCTTAGTCGGGATCACTTCGCCGTTTTGCTGCCCAAACTGGGCGATATATAGATCCGCTAAATCGTTAGCAACCTCTTCCGGTGAACGCCCTTCGATGGGGATATCGTAGTAGGCAGCCACGGTGCGCAGTTTAGCGACGTCTCGGATCATGTATCCCTCCGCCTCGCCGTTAGCGACAGCTTTAAGCGTGAAGGCCATATCACGACCGTGATCGGAGTGGGCGGCTGATCCAGCGGCAATCGCCCGGATCAGATTACGGGCTTGAATCGTGTCGATGGTGGCACCGCAAACCCCTGTTTGACCGTCTTTGGTCAGCCGGCAGGGTCCCATCCCGCAAATTTTGCAGCACATGCCAGCGCTGCCGATGTTGCAGGGAACCATATCGTCCGCGCGGCTGAAAGCAGTACCGATACCCAGCTCGTCCGCGCGGATCAACATCTCTTGCGCAGCTGGATCTGAAGTTTGTTCTTCGTAAGTTCGTTTTTTCTTTGCCATAATTACCTCCTAAATTCTCACTCTTCCATTTCCACTTGTGTAACAACATAATCTTCAACTTCAAAAGCCATATGCGCATAGGAAAGCAATTCAGCAGCATCATTTAACTGAACCAACAAATCCGAAACATCAGCATCAACTTTTTCAGCATTAAAAATTGCATCATAGGCTTGAGCCATTGATGATTCAGCCTCAGAAATCTTCAAAGCAGCTGCTTGGTTGTTTTGGGCAAAAACACAACTAAATAACAATGAAAATAGAATAAAAAGGAGGCTACTACAATGGCTAGAAGACTTGGTGCCTGGGACTGTGAGTATTGTGGAACTATGCGTATCTTGGGTAATGTCTTCATCAAGATTTCCCGTGGGTTCATCCGCAAGCAGGATGGTGGGGTCATTGACAATTGCCCGGGCAATTGCAATCCTCTGCTGTTCGCCACCTGAGAGTTCAAGTGGCGTTGCATCCAGCCTATTGTGCAATCCTACCAGCTTTAAAGATT
>Ga0209536_100007390_pt1 | contig 16663 bp, 13 predicted proteins | sample DeeMarSeWOR28_12_FD_187461 | JGI IMG/M metagenome (GOLD analysis project Ga0209536, IMG submission 187461) | Marine sediment microbial communities from White Oak River estuary, North Carolina - WOR-2-8_12 (SPAdes) (version 2) | ecosystem: Environmental > Aquatic > Marine > Intertidal zone >... | reverse complement strand
CGTTACCTTTCTTGCTTGTAGGATTTTATTTGAAAAGTAAAGGTTTCGCATGGAAACTATTTTTGTTGGTTTTAGTTGTTTTAGGTGGAATAACCTTAATTTTTACAAAATCACGAGGTGGATGGTTTACATTTCTCTTTATATTACTTGGGTTTTTGGTAGCATTTTATTTTGCTCAAAATCATAAAAGGGGTTTTAAACTGGACAAAAGTATTAAATTAAAAATTGCAGTATTTACTCTAATGTTAGTCTCAATTAGTATCTTCTTATTGGCTCAGCTGCATGGAAATAGCAATTTAGATAGAAAAAATAGAAATGAAATCTTCAATAGTAACGAAGATGTTGCATATATTAAATCTAGATTAAAAAAACTACTAAAACCTTGGGAAGAAAAAAGATTGAAAATTTGGTATCAGGCGTTTCAAGTTGGTAAGGAAAAGCCTTTTTTTGGTATGGGGTACGAGTCTTACCGTTGGCATATTTCGGTGCAAAAAAGTATTTCAGAATCTGATTTTGCTCAAAGTAGGGTATATCTGAAAAAAATATTCGACACTCCCCATAGTCTCTATGTGCAACTATTTGTCAGTGGAGGTTTAACAGCATTACTCTTATGGAACGTTATTACTTTATATGCTTTAATTCTTTTGACATACGATTTATTGATCAACAAAAAACATTCTAACATTGCCGTTATATTTTCAATAATATGTTTTCACATCTATGGCATGTTTCAAAGCATGCAATATATACCCATGATTTGGTTTATTATTTTTCTGAATTTTGGGTATGCGATGACCATAAATGAAAAAAATTTGCCGGATTCAATACGAATAATTTCAAAAATAATTTGCATAGCGCTTCTTGTAATGATTTTTGCTGGCTGTGTTGCATATTTTCAAGACTTAGAATCAAAGAAGCTGTCAAAAAAGTATGGTCTAAAAATATACGCAAAGAATCAGGAAAGAGATAAATTCATTGGATTTTACAATCTCGAGAAATGGGAAGAGGGGAATTACCGTTGGAGTGGAGGTAAAGGTATTATTAGACTCGATGGCGCCGGCTTAAGGGAGGTTAATTTCAAATGTCTTCACCCGGATGTTGAAATAGAACCAGTAACATTGTCAGTATTTTTAAATGATGAGCCGTTAGATAAAATAGTGTTTTCAAAAAAAGGAACTGTAAAAAGGCAGTATCATATCCCTGAGACACAACGAGAAGTCAATGAAATGTTGATTAAAGTATCAAGAACCTGGAATCCAAGAAGATATGGAAGTTCAGACAACCGCAATATTGGTATTGCCGTCAGTGAAATGAAGCTTGCAGACAAAATTGCACCCTAGAAAAAAGATCAGTACTTTTATATGTTGTAGTTGCCTTTATTCGCAGTGTTCAGGCTCGATGTCAAGAATTAAGGCAATTGATTTCTTTATAAGGTTTACTTCATCGTTTGAGATATCTCCGATTTTTTCTATAAATCTATTGTAACTAATTGCCCTAATCTGAAAGCAGTCAACTGAAGATTTCTTGCTTAGACAGTTTTTTGAGTTAGGTTCCAGAGTGACAAAAAATGGGTTTTCATCCCAATGCAGGCTCCAGCTTGTAACAGGCACGACAATGGCAAGTTTGAGATGTTTCTTATGACCACCGTTTAAGATAATTACTGGTCGTTTTTTCTTGATTTCGTCACCAATTGTTGGATCGAGATTAACCCAATAGATTTCACCGTTTTTCAAAATCTACCCCTTCTATCGATTCAAAAACGTTATTATACGGTGCTTTGCCGATCATCTCAATGGCTGCTTTCCTTTTTAGTTCCCGGAGCTTTTTGCGATCTTTCGCCACCTTCGCGTTAACAGCCTCTCGGATATACTCGCTCAGGCTTCTATAATGCAGCTTCTTATGGACCTGTTTGATGAATTCATAATTTTTTTTGTCAATCTGAATTTTTGTTGGAATCAACATATTATTGCTCCTAATTTTTTTATATAGTGTCATAATGTGACCCCGAAGTCAAGGGCATTAATTTGGTATCATTTTTTGGCATATAAAGTATTTCAGCACGTATGACTAAGTACGATTTTCTGGACCTATCCTACCGAATTTCTGCTTTCAGGCGCATCGTTTCACCATGAGTTCATTGATAGGTGCTGGAGATAACCACCATAAACGTTAATTTGTTTTTACTCTGGGGACTGTTTAGGGTTTACAAAAAAAAATAAAATGAGGAGAAAACAAGTATGAAGTGTGCTTTAATCACCGGAATTACAGGCCAGGACGGTTCATATCTCGCTGAATTATTGTTAGAAAAAGGCTATGAGGTCCACGGCGTGGTGCGCAGAGTGGCTTTGGAAGATCCAGCACACAGGTTATGGCGCTTAAACCATATTTTGGATAAAATTACCCTACATGCGGCATCCTTGGAAAGCTACGCCAGCATTTTTAATGTAGTGGAGAAAATTCGTCCTAATGAATGTTATCATTTAGCAGCTCAAAGTTTTGTCAGTTACTCGTTTGAAGACGCATTTTCAACCCTTAATACGAATATCAATGGAACGCTTTTTGTTTTATCTGCCATCCATGAAAAGGCACCGGACTGTAAATTTTATTTTGCGGGGTCCAGCGAGATGTTTGGTATGGTCAAAGAAACGCCGCAAACTGAGAACACACCGTTTCATCCACGCTCTCCCTATGGAATTTCAAAAGTCGCCGGGTTTGATTTAACCCGCAATTTTCGCGAGTCTTACGGCCTTTTTGGGTGCAACGGTATTCTATTTAATCATGAATCCCCTCGCCGTGGGTTTGAATTTGTCACCAGAAAAATAACGAGCACTGTTGCTAGAATTAAAGCCGGTTTGGATAGTGAATTGCGGTTGGGAAATTTAGATGCCAAGCGAGATTGGGGATATGCCGGTGATTTTGTGGAAGCGATGTGGCTGATGCTGCAGCAGGAGGAACCCGATGACTTCGTGATTGCCACCAACGAAACCCACTCGGTTAGGGAATTTGCGCAACTGGCCTTTGATCATGTCGGCTTAAATTGGGAAGATCATGTGGTTGTGGACGAGCAGTTTTATCGACCTGCCGAAGTACAGCTACTGCAAGGTGATTTCAGCAAAGGCAGAGCGAAGCTCAAGTGGCAACCGGAAATCAAATTTGAAGATCTTGTGAAGTTAATGGTAGAGTCGGACCTTAACAATGAGACTTCGCGCAGCACAAAATGAATCAAAAATTAGTTAAAAAGACAGACGTTGGGAAGCTGAGCGGCTTGTGCGTTGGGACGTGTCAAAATGCAGAAAACCGTCGAAGCTTTCATACCTTAAAGCCTTCAAGCGTTTAAGCCTTTTAGTATCTATTCCAAGCAGACAATATCGGGAGTATTAAATCCTTGGCAAACTCATCCATCCAAATTTTACAGCCTGTTCTAATCAGATTTTCAGCCATATGGCGCTACAAAGACTTTGTGCGCGGAATGGTTTGGAGGGAGTTTCGTGGTCGGTATTCACATTCTCTTTTAGGTTCTGTGTGGGCCATTCTGAACCCGATGGCGCTGGTATTTATTTATACCGTTGTGTTCTCACAGGTAATGAAAGCCAGGATTAAAGGCGTTGACGATACCATGGCCTACGGGATGTTTCTGTGTGCCGGCCTTTTAGCCTGGAGTTATTTTTCAGATCTACTGGGCAGGTGTCCCGATATATTTATTGACCAGGCAAACCTTTTAAAAAAAGTGAATTTTCCAAGAAGCACGTTGCCGGTGGTGCTCTTTTTTTCAACCACGATTAACTTTGCTATTGTCTTTACCATTTTTCTGATTTTCCTTCTTCTTAGCGGCCGTTTTCCGGGCTGGAGCCTCCTCGGCATGATCCCGTTGTTACTCATTCAGCAGTTGTTTACCCTCGGGGTTGGAATGTCTTTGGGTGTATTAAATGTATTTTTTCGTGATATCGGCCATATCGTCAAAATTGCCCTTCAATTCTGGTTCTGGGTAACACCGATTGTTTACCCGATCGACATTCTTTCAGACCGTCTGCGCAGCCTAATTGAACTGAATCCACTGACCCTTTTCATTACCGCTTATCAGCAAGTGATATTGCACAATCAATGGCCCAATCTCTCCTCATTTAAATATCATCTAATGGGTGCTGTTGTTGCGCTTATCACAGGATTTCTGCTTTTCCGTCGGTTGTCCGGTGACATCGTTGATGAACTTTAACCTCAATTAAGGTTTCATGCCCCAAATCATCGTAAAAAATCTGGGTAAAAAATATAAACGCTATGCGAACCATTGGTATCGTCTTGCCGAAGTGTTAAGTTGGGGGTATTATCATTGCCATGAAGAACGCTGGGCCTTACGCAATATTAATTTTACTGTTGGTCGAGGAGAAGCCATCGGAATTGTCGGGCAGAACGGCGCCGGCAAGAGCACCTTGCTGAAGCTGTTAGTCGGCACGACGCAGCCGAATGAAGGCAGTATTCAGACAACCGGGCGCATTGCTGCACTGCTTGAACTGGGTATTGGATTTCATCTTGATTTCACCGGAAGGGATAATGCTGTTATGGCATGCCGTATGGCCGGCCTGAACAAAGATGAAATTCGACATTATATGCCGGAAATTGAGCGCTTCTCCGAGCTTGGTGATTATCTTGACCAGCCGCTGCGGGTCTATTCTACGGGAATGCAAATGCGACTGGCGTTTAGCGCAGCCACGGTGGTAAGACCTGAAATTCTGATTGTTGATGAAGCGCTGTCGGTCGGAGATGCCTATTTCCAGCATAAATGCGTTGCACGCATACGCTCATTTCAGGACGAAGGGACCACGTTACTTTTTGTGTCCCACGATCCAGCCGCAGTAAAAACTCTCTGCCGCAGAGCCCTGCTTTTCGATGAAGGCAAGCTTATTCAGGATGGTGAACCGGATAATGTATTAGATTACTACAACGCCATCATTGCAAAAAGAGGCAAAGACGAAACAATACAGCAAATTGAAACCCAATCCGGCAGGACCATAACACGATCCGGAACCGGTGAAGCGTCCATCGTCAACGTTGAGATGGTCAATAGCAGTGAACAGCCGGCCAGAGTCTATCGTGTGGGTGAGATGGCCAAAATCATCTGTCAGGTTAGGATCAACAATGAGATTGAATGCCCTAATGTCGGCATATTATTGCGTGATCGTCTCGGCAACGACGTGTTTGGGACCAATTCACATCACCTGAACGCTGAAACGCAGCAAATTTCTGCAGGCCATACTTTTTTAGCTGAATTTCTAATGCCGCTGAATTTGGGTGTAGGCAACTATTCGCTGTCGGTGGCGCTGCACCCTGGATGGACGCATTTAGAAAACAATTACGACTGGTGGGACCAATGCCTGGTGTTTCAGGTCATACCTGGAAATTCCTTTGATTTCATTGGTATTGCCTCCCTTCCAGTTGAAGTTACATTAAAAAAGGAACGTGCTGATGATCGAAACCCAGAACAATGAAATCAACGTTGATGAATTGATGGCCAAAATTCGTAGCGAGATTGCCAACCGCCATAAAACAGATCGCTCTAAGCCACGGTCTTATTCACCGCTGGGAAGCAAAGATGTCATCAATTGGATGGATATCGCATTGCAGCTAAAAACAGCCGAAGAATACACTGATGTGGGGCTTAAACAATTACCTTTATTGCGATTTCCCCGCGCTATTCGTTGGTTTGCAAAATTGGTCGAAAAAGTCATTTTATATGTTACTCAGGTCATTACAATACCGCAGCGTTTTTACAATCGAGCAATACTGGACTCACTGCATTCTTTGCTCGACGCAATGAGAGTTTCACATGAACACATCAACTCTATAGAAGAAATAGAAAAAAGCAGCGCTGAATTAAAGACACAACAAGCTTTGCAGGACCGACGTTTGAGCATATTTTTGGAGGAAGCCCGCAAACGTCTGCCGGAACCCTTCAGTCAGAGTCAGATTCAAAAACTTGTCGATGAAGAGCATTACCTTAACGAATCACTCTATGTTTTTTTCGAAGACCGTTTTCGTGGAACCAGACAGGAAATAAAAAACAGGTTGGTGTATTACCTTTCCTTTTTACGCGAAGCAAATGCCGGCAGTCCGGAATCCATCATTTTAGATGCCGGCTGCGGAAGAGGGGAGTGGCTTGAGCTTTTAAAGGAGCATGATCTGGCGGCAAAGGGAGTTGACCTAAATAAAATGGCCATACGGCAGTGCAACGATCTTGGTTTAGATGCCGTACAAACCGATATCATTGAACATTTACATTTGCTGCCTGATGGCAGTGTTGGTGCCGTAACTGCTTTTCATTTAATCGAGCACTTACCTTTTGAAACCCTACTAAAATTTATGGACGAAAGTCTGCGTGTGCTCAAGCCCGGTGGGATAGTGATTTTAGAGACACCGAATCCTGAGAATATTCAGGTGGGGGCTTGCAATTTTTATTTTGATCCCACCCACCGTAATCCCCTGCCATCTGAAACAGTAAAATATTTAATTAAATCTCGAGGCTTTACCGACGTCACGATTCATCCCCTTAACCCCCTGGGCAACGAGCATCAAATTGAAGAAGATGGCTCAGAGATTGTCCGTCGTTTTAATCAGCTATTTTACGGCCCCCGAGACTACGGTCTAATAGGATACAAAGCGTGAAACCCATCGCTATCGTCACCCCATGGTTCGGTGAAGATCTTAAAGGCGGCGCGGAACAGTTGGCCTGGCAACTCGCAAAGCGCCTAACGGCTCTTGGCCTTACCATTGAAGTCCTGACAACCTGCTGCAGATCATTTTTCGATGATTGGGGCACCAATCAACTCAAACCTAAAAGGGAAACCCAAAACGGATTAAGCATTCATCGTTTTCCGGTTGTTTCCAGAAACAAAGAATCATTTAACCGAGTTAATCATCAGATGCTGGCGATTGCCCCTTCCGATCTCAAGCCGGGCCTCAGTCCGGTTACAGCTGAACTTTCTGCCGTCTTCGCCGGTGATAACATTAATTCCAACGATTTGTTGCGCTATCTGGCAACGCATAATGACGCATACCACGCGTTTCTTTTTATACCTTATTTGTACGGGCCCATATTAAATGGGTTGCCCCTTGTTGCCGACCGTGCCTATTTGCAACCCTGTCTGCACAATGAGGCGTATGCCTACTTGAAGGAAGTCGAATACATTTTTCACAAAGCTAAGGGACTCCTATTTAATTCCGAAGGCGAGGCCTACCTGGCTCAGGAACTCTTCGGGCCGGAAATTATCCTTAAAAGCCATGTGGTCGGATCCGGCGTTGAAATAAATCCTGAGCTATATTACAGCAATTTGGAAAAAATCGGCCCGCTGGATGTGAAAAACGCCCGATATGTGCTTTATCTCGGGCGTCGTGACCCCACCAAAAATGTCGATTTGCTGGTTAATGCTTACAGGAGTTTTAGAAAGCAGTCTCACGAAGATAATCTATATTTGGTTCTTGCCGGCCCAGGCGATGGGTCATATGACGGCCAGTGCGAAGGATTGATAGATCTAAAGCTGGTCAGCGAAGAAGAAAAATCTGCGTTGTTAAAAAATTGCATTGCGCTTTTTCAGCCGAGTCGCAACGAAAGTTATTCCCGGGTAATCATGGAAGCCTGGCTTTATCAGAAACCAATTGTTGCCAATAAACGCTGCCAGGCAACATCCACCTCCGTGCGTCAAGCCCGGGGCGGGTGGCTGGCGGGTAGCCATGACGAATGGACCGCCATGTTTCGTAAGGTATTCCAAAAATCGCCAGACGAGTTGGCTGACTGTGGCAAAAATGGGTATAAGTATGCCCGAAAACATGCGGATTGGGATCAGGTAATCAGGCGCTACAGGGACATTTTTTTTCCGGCGAAACGGACAACTGTAAACATTCAAACAGCGCGATCGATTAGAAGCGTTCATCAGCTTTTGCCCGATGTGGTTTATGGCGATGCCATTACAAACTATGCGACTACCTTAAAAAAATATTTGCGCCTAAATGGGTATCAGTCGGAAATCCTGGTGGAAAGATGCGCCGACACCAACTTATTGGATGAAGTCAAATTTTTTAAAAAGCGGTATCTCAACGGAAGCACAGGTATCATTTATCATCATTCAATTGGTTCAGGCCTTACCGAATACGCCATTAACCACTCGGGTCCGAAAGCCTTAGTCTATCACAACATCACCCCGGCGGAATTTTTTGAATCCTACAGCCCGGAGTATTCAAATCTATTAGCGAAAGGACGATTCGATCTTAAAGGATTAGCCAATAGTTTTCCTATCGCGGTCGGTGATTCCGGCTATAATGCAGAGGAGCTTCGTAAATCCGGCTTTTCGGAACCTGAGGTATTGCCCATACCCGTTGATCCGGGCAGCTGGAATTCTCCTCCTGATCCGAATATTATGGATCTTTTCCAAGATGGCTTTACCAATTTGCTTTTTGTCGGCCGCATCGCACCCAACAAATGCCAGCATCATCTCATCGAGGCCTTTGCGTCATATATGGAACTTGATCAACGGTCCCGTCTCGTACTGGTTGGATTTTCTGACCCCAAAGATTCCTATTTCAAATATCTTCATCGGATCATCGATGAGAAAAAACTTGGTCATCATGTGGTTTTGACCAATCGAGTGAGTGATAGCAAACTACACGCTTTCTATCGCACTGCCCATTTGTTTTGGTCCATGAGTGAGCACGAAGGATTTTGTATACCGTTGATCGAGGCTATGTGGTTCGACGTCCCTATATTGGCATTCAAAAGCTCGGCTGTACCGGAAACCCTGGAAGAAGCAGGCCTTCTTTTTACTAATAAGGATGATTTTCTCAGCCTGGCAGCATTAGCCAAAATACTCGTTAAAGATGAAGATATTAAATACAAGGTGTTAGCAGCCCAACGCCGGAGAAGAATGGCCTTTACTCCCAACGTCGTTCTGACAAAACTGCTCGACCTTATTAAAAAAATGGAACTTCAGTTTTCAGAATAAAATAGCATTTTGAAGCAATTTCTTTTTTTTGTCACGAGTAACGTGCTATCTGGGTATCCATTCAGGGGTTCAGGGTTCACAGGTTCAAAGGTTAGAGTTCATATCCAAATGAAATCATTGATTGACAAGCCCTGAGGCAAACCCAATGAAAACATCCATGACAAAAAAGCCAACTGTCGCCTTTGTCGTTCAACGTTTTGGTACAGACGTCGGTGGCGGTGCCGAGACCCTTTGCCGGATGATTGTGGAAAAAATGAGCCCTCTCTGGGACATTGAGGTCTTAACCTCCAGTGCAAAGGATTATGTCAAACGTTTTGAAAATGATTACCCTGCGGGCGTTGAAGATTTAAACGGGTTTGTCGTCAAACGATTTAACATCGATTATATGCGAAGTGATGATTTTACATTTTCACAGCTTGATCAAAAGGTTTTGAAAAGAACGGCAAGCCGCGCTGAAGAGATGCTGTGGTTGAAAGAAATCGGTCCTTATTCATCTGATTTAATCCAATATGTTGGGCAACATGTTCAAAATTATGATCTATTTTTCTTTTTTACATATCTATATGCGACCACCACACTGATTCTGCCGCTTGTTAAAGAAAAATCAATTTTAGTCCCCACGGCTCACAATGAACCACCGATCTTCGCACGATTTTTTGACAACTTCTTTGCTTTGCCCCGGGCGTTAATCTGCAGTACCAATGAAGAACTGCAGTTAGTCCGCAACCGAACTAGAGAACCGGTCAGAGGCGTCTACCTCGCCGGGGTGGGTATGGATGCACCACCGCCGCCCAATCCGGCCCACTTTCGTCGGGAATACAATATCGAAGACGATTTTCTATTATATGTCGGCCGCATTCAAAAAGAAAAAGGATGCGACCAGTTATGTGATTACTACCTGGCCTTGTCCGACGAGTTTAGAAAGAAATACCCATTGGTCTTGTTGGGAAAACGGGCCATGTCGGTTCCTCAAAACGAAAACATTATTACTCCCGGATTTGTGAGCGAAGAATTGAAATTCAGTGCGATGGCGGCGGCCAAACTGATGATCATGCCCTCGGTTTTTGAAAGCCTGAACATCGTGATTTTAGAATCCTGGCTGTGCGGCACCCCGGTTCTGGTGAACGGAAGCTGTGATGTTCTCAAAGCACATTGCCGCAGAAGCAATGGCGGCCTATGGTACGATAACTTTACTGAATTCGAGGCGTGTTTGAGGTTTCTAATAAACAACGAGGACGCATCAGTAAAACTGGCGCAGAGTGGAAAAAAATACGTAGAACAAAATTACAGCTGGGAAAGAATTATTTCCGTATACACTGATGTGTTTGACACTGAATTTCGCCCGGATTCCATGGCTGCGATCATGGATAGTCAAACAGGATGAGACCACGCGTGGCTTTTGTGGTTCAGCGTTACGGCCTGGAGGTCGATGGCGGTGCTGAGCTTGAATGTCGTAGAATTGCTGAATTGATGACCGGTGTATGGGATGTCACGGTGCTGACAACCTGCGCATTAGATTATTACACGTGGGGCAATCATTATGCTGCGGGTGAAGAGAAAATAAATCGTGTAAGAGTTCAGCGTTATCCGGTAAAAAAGAAACGCAATCTAAAAAAATTCAATCAAATAAGCGATAGGATCCTTGGGAAGCCTCATACTAAAGAAGATGAATTGCGCTGGATGACCGCCCAGGGGCCTGATGCCCCACAGCTGCTTGATGCTATCAAAGACCAAAAAGATCGTTTCGATGTGTTTATATTTTTCACCTATCTTTATGCAACCACCTTCTGGGGATTATCGGATGTGGCTTACAAGTCTTTACTGGTGCCGACCGCCCACGACGAACTGCCCATATATCTGTCCATTTTTGAAGAGCTCTTTGCTAAACCCAGAGGTTTTATATTTAACTCGCCTGAAGAAAAAGCATTCCTAAAAAGGAAGTTCGATATCGATACGTCTTTATCCGATGTTATCGGCGTGGGTGTCCAAACTGATCCCGGTTTTAATATCGAAAATGTTTATTCTGAAAATTTTCCTGAGAATTATGTCATTTACGTCGGCCGCATTGACGGGTCCAAAGGTTGTCCGGAAATGTTTGATTATTGGCAACGATATAAGACGAAATATAAGGGCGATTTGCAACTGTCATTAGTGGGCCGAGCACAGATGGAAATTCCCGAACATAAAGATATTGTACCACTGGGATTTATAAGTGAAGAAGAAAAATTTGCCGCTATCGCCAGATCTCAATGTCTCATTATGCCATCCCCCTTCGAGAGTTTGTCGATAGTTTTGCTTGAAGCGTGGTTGTGCGGCCGACCCGTTCTAGTTAATGGGAAATGTGAGGTACTAAAAGGACAGTGTCGCAGAAGCAACGGGGGGCTCTGGTATGAAAATTACGATGAATTCGAAGCGTGTTTAAATTTTTTTTTAGATGAAAACGAGACAGCTTTAAAAATGGCGGCCAATGGTAAGAAATTTGTTGAGCTAAACTATAGCTGGGATGAAATTAAAAAAAAATATAGTGCTTTGATTGATCGGTTCTTAAACCTCAATTGAGGTAGAGCGGGAAATATTCATGCGCGTAGGTCTGGACGGTTCACCATTGTTGGAAATAAAAACAGGTGTCGGCCGGTACACTCACGAGCTGGCAACAGCATTAAACCGGCTATCGCTTGACTTGGAATTATTCTATTACTATGGAACATCCTGGAGTCAGCAAATCGTTTCCATTGATGTCGATGATGTCCGTTCTATCCGGCACACGGTTAAAAGCGGTCTGAAAAAATGCCTTCCAATCGCCTTAAAAGAACGTATCAAAGAAAAGATTTTCAAGGGTGGGTATCACAAAAACAAACTCGATTTATATCATGCAACCAATTATATTGCTCCTGGATTTGACATACCGCTGGTAGTAACCGTATATGACCTGTCGTTTCTTCGTTATCCGGAAACCCATTCTGCCCGTCGTCTAGCCTGGTTATCCAGAGGTTTTCTATCCACCATTCAGAGGGCGCGTCAGGTAATAACGATATCGGAGTTTTCTAAAAATGAGATTATTGATTTGCTGGGTGTCAGTAAGGAGAACATATCGATTGCATACCCCGGAGTCGATTCCTGCTTCAGGCCTCTGAATCCTGACATTCTCCAAAAAAAGCTAAAAAATTGGTCGTTAAAGCCGGATGGATATATTCTTTCCGTAGGAACTTTGGAGCCAAGAAAGAATCTACTAAATCTATTTAAGGCATACGAACTTCTGCCGAATGGGTTAAAAGAAAACTGGCCGTTGGTAGTGGTGGGAATGGCCGGGTGGAAGGAGAAAACCATTATCAAGGAAATGGATGCCTTGATTCGGAAAGGAAATTTAATACCGTTAGGTTACCTCTCTGATGATGAACTCGCTGTCATCTATAGCGGCGCGAAGTTGTTTGTTTACCCGTCGCTTTATGAAGGTTTCGGAATGCCGTTGCTGGAGGCCATGGCTTGCGGTACACCTGTGGTTTCATCAGACCGGGGCTCCATGCCTGAGGTGGTAGGCAATGCTGCTGCCCTGATGGATCCTAAAAACGTAGAGGCAATGTCACGAAGCCTTGAATCTATCATCGATGACTCCCAAAAATGTGACACATTGTCCCACATGGGTCTGCAGCAAGCTTCAAATTTCACTTGGCCAGCATGCGCTGAAAAGACATTCGGCGTCTATCAAAAAGCATTGTCCCAATAATGATTTTGCGATGAAAATCGGTGTTGATGCCCGCCCCCTGTCTTATGATCTGACCGGAATCGGTGTTTATGTAGAACACCTGCTGGAAGCGCTTCAAAAAATAGACAATCAGAATCACTATTTTTTGATATCCAATGGGCCCATCAACCTGAAACTCAATAACCGCAAATGGGCCAAAATTGAGGGCTCAACTATGCAGAGGCTTCTGAGCACTCTGTGGATGCAAATTAGGGCTCCTCGTATTGCCGCTGAAAAAGGTATTGATCTTTTTTGGAGTCCTCGTCATCACCTGCCGCTTTTTTTGCCTTCGCGCATCAAAACGGTCGTCACTATTCATGACATCACCCATCGCCTTTTCCCGGACACAATGGCCCTGCCGAATCTCCTAGTCGAGAAGCTGCTGATGGGACCGTCATTGAAAAAAGCCGACTGTGTGATCGCTGATTCGAATTCGACAGCCATGGGGATCGTTGCGCATTACCCAATTGATTCTGCCAAGATCATTACCGTCTATCCTGGTAAACCGAATTTGCCGGATCCGGCGACTGAAGCCTCTCACCTGCCGCTGAATCTCCCAGAGCGGTTTTTTCTTTTCGTAGGGACGCTTGACCCTCGTAAAAACCTGCTGCGAGTACTAAAAGCCTTTGAGCGGATAGACCCCCATGCACATGACGTGCATTTGGTTATTGTCGGCGCTCGGGGATGGAAAAACAAGCAATTCAATCAACACGTAAACACAAGCCACATTCGGGATCGCATTGTTATGCCGGGATACGTCTCGCGTCCGCAGCTCAAATTAATCTATGAGAAGGCAGTCGGTCTTTTATTTCCCTCCCTTTATGAAGGCTTCGGTTTTCCCATTTTGGAGGCGATGTCATGCGGAACACCGGTGATTACCTCCAAGACGGGTTCCATGCCGGAAGTGGCCGGTGATGCAGCCATGTTGATCGATCCAAACGAGGTTGGGGCAATTGCAGATGCTATGCAGGAATTTTTATCGAATCCTGGGCTCAAAGAAACACTGATTGCCAGGGGTCTCCAGCGTTTTGATACCTTTTCCTGGGAAAAATGTGCTGTGGAAACCCTCCAAGTTCTTAGGCGGGCCGTTACCACTTGAAAATTTTACAAATATATAAAGATTATTACCCGCCGGTGCGGGGTGGCATCGAGGGCCACGTTAATGTTTTATCCCATGGACTCAGAGAGCGCGGTGTAGATGTTGAAGTGCTGGTATCCAATATCAACGGCAAATTAGAAATCGAAACAATTGACGGCATAACGGTAACAAAAGTTCCCCAAATCATCCGACTGGCCTCGGCACCGCTCAATTACAGTCTTTTTTACTGGATAAAGAAAATCGGAAAAAAATTCGATCTCCTGCATTTTCATCTTCCGAATCCAACGGCCGTAATATCGTTTCTTATGTCCGGATTAAAAAAAAAATCAATTGCAACCTATCACAGCGATATCATCCGACAACGCCTCACGGCTAAGCTGTACCGTCCTTTTTTGAGAATTTTTCTTACAAAAATCGACTGCATTATTGCGACTTCGCCGAACTATATCGATTCTTCGATAATTCTCCGCAAGTATCGTCAAAAATGTCAAGTCGTACCACTAGGGGTAAATATTGCACGATTTAAAGATCACTATTCTGATTTATTACCCGCGTCTTCGATTCGACACTCATATGGTAACCGTATTCTCTTATTTGTTGGTAAATTCCGCTACTACAAGGGTCTGCACATTCTGATTGAAGCCATGAAGCACATTAACGGCATGCTGCTGTTAATCGGGGGAGGATTTTTAGAAGCAGAATTAAAAAGGCAAGCAGTTAGGGATGGTCTTGAGAATAAAATTGCATTTTTAGGTGAGTTGTCAGATCAAGACGTCAACATATTTCTTCGAACCTGTGATGTATTTGTTTTGCCTTCCGTGGAGCGTAGTGAAGCGTTTGGAATTGTGCAGCTTGAAGCCATGGCTTGCGGCAAACCGGTTGTTTGTACTGAACTCGGCACGGGGACGTCCTATGTCACGCAGCATCAAAAAAATGGAATTGTCATTGAGCCCAATCAACCGGCAGCATTAGCTCAAGCCATTAATTTTTTGTTGGACAATCCCGAGATCAGATTAACATACGGGCAAGCGGGGTTTGAGAGAGTTAAGAAATACTTTTCAAGTGATCGCATGATTGATGACATCAAAACTTTATATGCACAATGCCTAGACTACTCTTGAACTGTCAAGTTACTCGAAAAACTCAATGTGCGTCCGCTTGCGTTTCGAAATGCGCAGCTATATGTCACGGTGATGGTAAAGTGGCAGCCAGTTTAGGACTTAAACAAAATACCCATTTTCGATGCTCTCTCAGAGTGGACATATAACCTGAAACTCTTCCCATGAAACTGACCGCTGTCATACCGTGCTATAACGAACGCGGAACGATTCAAGAAATCGTTGCTAAGGTTAAAAATGCACCCGTGAACAATATCGAAATAATCGTTGTGGATGATGCGTCCACTGATGGAACGACAGACATAATTAGAGAGAAAATTGAGCCTGTGGTGGATCGCGTAATATATCACCCTAAAAATATGGGCAAAGGTGCAGCACTCAGCTCAGGCTTTAAAGCCGCCACCGGCGATATTGTCGTTGTGCAAGATGCAGATTTAGAATATGATCCCCAGCAGTATCCGATTTTAATGGAGCCAATTGTATCCGGCAAGGCAGATGTGGTTTTTGGTTCGCGTTTTATGGGGGGGCAGCCGCATCGTGTGGTTTACTTCTGGCACATGGTTGGAAACCGTTTCCTGACGTTAATATCCAATATGCTCACAAATATTAATTTGACGGATATGGAAACATGCTACAAAATGTTTCGTCGGGAAGTGATTCAATCGATAGAGATTGAGGAAAAACGCTTTGGATTTGAACCGGAAATTACGGCCAAAGTCGCTCGGGGTCGCTACCGAATATACGAGGTGGGGATCTCTTATTTTGGTCGGACATATGAAGAAGGCAAAAAAATTGGTTGGAAGGATGGAGTTCGTGCTATATATGCCGTTTTAAAATACAATGTCTGGCAACCTCTGAAGACAGCTCTTTGCCGAAACAAACAATCCTAAACGTTTAATTTTCCTTGATTTTTCACAATAATTTTTTCCCAAAAGGCGATCTAGGCCTATTAAAATCTCAAATTTAAGGTATTATTTTAGAACTATTTACTGACAGGAGTGTACATGAGAGTTCTTATTACCGGCGGTGCCGGGTTTATCGGTTCGCATTTGGCTGAAGCCTACCTTGAAAAAGGAGATGAAGTTTACATCATTGATGATTTATCTACGGGTTCATTAGATAATCTTGAGCACCTTCAAAGAAATAACCTTTTCCGCGAAAAACTTTTTGTTCACGTCGATACCATATTAAACCACGACACAATGCTGGAATTAATCGGTATTTGCGATGTCGTCTTTCATTTGGCTGCCGCAGTGGGGGTTCAATATATTTTGGAAAATCCAATGGACTCGATTAAAACCAATATCCAGGGTACCGAAAAGGTGCTCGAGCTTTGTGCAAAATTCAAAAAAAAGGTACTCATCGCATCGTCTTCGGAAGTGTATGGCAAACATACGCATGCACCTTTAGTGGAAACCGATAATATTGTTTATGGGCCATCCAGCAAGTTCAGGTGGAGCTACGCCGCGTCAAAACTCATGGATGAATTTACTGCCTTGGCCTATTTCAGAACTCAAGAGCTCAAGGTTACAATAGCCCGTCTGTTTAATACTATCGGACCCCGGCAGACCGGTGCTTACGGAATGGTGGTTCCCAGGTTTATTGCTCAAGCTTTGAAAAATGATCCCTTGACAGTGTATGGAGACGGCAATCAAACTAGAACATTTACCGATGTGAAAGATGTAGTTCACGCATTTATGGAAATGGTGCAAAATAA
>Ga0209536_100007389_pt1 | contig 16665 bp, 31 predicted proteins | sample DeeMarSeWOR28_12_FD_187461 | JGI IMG/M metagenome (GOLD analysis project Ga0209536, IMG submission 187461) | Marine sediment microbial communities from White Oak River estuary, North Carolina - WOR-2-8_12 (SPAdes) (version 2) | ecosystem: Environmental > Aquatic > Marine > Intertidal zone >... | reverse complement strand
CTGCCGTGCGCGTTCTCCGCATTGCGCCAGCTTGCGCCGTGCTCGATGCGCCCAATGATGGCGCCAGTCTCAGGATGGCGGATTTCTGTTACCCACATGTCAATTTCCTCCGGGGGGTTCAGGCGAGACGGTCAACAGCCGCCTCAGCCTCGAAACGCTTGTGAGAGAGCCAAGACATCTGCTCCAGAATATCCTCAACAGTCTCGCCAACGAAAGCGGCGTACATGTCATGCGATGCTGCATCTTCGAGCGTGTCAAAGTCGCAGTCGTACATGTCAGACAGAACGGCGATAGCCGACGCCGCGTCAGAGGTGGTGAACGCTTGAACAGGCATTTGGTGCGGGATACGGACAACGATGGTCATTGGATTCTCCTCATTTTCGCTCGGGGGGGTGTTACCTTGATTCGTCCCTCATTAGTAGCAGGTTAACGGGGGATGGGCAAGCAATTTCCTGGACTCATGGTTGACTCCGTACTGGACTCATTGGTAGGGTGTTATCGTCCTGTTAACTGTAAACCCCTAAAAGGAAAGCACTTTTTCTTATGTCCAAAATGGGAAGGCCGAAAGGCACCACCGGAATACCGCAGAAAATGACTAAAGCAGGCGTTGTCGCGATGCGCAAAAAGGCAATGGAATATGCCGAGGAAGCATTGCAAACAATGGTCGCGATAATGCGTAATAAAGAGAACGATGCAGCGGTCAGATTGAAGGCGTCCAATGATGTTTTGAATAGAGCATACGGCACACCTGTAAGCACCCAGATACAGCATAAGATTATTGAGGATGAAAGAGGCTCCCCCATTTCCACCGGGGCTATTTCCACGGCGGGTACAAAGGACTTGGAGCAGCTTGCGGCGGTGCTGGCACGGTTCATTGAGGCCGAACGCAACACGCTTGACGTGACGCCCACAATGCCTGACGGCTACCCCGAGGGATAGCCGCCCTTATTTTCATTGAGGGGGGTTTAAACCCAAGCCCAGCCGCCTTGGTGCATATCGTATGGGATTCCGGTGATTTCTTCCTCCGAGAACGAGAACCCCCCGACGATAAACCAGCCGTGCTTATGTCCATATTCGGAATCGACCGGCTCAGGCCCGCCCTTGAACATATGCGCAAGGTCCGCGTCCCTGTACGCCTTGTGATTTTCTCTTGCCTTGTTGAGTGCCTGTTCGCGTGTCATGATATTTCCTTTTCCATTGAGGGGGTCAGTAAATCGTGGCTCTAGTCCATCTGCGCAATTTCTATTGCCTGTTTGCAGTGGGCAACGATATCGCGCAGGTCGGACCAAGATTTGAACGGCGTTCCGAATCCGCCAAAGTCAATCCATATATCGTCTGTGATATCTGCGCATACCTCGCGCAGTTCGGGATTGTAATAGTCAATCCAAACGCGAATCCCGGAGTCGAGATCGTCGCAATTCTCGCCGTCGGGATGCCACGACAGACTCGGGCAAGCATCGTTCCGCCATGTCGTGTCAAAGAATCCCAGTGGTGCGAGCGCGCGCCGCAACTCCACGAACGCTGCAGTGTTGTCATAGTCCTCAGTCCATATATTCATGATGATTCCTTTCCTTACCTTGTGCCCCCTTATTTCCACCGGGGGGTCAAATTGTCAACGCCTAATTTCCACCGGGGGGTTATCCTTATTTCCACTAGGGGGGGGTCTGGCCGTCCGGCCAGCCGGCGCCAGCCGCCAAGTTCGTGAACGTTGTTCGTGAACGTTGTTCATATCCTGGCCATAGGGCAAGCGCAAGAATCCGCGCGACTCGCGCCGCGCGGTTTTTGTGCCAATGTGTTGCGTCAAACGACGCGAGTCACACTGTATGCGATTCCGTGGTCACACATTGCCGCGACAAACGCGGGTTCGCTATCCCATTCCAAATTTCCGTCGGTAATTGTTCCGCATGGCATCTCTGCGAGTGTCAGGTATTGCGTTTTGAAAAGCCTTGCGCCTGATACCTTGCCTTGCAATGTGTCCTCAATGGCGCGACCGTTTGCCGTGTCTGCCCATTGTTCAAAATCGATTCCGTCGGTTTCGATTCCATACTCTGACGCAATTTCCCGCGCCAAATCGCCATTGAGTAAACCACCTTCACTTGCGTGGTAATAGAGTAATTCTGCTAGCGTCATTTTCTTTGCCTTTCCGCCAAACAATGCCGCGCGGGATTGCGCGGCATAGCAATGCGGAACGGCGCGCCACAATGGGCGCGCCCATCCATGTCACCAAACGACGCGCGGATCATTGCACGCGATAACGAAACCGGATTCAATCCCGTTTGCTATCTGATCCGCGCGCGATTCAGCATCGCGCGTCGTTTTAAATTTATAGCGCAGTCCGGCAATGTGACCGCGCGGATCAAGGAATCGCGCGTCGTGTTCGTCAGCGTCGTGAATCGGAATAACCATATCGCCAAGCTTGAAAGCGCGCGGCAATGGTTGATTGCGCCTTACATCAAACACGACGGCAATATTAAATCCCGAGTCAAAAGCGCGGATTGCGCGGGATTCATTGCCCAAAAAAGAAAACGTCAGATTGTAAAATTGCGGCGCGCGACGGTTTGCGTGTTTGGTATAATCGTAAATTGTCGCGCCGCTAGCGTGAATGAATTCCGCGACGGATTGGCCATTGTCAAAACGAACGGATTCAAAGCGGATATCGCTTGTTCCGTTTAAGCGGAATGCGCAATCCATATTTGCGCGCGCCGCTTGCCTTATCGCGTCGTTAATTTCTATTTTGAGCAATGCAAGAAACAAGCGGCGCGCGCGAAAGAAAGCTTGTGTTCTGGCAATCCGCGCTTTGCGCTTTGCGTCACCTGCGGCGGGATTGCCGGATTGGTCTAGACAAGCGGCAATGCATGCATCCGTCGCGCTAGCGCAAGTGTTGAATCCGCTCAATTCATGCGGCGCTAGATGCATGACAAATGTCATGACACCTGCTTTTTTCGCGCTTTTGGCTACTTTCGGATTGGCCATAGGGCGAGACAACAGACTCGAAAAATTATATCCAAGCGCGGATAGCGCGCTTTTGATTTCTGTTTTACTTGTCGGAATTGTCGGTATTTCATGTTTCATTTTCTTTCCTCTTTTGCGTTTCAATTGACACATAAAAGGCGCGCCACTAGGACGCGCCTCAAAATGTCAATTGTCTGTTAGCAGAATCGCGGCGCATACCGCGAAACACAAAATAGCGGCGCAAAATGTCATTTTGTCACCTTGCCGATTGGCGCGAGCGATACCCCGCGACGGTTTTGGATTTCTTGAACGATTTGTTGAAGTGTCATTACAGCACCCAATCCGTTATGACGTGATCCGGCTTTGCAATTGCGATCCAGTCTGCCGGATTGCCGCCAATCTGATCCAACGCCGCAATAACATTCAATGCATCGCTGAGCTTCTGATAAGCAAATCCGCAAGTGTGGATCGTGCCATCGGCAGCGACATCATACTGATCAGTAAACGTACCACTTGGCACGTGATACATAACGTAAAGCGTTTCCATGTTCTTTTCTTTCCTTGTCTGACCCGCACACATGGCAAGGAACGCGGAAAACCGCGCGCGCGAATCGTGATATGAAAAAAGCCTTGCCATGCCGTCAGAATATCGGACTCGTCGGACAGGGCAAGCGTTTTTTCGTCGTCGTCGTCGTCGTCGTCGTCGTCGTCGTCGTCGTTCGATCAAGTTTTGTTACAAAGCCAGGATTTCGCTTGACAGCTAGTTTTCTAGATTGTCCGAGGTGATTCGGGTGGGCGGGCCGCGTTGCCCCCATCCAAATTCCCTGACGATTCTGAAAATCCGCGCATGTGCAAAAATTTTCTGGACAATCCGCCAAAATCCCGTTAGTGATATGCAAATAAGTGAGTCGAGAGGAGACCCCGATGTTCTGGCGCAAGAAGCCGACTTACACGCCGCCCCCACCCCAAAAGCCGATGGTTGCGCGGTTTACTGTTTACATGCTGAATGGATATCTTTCCTGCGAGGAGGAATATGACGGCAGGCACATATGGGATAAACCTTCTCCGTATATGTGCGACGGCATGGTTCGTGTTGGCAATCACTGGATCAACCGCGATCAGATTGAGCGGATTGAGGTTAGGTATGAGTCTATACCCGACCTTGTAGGAACTGGAGTGAAGAAAGGATTGAGCAGATGAGACCCGTAGAAGGCAAGTATTACCGCACGGAGATTGGTGAGAAGGTTGGTCCGCTGCGCCGGGTACCGGATGGTTATTCTGGTGGTGACTGGGCGCTTTGGGAGACTGATGATGCCACTTATGAGTTGGTTGGTGTGCTTCGTGAACATGCGTTGACGACTGACATCGTGTCTGAGTGGGCAGAGAAGACCCCCAAGCGATGGGGCGACATGACATCTGAGGAGAAGGGTGCGTTATTGCTGGCGCATCATGAGGGGAAGGTGATTGAGGTTCGTGCTGAGAATTGCGACCTCTGGTATATTCGTGAGAACCCGAACTGGAGTGAAAATGGTATTTTCAGAATCCGCCATGAGCCTGTTGTAGAGGTTGAGCGTGTATGGTGGAACGGTCACGATTTTTGGGAATGCCGCGAGAACGGAGAAACCCATGTCATAACATTCAGCGTGGTTGACGGTGAGCCTGACTGCGCGTCGATCAGGATGGAGAAGTTGTGATGACCCCCGAATACGATGAAAAAAGGAAGATGTATGTAACGCCTGATGGATGTCACTACGACAATGACCAAGAGGCGCAGTATTTTTATACGCTTGGTTTGTGCGGTTGCGGCAATCCTGACGAGGTTCACGAGTTTCTGATTGACTGCGCCAAGTGTTTTGACAGGGGTACGTTGAGCGGCAAGGATTGGGGCGAGGCGACTGGCATTGATGGCATTTTAACAGAGGTGCTTAATAGCCCGAATGTTGCCGCCGAGTTAATCGCGCACTTTCTGTATCAGCGCGGCCTGACTGAGCACGGTGGTACCGTCTATGGTTCGTGGCTCACTGAAGATGGTTATGACTTTATCAATGCGGGAGCGATGGGCTAATGCCTGACATAACGATGTGCCAGAGCGAGGATTGTCCTGTTCGGAAGCGGTGTTACCGCAACCAGGCGAGTGGGACGAAGCCTGTGTATTACCAGTCGTGGTTCATGGTTGAGCCGAAGCACGGCCCGAACGGGTGTCTGCATTTCTGGGAGGTTAAGGATGATTGAGGTAGCGCGGCCCCTGACTGATGATGTTCGGCAGATTGTGTTGGGTACGTTCCGCGAGGGGCGGATATACACGGCTGAGGATGTGCGTCTGCGGTGCAAGGACATTGGTAAGGAGTTTGCGGAGCGGGATGTTCGGTCCATTCTGAGCAGCTTGTGCAAGCGGAAGATGATCCGGTGCCTGCCGTCCACGCACAATGGCGAGGTGCGGATGTACGAGGTGGTGTCATGAACTGGCTCCTCCTGGCGGCGTCGATAGCGCATAGTGGTGGTGATGTTCTTGAACTGCGGCCATCGAGTGAGGGCCATGTGGCCGAGGTCTACTACAAGAACAGCGTGGTGCAGAACAGCATGGGCGGCGTGTTCGTGCTGGAGATGGGTGAGTTGCGCGTGCAAGTGCAGGTGGTTGTGAGTGTTGCCGATGAGACGCTGATTGTCGTGCCGCTGGACGCGGAATTGATAGCCGTACCAGACAGGATTGACGTGTCGGACGGCGAGGAAACCGTGGTGCAGATCATGCGCCCTATGTTTTGAGAGGAGAGGAAGATGAGTGATGAAATAAAAGCTTTGCTTTCCGATGCTGCCTTCATTGCCTTTGACGATGGGCGAAACAATTACTCTTTAGCTGCTTCTGCGAAAGACCGCATCGAAGAACTGGAGGCCGAGAACAAGCGGTTGCGGGAGGCGCAGGCGTGGCGGCCTATAGAGACAGCGCCACAGATAGATGAACACCGCATTCTGGTTTCAGATGGGAAGCTGGTAATGATAGCGGAATGGGTTGCTGGCAAACACGTCGAAGGCGGTGTGGGGGAGTGGGCAGAAGTGCTTGGAGACAGTTGTGAATATACACGCTTCTCTATGAAACTGACTCACTGGATGCCCCTGCCAGAACCGCCGAAGGAGACAGACAAATGAGTGATGATCTGGTGAAGCGCATGAACGCAGCACGCGACTTCCCTAACAATACATGTCCTGCATCACGACATGCCGCGATGATTGCGGAGGCTTTGTCCCAAAAGCAGACGTACCACATGCTTGAAGAGGAACCGGAGCATTGCGGTCAAAGCATTGCCGCGACCGTGGCTGCGCTTTGGGAATGTCGCACCACCCTCGCAGAACTGAAAGGAACTGAAAGATGAGAGCGCCTAAGCAATATCGAAAGAAGCCTGTCGTGATAGACGCTATCAAGTGGACAGGCGGCAACTTTGAAAGCATCAGCGTCTTTGCTGCGCAGACCGGCAAAGGAATTACCCAAGACGGAAGCGAACTGATTATCTCGACGCTAGAGGGTGATCACGAGGCGTCTTTGGGCGACTGGATCATTCGCGGAGTTAAGGGTGAAATCTACCCCTGCAAACCCGACATTTTTGAAGCCACTTACGACGCCGCATAAAAGGAACGACGACATGCTGACAGAACTTGAACAACGCGCGAACGACGAAGCCCGGCACGCGCACCGGAAGTTGGTGGAGGTCGAACTGCGCAACATGGCGTTGGACTATCTGGTCGCAGCAGGGCAGGCCGCAGAGGCGTATCAGGCGCAGTTGGCGGCAGAGGCCAAACTTGCGGATGCGATGCGGCATGTCAGGGAATATTCCAATGATCCGCATCTTGTGCGGTGGGCAGAAAATGGAGGAGACAGCCAATGACGCCAATGGGGTTCCGCCAGGCGCTGACGAATGCTGAGCGTGGTGATGAGATTGTGTATCATGAGGGGTTTTACTGCGTTGAACCTGACGTGGACAGGCGCATACCTGTTGCGCAGGCTGCGTGGGACGCAATGGAGCGCGGGCTTGTGGTGTTGTATCAACGCCGTGTTGGGCCGTACAGGTTGCGGTATTGTGCGAAGAAGGTGGTGTGATGCTGAACAGATTATGGCTATGGTTCTACACTGAACTGCCGGCGTGGTGGTCCATTCCGAGCATTCTGTTCGTCGTGCTGCTGATTGTTGCGGGGTTGGTGGGATGACGGAGCGAGAACTGGACGAGCGAGACTTGATGTTCCTTGACATGAGCGCGGAGGGTGCGACTATAGCCGAGATAGCGGAATTGTTTGACGTGGACCGAGAGTATGTTGCGCGGCTGGTAAGGGAGGCATGGGGCGATGGCGAAGATTGAGATTGACAGTGACGCGCTGGACGGTTTCGTGATTGCGGGACTGCGTGAGCAGATGGAGATGCAGATTGCGCTGCTGAAAGGCGAGGCGGATCGGTATGCCATGTATGGCGGGGAGGTGCATATCCAGAACATTCTGGATCATGCGGCGACGTATCGAGAGATGAAAAGCATCCTTGAGTATTATGGCGGCTGAGAGAGATTTGTGGCGGGCCGTGATGCGCCGCGCTATTGAGGACTTGTTTCTTGATGGAACGGAGCGTGAGAAGGTCACTGCCCGCCGCGAAGCCCATGAATGGTTCAGACGCGCTGGACGTGATTTCGAGTTTGTCTGCCAGATGAACGGGCTTGAGCCGGAAGCGGTGCAGGATGCGTATCTGGGTGGTATGATGGACAAAGGCATGTTTTTGACGAAGGTGCGGGAGTGCAACTAACCCCTGAACAGATAGCGCAGTACGGCCCGGAGGCTTTACAGAAGATCCGGGCTGAACTGGCGAAGCGTAGCCTGTTGGAGTTTACCCGGCAGGCTTGGCCGATACTGGAGCCGGGCGTTGCGATGAAGCAGGGTTGGGCGCTTGAGGCTATCTGTGAACACCTTGAGGCGGTGATACGAGGCGACATCAAGAGGTTGGTAATCAACATTCCGCCTGGCGCGTCCAAATCGAGGCTGTCAAGGGTAATGCTGCCCTTATACATCTGGACACATAAGCCGTGGGCGCGTGTGATTGGAGCGTCATATGCGCTCAATCTGGCAGAAAGAGACAATTATTATGCGCGAACAATCCTGCAAACCGAATGGTACCAGAAAAACTTCGGGGTAAGTATCAGTTCGGAGCAAGGTGCCAAGGTAAACTTTGACAATACGAGCATGGGCGGGCTGCGGGCCATATCGGTTGGCGGTGCAACAACGGGTTTTCGTGGTGACTTCCTGATTTTGGACGATGCACACAACTCCAGTGAGGGTGAGTCCGATGCCAAGCGTTCGGAAGCCGTGCAATGGTTCCTTGAGACGTTCCAGACGCGCGTGAACGACTTGGATAATAGCCCGATTGTGGTTGTGGGGCAGCGCATTCACGAGGAAGATGTGTACGCAGCGGCCATTGACCTTGGTTACGAGCATTTGAACATCCCAATGGAGTGGGATGAGTCCATGCGCAAGACAACCAGCATAGGCTGGACGGACCCGCGCAGTCAGGACGGGGAGTTGATGTGGCCAGAGCGGTTCAGCAAGGACGCAATAGAGCGGCTGAAGAAGGCGATGGGGCCGTATGCGTCGGCTGCGCAACTGCAACAAACCCCCGTGCCGCGCAAAGGCGGGTTGATTAACGTCGATAACATCAAGGTGCTTGACGAACTGCCGGATGAGCCGTTCATCGCTGTGCGGGCATGGGACTTGGCGGCGAGTGAGGGTGCCGGCGCGTTCACGGTTGGCTTGCAGATGCTTTACGGGCAGGAGAGCGACAGGTTCTACATCGCGGATGTGCGGCGCAAGCAGTTGGGCGCTGGCGGTGTGCGTCAACTCATCCTTGATACGGCTGAGGAAGACGGTGTGCCGACGAAGATTGTCCTGCCGCAAGACCCCGGACAGGCTGGCAAGGCGCTGGTGGAGGACATGATAGCGGCGCTGACGGGCTACACGGCGAAGGCCGAGTTGCAGTCTGGAGCAAAAGAAACGCGGGCGGCGCCATTGGCAACGCAGGTGGACATAGGGCGCGTGTGCGTGCTTAACAGAACGTGGACAAGACCTCTGCTGGACGAGTTGAGGTTCTTCCCTAAAGGCAAATTCAAGGATCAGGTTGACGCTGCTGCGTCGGCGTTCAACGAGTTGGCGAGCCTGACGCGGAAGAAGGAACGCAAGAAGCCATTGCTGACGGTTGTTGGCGAGCGGCAGGACAATTGGGCGAAACTAGCATAGCCAGTAACAATGGCTTATGGTAAGGCCCAAACGCCTATGAGGTAGAACATGGTTGGCAAATTCAACGAACTCGGAGTTGCGTCGGACTACGACCCGTCTTACGGACTCCGTCAGGACGAATTTATAGTCCAACTGCGCGGCACGCAGGGCATCAAGAAGTACCGTGAGATGCGCGAAAATGACCCCATAATCGGGGCCATTCTTGTCGCAATGGACATGATGATTCGCAACGTGACGTGGCGCACGGAGGGCGGCTCTGAGCAGGCCCGAGAGTTCGTTGAGGACATGCTGTACAACATGGAAGGCGCGACGTGGGAGGAATTTATCTCCGACGTGCTGTCGTTCCTGCCCTACGGGTTCAGCCTGTTTGAAATAGTGATGAAGCGCAAGGCAGACGGCACCATCACGCTGAAGAAACTGGCACCACGGGCACAATGGACTGTCGAGAAATTTAACGTGGACCCCAAGGGCAACATCCTTGGCGTGTGGCAGATTGCGGCGCAACGAAACGTGTATCTGCCGTACCAGAAACTGCTGCACTTCCGCACGACGGCCATCAATAACGAGCCAAGCGGGCGTTCGGTGTTGCGTTCGGCGTTCACGGCATGGCGTGCGCAGAATGAAATCAAGTATTTTGAAGGGGTTGGTATCGAGCGCGAGTTGAACGGCCTGCCGATTGTGTCGGTGCCGTCTGAGTACCTGTCGTCAAATGCGACGGATTCGCAGAAGGCGTTCATCAATCAGTTGAAGCGAATAGCCCGCGATGTGAAACGAAACGAGCAGGGCTATATCATCCTGCCGTCTGACAGATATACCGACGAAGACGGCAAACTGTCGAACGCCAAGATGGTCGAATTTGACTTGATTGCGTCAAAAGGGACGCGCGACATTGATACGGGCAAAGTCATCCTGCGGTATCAGCAGGAGATTGCGCGTTCCGTCATGGCTGACTTCATCATGCTTGGCGCGTCGGACAGGGGCAGCTTCGCGCTGTCCAAGAGCAAGGCTGACTTGTTCCTGAAGGCTCTGGAAGGCTACCTTGGCGTTATTGCGGGTGTGCTGAACCGCCGCCTGCTGCCGCGCATGTGGGCTGTGAACGGATTTGACGAGGCTGACATGCCGAAGATGGTTCCTGGCCGTGTGGCGCCGACTGACCTTGAGGAACTTGGCCAGTTCATCCAGCGCATCACCCTGAGCGGCGCGGACCTGTTCCCTGATGAGGGGCTTGAGAAGCACTTGCGCGACGTTGCGGGCCTGCCGGAAGGTGATCCTAACAGGCCGAGGCCCAACGCTGAGGCTTTGTCGGGTGAAGTCACGGAAGAATGACCTACTCCTTCCAGAAATCCGGCTGGCCTGAGCGGCTGTGGCGCACGAATAACGACGCTGACATATCGCGTGGCAACGTGCCCGGCTCTGCTCCGTACAGCACGTTTGGCGAAAAGGTTGTGACTGGTTCAGGCACGAGCATCATCTGGCAGACAGGTATGCCGACGACACTGACGGTTCCGAACAACATCCAATTGACGCTTGTTTCAACATCGGCAAGCGATACCGGCGAGATTGTGCTGAACTATCTGGACGGAAACCTGAATCAGCGTTACGAAACAGTGACTTTGGACGGCCTGACGCCGGTTACAACATCGGCAACGGACATACGCGCGTTGAACAACGCCTACTCCAGAAACGGGCCTGTCGTGGGCACGATTACCATGACGAGCGGCGCTGTGACGTATGGGCGCATGACGGCTGGTGACATTCAGTTCCACACGTCAATGATCCGCGTGCCGGCGAACAAGCGACTGATGCTGACTGGTGTTTACGCAGGTTCTGCGTCTGGCTCGTCGGATAGCCGTGTTACTATCAGCCTTGTCACGTCATTCATCAACGGTGACAGTTTTGCTGACGACGGCTACCTGCACCCTGTCGCTGCCGTGAGCATTCAGGACAGTTCTGCGACGTTCCCGAATTTCGGCCCGTTCCCAATCACTGCGGGAGAGTGGGTTGGGTTCAGGGCGACGTGGGACAAGGCGACGACTATCACGGCTGGCTTCTTTGGGTACATAGAAAACGCTTGACGAATCGGTTGGTTCATGGGACAGAGGGATCAGAGCGCCAAGAGCGCCATATAAGCCCAATAGAGCGTCTTGAACGCCGGGCTAACTCAGAGGCGGTGCTTTGCATCGCCTCTCTTTTTTTGGCATACTGAACCTGCCAACCAACCGGGAGGTATGCGTGTCGTATTGGGAATGGCTGAGACTTCGAAGTATCACTCTATTCCGTCTTTTTGACTGCATGTCGCGGCACCCAAACACCCACCTTTGAAAAGACAAGTAGCGTCGTGGTATACCTGCCACGACGCTTTTTTGTTTTGGGTGGACTATGCCTTATCGCCAACTCCCCGCACGGCTCCGCGCCTTGATACCCGCCGCTCATGGGCAGGAACTCTTTCGCAATGTCTTCAACAGTCAAATGGCTTCCGGCAAGCCGGAGTCCGTAGCCTTCGCGTCGGCATGGGCTGCGCTTGAAGGTGCTGGCTACAAGAAGGGGCCAGGCGGTAAGTGGACGCGGGTAGAGAAATCCTCCAGAACCGCGCTCCAGAACAAACTGGACGAGTGGAACGAGAAGTATTCTGCCAAGCATGGAAAAATTTCGCTAGGCATGTTGCAGGACGTGTATGACAGGGGCGTTGGGGCCTACCGCACGAACCCGCAGAGCGTCAGACCGAACGTCAACTCTCCTGAGCAATGGGCAATGGCCCGCGTAAACAGCTTCCTCTCCGCTGCGCGTGGCTCCAAGAAAATCGAGCACGACAAGGACATTCACGACAAGATCAAGAAGTCGCAGCCGTCGCCGTCCGCTGTGCATGTGCCGTCTGCCGAGTGGGACAAGGCCGAGACGTATCGTGCGCCTGCTGCGGCGAGAGCGGCTGCGCGTAGGGCTTTGCGCTGGAAAGAGAAATACGGTGACAAGGTTCGCGGCGGAACGCAGGTGGGCTGGACACGCGCAGCGCAGTTGGCTCGTGGTGAGAACCTAAGCCGTGAAACAGTTGCCCGCATGGCATCTTTCTTTGCTCGGCATCGCGGTAATGAGAAGGTTGATCCGAAATACAAGGATGAGCCGTGGAGAGATGCAGGATTCACAAGTTTTCTTCTTTGGGGCGGATCACCCGGACGTGAATGGTCACAAAGAACTATGGACCGCCTCAAGAAACGCCAGATTGACGACGACACGTTCACCATGCCCGATGAAGCGCGTTCACGCTCAATGGAATTGGGCCTTGAGGGTGAAATTCACGTCCACGACAGAAACGGCCAAGCCGTTTACATGCCGGGCGAGGATCACGAAGAATATCTTGAGCGAATTGCCGAAATGGCGGGCATTGAATCCGAGGATGCGGACGAAAATGGGCAGGGGTTGCTTGAGCGTGCCATATCCGCGATTATTGGAACTGTTATGGCTGAAAAGGCAATTCATAAATCCTTCGAGGAAACCAAGTTCCTCAAAGTAGACGACGAACAGCGCATCGTCTACGGATGGGCGTCTGTTGTCACTGAAGACGGTGAGCCTGTAATTGACACTCAGGGCGACATTATTTCCACCGCTGAAATGGAAAAAATGGCGAACGACTTCATGGAAGATGTTCGCATGGCCAAAGCAATGCACGACGGCGATGGAATTGGCGAAGTAATTCATTCGCTTCCGCTGACTGCTGAATTGGCCAAAGCCCTTGGAATTGAGAGTGACCTTGAAGGCTGGATTATCGGAATGAAGATCCACGACGACGATGCGTGGAACAAAATCAAATCAGGCGAATACGCCGGGTTCTCGATTGGAGGGAAAGCCGATGCCTCGTAACCTGATGAACATTCGCTTGGATGAAGTCAGCGCCGTTGATGCGCCGGCCAACAAGAGCGCCAAAATCGTTCTCTACAAACGCGACGGAGATAGCATGAACGAAGACGATATGTCTGACGCCATGAAGGCGAAGATGAAAGAGTACATGGACAAGGGCTACTCGAAAGAGGACGCCATGAAAATGTGCATGGGCGAGAAAACACAGAAAGGAGGCCCCAACATGGACCCTCAAGAACTCGCTGAGAAGCTGGAAGCCCTTGAGGGACAGGTTGCTGACCTGACCAAGCGGGCCGAGGCTGCTGAGGCCGCGAAAGCGGAACTGGAGAAGGCTGCTGATGAAGCGGGCTTTGACATCGAGGAAGGCAAGCTGGCCAAGCGTGCCGATCCTGAGTTCATCGAAGTCGGTGGCGAGAAAGTCGAGAAGTCGGCTGTCCCTGCTGCTGTTCTGAAGGCGCTTGAGGCTCAGGCCGAAGAAGTCGCCAAGATGAAGGCCAAGGAAGCCGAAGTCGAACTCGCCAAGCGTGGCGCCGAGACTCTGCCTCACCTGGCTGGCACTGACCTTGCCAAAGGCAAGTTGCTGGAGGCCATCGGCGGTGACGAAGAAGTTCTGAAGTCGCTGAAAGCCGCTGACGCTGCCATCGCAAAGGCGATGGAAGAAATCGGGAACAACCCGATGGACGACGAAGCGTCGGCCACCTACCGCCTGAACAAGATGGCGGGCGAATATGCGGAAGCCCACAAGGTTCCGTTTGAGTCGGCGTATGCCGAAGTCACCAAATCCGGTGAGGGCCGCGAACTGATGCTCGCTGCTCGCGCCGAAGGCTAAAAGGAGGGGCACAAATGGCCTTTAATAATGCTCAACACGTTGTCACCCTTGAAGCCGGTGCCAACTACGCTACGAAGCAGTTCTTCTTCGTCAGCATGTCGTCCGACGGTCAGATTGACCCGACTGGCGACGGTGCTGCCGCAATCGGCGTTCTGCTGAACGATCCTGCGGCACAGGGCCGCGCTGCTGAAGTCTGCATCGGTGGACTTACCCGCGTCGAGTGCGGAACTGCTGGCGTGACTGCTGGTGACGACATCGCGTCGGACGCTAGTGGGAATGCTGTTCCCGCCGCAACTGGTGATGTGATCCTTGGTACCGCTCTTGAGACGGGTGCTGACGGTGAAGTCATCTCCATCATCTTCCAGCCGCGTAACGCTGCTGCCTAAGTCTGAAGGAGACAGATAAATGGCACAACCTACCAATAGCGCGGTCCACGTTGACAGTGCGCTGACCAACATCTCGGTTGCGTTCCTTCAGAACGCCAACAACTTTGTGGCCGGTCGGGTCTTCCCGAACGTGCCGGTGTCGAAGCAGTCGGACCGCTACTTCATCTTTGACCGTGGTTCGTTCAACCGCGACGAAGCACAGAAGCGTGCTCCGGGCACTGAATCGGCTGGCGCTGGTTACGAACTGGACAACACGCCGACCTACTTCGCCAACGTCTATGCGTTCCATCAGGACGTACCGGACCAGGTTCGCGCCAACGCGGACGCTGCCGTTGACGTTGAGCGTGCGGCTGCTGAACTGGTGATGCACAAGATGCTCATCAAGCGTGAGAAGGATTGGGTTACGTCCTTCTTCTCGGGCAGTGTCTGGACCAACGACTACGACGGTGTTGCGTCTTCGCCTAGCGCGAACGAGACGATCCAGTGGTCGGACGGCACGTCGGGCGATCCGATTGGTGACATCCGTGACGCGAAGTCCACCATCCTTGAGAGCACCGGCTTCATGCCGAACACTCTGGTTGTTGGCCAGAAGGTTATGGACGCTCTTGTGGACCACCCGGACATCGTTGACCGTGTGAAGTACGCGACCTCCACCACGGAGTCGCCGGCGATGGTCAACGAGCGCACGCTTGCTGCTCTGTTCGGCCTTGACCGCATCGTTGTTTCTCGCGCAATCGAGAACACCGCTGCTCAGGGCGCAACCAACTCGCACTCGTTCATCGGCGGCAAGAAGGCGCTGCTCACCTACGCAGCACCGGCTCCGGGCCTGATGACGCCGACGGGCGGCTACACCTTCTCGTGGAGCGGCTTCATGGGCCAGACGAACGCTTTCGGCATCGCCACGAAGCGTTTCTATATGGACCCGCTGGAAAGCACCCGTGTTGAGGCCCAGATGGCCTACGACATGAAGCTGGTGTCTGCTGACTTGGGCTTCTTCTGGGATACCATCGTAGCCTAAACGGTTGGTACAAAAGAATGGAAAGGGCGGTGCGATTGTGCCGCCCTTTTTCTTTGTGTATGGTTATGGCAAACAAAATATGGAGTTTAGCAATGGCCCGACTGGTATTTAGAGAGTTTGACGCAAGCAAGCCGACATATGCGCGACGTGCTTTTATCGCCAATGGACATGGGTTCAAGGTTGGAGATGTATTTGATTGGCGGCGCATGGCTGTCAGTCAGCGCCGTGCAAAGCAGATGTTTGAGGCAGGTTGGATCAAGCACGATACCGAAAGCGATAAGAAAGCACCCGAACCTGTGGTAATTGAGCCTGAAATTGCCGTTAAGGATAAGGTATCATTTGAGCCGCAGATTGTTGTTGAGGATAATCTTGACGCGATTGACGACATGAAAGAACTGCGTCGAATTGCGGACAAGATTGGTGCACCGTATAAAGTGAGCAAGGCCGATCAGCGATTGGTCATCCGCGAACACATGAACAAGGAGGCTGACTAATGGCCGTTACTATCTCGCTGTATAACCATACAGCTAAGCTGTTTGCAGACGGCTCGAATGCCGCCGGCGATACCTACAAGTTGAAGCTGTATGCAACGGCGACGTTTACGGCAGCGGACACGACGCTGGCTGGCGTGACGGGCACTGAGGCGACGACCGGCACCGGCTACACCGCTGGCGGCCAGACGCTTGCCAACGTGGCTGTGACGACTGTCACGACGAACGACGCGAAGTTTGACGCTGATGACGTGACGTGGACTGCTTCGGGCGGTTCGATTGATGCGGCCTATGGCATCATCTACAACGACAGCGACACCAACGATCCGCCGATTGCCTTCATCGACTTTGATGGCACGCAGTCGGCTGGTGACGGCACCGACTTCAAAGTTGTCTGGAACGCTAACGGTATCTTCACCTTCACGGTGGCCTAATGGTTACGCTCGTCAACCGCGCTAAGGTAGCGACGGCCACAACCGGCACCGGGACGATAACTCTCGGTGCCGCCGAAAGCGGCTATCAGACGTTCGCTGACGCGGGCGTCACTGATGGCCAAGTTGTGCGTTACGTCATCGAGGATGGCACGGACTGGGAGATAGGCACAGGCACCTACACGGCGTCTGGTACTACGCTGTCTCGCACGGTTGACGAGAGTTCCAATTCTGATGCTGCGTTGAACCTGAGCGGCTCTGCGGTGGTTTATGTGTCGGCTGCGGCTGAGGATGTGTTTCAGGGCGAACTGTTTGCCGAGAACCCGAGCAGCCCGACTGCACCCTCTGCTACTGGCACGAATGCGGTGGCTATTGGGACTAATTCATCTGCATCTGGCTTTCGTGGAATTGCGCTTGGTGCGTATGCGGTGGCAAGTGGCGACTATAG
>Ga0209536_100007388_pt1 | contig 16666 bp, 12 predicted proteins | sample DeeMarSeWOR28_12_FD_187461 | JGI IMG/M metagenome (GOLD analysis project Ga0209536, IMG submission 187461) | Marine sediment microbial communities from White Oak River estuary, North Carolina - WOR-2-8_12 (SPAdes) (version 2) | ecosystem: Environmental > Aquatic > Marine > Intertidal zone >... | reverse complement strand
AGCTCGCCCTTCCCGCCCTGGAGATCACCTCCTCGACGTACGTCATGCACAGCGGCGACATCCTCTACCGCCACGTTTACGATCGTTTCGACGAGCAGGTCCGACGGTCGGGGCGGTTCCTGACCAACGTGCACAGCGAGGGGCCCAACCGGCCCGAGGACCTGCCCAACGCGCGGGTCTTCATGGACCGTAGCTGGCTCACGACGTTCGCCATGTTCTGCACCTACGCCGGTAACACGCTGCTGCTCAAGAAGGGCAACCACCGCTTCGCCGTGGACCTGGCCAACTATTACGGCGGCGGCACGGAGCTCTCCGAGCACATGTTCATCACCGGTATCAAGGAAGCCAGCGGCCGCCTGACCTGGTTCGCGGGCGCCGCCCCCAGTGGTTGCGGCAAGACGACGACCGCCATGGCCGGCACCGACTTCGTGGGTGACGACCTCGCCCAGATGTGGATCGCCGGCGACGGCACCATGCGCGCCATCAACCCCGAAAACGGCATTTTCGGGATCGTGGCCGACGTCAATCGCGAGGGCGACCCTCACCTGATGAAGTGCTTGCGCGAGCCCGGCACCGAGGTCATCTGGTCGAACGTCCTGATCGACGACAAGAAGGTCCCGCACTGGACCGGCAACGGCGAGCAGCATCCCGACAAGGGCTTCAACTTCCAGGGCGACTGGTTCAAGGGCAAGAAGAACGCCGACGGCAAGGAGATCCCGATCTCGCACCCGAACGCCCGCTGTACCCTGCGGTGCGAGGCGATCGCCAACTACAACAAGGCGTTCGGCGACTCGCCCGACGGCGTACCGACCAAGGTGATCACCTACAGCGGCCGCGACGCCGACACCATGCCGCCGGTGTGGGTCGGCAAGACCTCCGACCACGGCGTGGTCATCGGAGCGTCGATCGTCTCGGCGGCCACCGCCACCGAGGTGGGCGCCACGGGAGTCAAGCGCCAGCCGTGGGCCAACGCCCCGTTCATCCCCGGCCCCCTCGCCGACTACATGAAGACCCAGTTCGATTTCTTCAACAGCCCGAAGTTCAGCGATGCCGGCCGGCCGGTCCTCGCGGGTCTCAACTATTTCCTGACCCACGAGGCCCGCGGTGGCGAGGGCACGAAGCTGCTCGGCGAGAAGCGCGACGTCAAGGTCTGGTTGACCTGGCTGGCCAAGTTCGCAAACGGCGACGTGGACGCCATCGAGACTCCGGTCGGGTTCATCCCGAAATACGAGGATCTCGAGAAGCTGTTCGCGTCGATCATCGGCAAGGAATACCCGCGCGCGCTGTACGACAAGCAATTCTCGATCTACGTCGACAAGATTCTCGACCGCATCGAGCTGCAGCGCGAGGCGTTCGGCAAAGAGAAGGGTCTCCCCAAGAAGCTGTTCCAGGTCTACGACGAGTGGACCAAGGGGCTCCTCGAGCTGAAGGAGGCGTACGGCTCGATCGTGAGCCCCGACCAGCTCGTCGAGGCCGCGGTCTAGTGGCGTTATCCATGATCGGATTCACGGCAAGAGGAGAGAGCTCATGTCCACGCTGAAGAAAACGCTGGCCCGTAAGATCGAGGAACATCGCCCTCGCACGGTGAAGCTCCTCAAGGAATACGGAGATGTGAAGCTGGGCGAAGTTACCATCGCACAGGCCATCGGAGGTGCGCGCGGCGTTCGCTGCCTCGTGACCGACACTTCTTACCTCGATCCCATGGAGGGTATCCGGTTCCGTGGGAAAACGATTCCGGAGACCTTCGACGCGCTGCCCAAGTATCCGGGCAGCGAATACCCCTCGGTGGAGTCGTTCTGGTACTTCATCCTGACCGGCGACGTGCCCACGGCCAAGCAGGCCGAAGAAGTCATTGCGGACTTCAAGACGCGCGCCGCGGTGCCCCAGTACGTCATCGACGTCTTGCGCACCATGCCGCGTGACTCGCATCCGATGACGATGTTCTCGGCCGCCATCCTCTCGATGCAGCGCGAGTCGATCTTCGCGAAGAAGTACATCGAAGGCATGAGCAAGATGGACTACTGGGATTCGACCTACGAGGACGCTTCCAACCTCCTGGCGAAGCTCCCCCGGATCGGTGCCTACATCTATCGGATGAAGTTCCGGGGCGACACGCACCCTCATCCGGACAGCAGCCTCGATATGGGCGGCAACTTCGCCCACATGATGGGGATTCCCGCCCCGTACGACGACGTCGCCCGGATGTACTTCATCCTGCACTCCGACCACGAGTCCGGAAACGTCTCGGCCCACACCGTCCACCTGGTGGCCTCGGCCCTGTCCGACCCGTATTACGCCCTGTCGGCTGGGATCAACGGCCTGGCCGGACCGCTGCACGGACTGGCCAACGAGAACGTGCTCCGCTGGACCCAGGGATTCATGGAGAAGCTGGGCGGCAAGGAGCCCACGGAGGCCGTCATCAAGGAAGCGCTGTGGGACACGCTGAAGAGCGGCCAGGTGATTCCGGGTTACGGCCACGCGGTGCTGCGCAAGACCGACCCGCGGTACGTCTCCCAGATGGAGTTCTGCCAGAAGAACCTGCCGGACTACCCGCTGTTCAAGGTCATCAACATGATCTACCAGGTGGCTCCCGGCGTTCTGATGGAGCACGGCAAGGCCAAGAACCCGTGGCCCAACGTCGACGCCCAGTCCGGTGTGATCCAGTGGTACTACGGCGTCAAAGAGTACGCGTTCTATACCGTGCTGTTCGGCATCGGGCGCGCCATCGGGACCCTGGCGAACATCACCTGGGACCGGGCCCTCGGTTATCCGATCGAGAGACCGAAGTCGGTGACCACGGCCATGCTGGAAGAGGCGGCCGGGGTCAACATGGTCACCAAGTAGATCCTACGAGAGGCCGATCGGCCAACGACCGTGCGAGAGTAGAATGCTCTCGCACGGTCGCGCCGGGTCCGTGCGCGTCGAGGTGACGTCATGAGGACCATCGGCCTGCTCGGAGGCATGAGCTGGGAATCCACGGCGACCTACTACCGGCTCATCAACGAGACCGTTCGTGAGCGTCTCGGCGCGCTGCACTCCGCCGAGCTAGTCCTGTACAGCGTCGACTTCGAGCCGCTCGAGCGGATGCAGCACCGTGGCGACTGGGTCGGCGCGGCGCGGGTCCTGGCCCGGGCCGCGTCCGGTGTCGAAGCGGCAGGCGCCGCTGTTCTCGTCTTGTGCACCAACACGATGCACAAGCTCGCCCCACAGATCGAGCTCGCGATCGGTATTCCCCTGCTGCACATCGCGGACGCAGCGGCCGGAGAGATAAGGGAAGCCGGCATCTCGACGGTGGGCCTTCTCGGTACGAGCTTCACGATGGAACAGGAGTTCTACCGCGGCCGTCTCGTCGAGCGGCACGGCATCGAGGTCCTGATCCCGGACGAGCGCGAGCGCGAGACGGTTCACCGGGTGATCTACGACGAGCTGTGCGCCGGCGAGATACGAGACGACTCGCGCGCCGAGTACGTCAAGATCATCGAGGGGCTGGCCGCCCGGGGGGCCGAGGCGGTCGTCCTCGGCTGCACCGAGATCCCCCTCCTGGTGCGACCCGCCGATTCACCGATCCCGATCTTCGACACCACGGCGATCCACGCGCGCCGGGCGGTCGAGTGGGCCCTCGAAGGAGAATGAAGATGAAGGCGAAAACGGCGGCGATCATAGTCGTGCTGGCTCTGTGCGCGCCCCTCGTCTCCTCGCAGCCGGACGACGCCCTGGACGAGGCGCTGAAGCTCGTCGGCATGCGGCGGGGGGATCTCGGGTGGGAGCCCAAGGGCTGGTGGCCACGGTTCCCGGTGGCGCCGTACGAGCTGCGGGCCTTTGACGCCCTGTTCGCGGAGCCCCTCGACTCGGTGACCTTCACCCGCGCCCTGGCGGCGACGGCCTGGGAAGAGCTCGACCCCGACGAGCTGGACGCGAGACCGGAGCGAGGTGTCGGTAACCTCTTCCAGGCGGTCCAGCGTCTCGGGATCGACCCGAAGTTCGGGGGCTTCCGTGGGTACAGCGCGAACCTGATCGTCCCGGAGACGCCGCTCGACGAGGCCATCCTGGAGCTCACCCGCCTCGCCGGCAGACCGGTCCGGATCCACACCTTCGGTCAGGACCTTCCCTACCCGACCCCGCGGGAGGACCTGGTCGAAGCGGTCGCGGCCCTGCCCCAGGGTGTCGGACCGATCCTCGGACAGCTCGTCCTGAACGTCGCCGACGCGTACCACTGGGCCGAGCTGGCCTTCCGAAAGGTGGACGGCGACGACCGCGCCGTCGTGGCGCGGCGCTACAACGTCGGCGAGGAGATGATCGACGCCTTCGACTACTGCCCCGAGATCGACGACGTCGCGCGGACCCTGGACGAGGCCAGCCTGTGGTACGCCGCGCAGAAGGCCGTGCAGGCCCTCGACGACGCGCGCGTCGCGCTGCAGGGCCTCGGGCTTGACGAGGCGGGCGGGATTTCGTTCGACTGGGAGACTCCGCTCGGCTGGATCCGGATCCGCGGCGCAGGCGACGACACGGTCGACGGCACCGACGCGCTCCTCATCGTCGACCTCGGCGGTAACGACACCTACACCGGGGGCGTGGCGGCCTCGACCTTCGACCGCCCGATCGGCCTCCTTCTCGACCTGGGCGGCGACGACATCTACGAGTCCGACGTCCCCGCGCAGGGGGCCGGCCTGACCGGGGTCGGGATTCTCCTCGACGCGGCGGGCGACGACAGCTACCGGGCGCGGCGCTACGCCCAGGGTGTCGGGCAGTTCGGTCTGGGGTTGCTGGCCGATCTCGACGGCGACGACCATTACTTCAACCGTTACAGCGGGCAGGGCTGCGGCTACTTCGGGATCGGCCTGCTCTTCGACGTCGCAGGTGAAGACGAGTACACCCTGTGGGCCGACGGCCAGGGACTCGGCGGCGTTGCCGGGGTGGGCGTCTTGGCGGACCGCACCGGCAACGATACCTACACTGCGGTGCGCGAGCACAGCGTCACCGGCCGACCTTCCTACCACTCTCCCGGCCTCGACGTCGGCGTCTCCAACGCCCAGGGGAGCGGAATGGGCCGCCGCGGCGACGGGGCCGACGGGCACTCGTGGGCCGGTGGCCTCGGAGTGCTTCTCGACGGCCGTGGCGACGACGTCTACACCGCCGGCAACTGGGCGATGGGGACGGGGTACTGGTTCGGGATCGGCGCGCTTCACGACGGCGGCGGCAACGACGAGTACCACGGCGTCGCCTACACCCAAGCGACCGGGGCCCACTTCTGCGTCGGCGTTCTGGTCGACGAGGGCGGCAACGACAAGCACCTCGCCGAGGAGAACTCCCACAGCGATATCGCGTGGGCGCACGACTTCACCGTCGCGATCCTGCTCGACGCCGGCGGCGACGACCTCTACCGCGTGCGGGACGGAGGGCTGGCCTCCTCGATCAATCGAAGCGTGGCGGCGTTGATCGACGTCGGCGGCGACGACGTCTACGAGACCGAGGAGGTTCCGCGTCCGGGCTTCGCACGCAACGACGAGAGGTTTCGTGCGCGGGGCGGCGTCTCGACCTACTTCGCCGACACGACCTCGATCGCGATCTTCCTGGACGTCGGAGGACGCGACACCTACTGGGGTGATCTCGGGAACGACACCCACTGGCTCGATCCGCCCGACTCCCCGAACTGGAAGGACCGCAACTTCAGCGTCGGGGTCGACCGCGCCGACGGACGGGTCGATCTGACGCCGACACCGGTGCGAGTACCGTCGGCGAACTAACGAGCTTCTGACGGGGCAGGCAGAGGCTCGTCACTCAGTCCGCTTTGAAGCCTGCGGGGGCGTGGCTGCCGTCGCAGAACGGCTTGGTCTCCGACTTGCCGCAGCGGCACAGCGCCGCCTTGGTTCCCCGCCAACCCTCGCGACCGGCAGCGGTGACGATCGTGAAGTTGCCGGAGACGATCAGCGGACCGTCGGGCAGACGCTTGATCTCGAGCGGACCGCCGGCGCTCTCGAACCCGGGGCCGGTATCCCCGAGCGCGCCGCGGTCGCGGAAGCCCTCTTGCTCGTGCGTGTTGTCGCAGAACGGCTTGTTGCCCGAGTCGCCGCAGCGACACAGCGCCGCGCGGTAGCGCACGCCCGGCATATCGTCCTCCGCGCCGTCGATCGCGAGATCGCCCTCGACGTACAGCGGGCCGTTGTTCGAGATCACCACCGTGTTGGTCCCGGGGGCGGTCTCCCCCGTGCCGCCGTCCTTCCGCTCGTAGGTCAGGGCGCCGGTGGGGCAGCGCCTCACAACCTCGGCGACGTAGTCCGGCTCGCCGAGGTCGGGCTGTCCCCAGGGCTCGCGCCCGCTCTGGAACAGCTTCCCCTTGGCGCGCGTGCACTCCTGGACGTGGATGCACAGCCGGCCGTCCCAGGCCACGTCGACCTTCTCGCCCTCGAACCCGTAGACCTTCTTGTCATCGCTCATCGTCGATCCCTCCCTACCCCGACATCTTATCCGGCGCCCGCAACCATGCCGGGGCCTGGCCAAAACTGGGGACTGGACGATCGGCGAGTGTCAACGTAAGCTTTGGCGAGCAATTCTGGGGGGTCACCCATGGCAAGGCACCTATCCCGGCTCGTCGGACCGTTACTGGTCGCCTCGGTCGCCGTATCCGGCGCTGCGGCCACCGTCGAGCCGAACCCGGCCTACGATCTGACCGTCGACGGCGACAAGGTCACGCTCCGCGTCGCGGACGGCCGACTCCTCGACGTGGTCGAGGACCTGGGCCGCCGGCTCGGCTTCGAGGTCGTCGCGACGTCGATCCGCGACCTACGAATCTCCACCGAGTTCCAGGACCTACCCACCCGCGAGGCGATACGCCGAATCTGCGATGCGGTCGGATACGTCGAGGTCCCCGACCCGGCCACGGGCCGCATCATGAGGCTGGTCCTCACCGCCGGGGGCGGCGCCAACCGGCTCGAGCCGCGACGCGATCCGCTCCCTCAGCAACGCGAGCCGGCTCCGCAGATAGCCCCGAAGCCGATTCCCCCTGCGGAGGAGCCCGAGGAGGCGAAGACGGACGGGGACGAGGACACCGACAACTAGCGCGTCAGGAAAAGTGCTTCTTGAGAGCCGCGAGCAACGCCGCGTAGATCGGGTTGCAGAACGCTCCCACCGCGCCTGGATCCGCGGACCGATAGGTCGATTCCCACTCGACGAAGCTCGTGCCGTTCTCGGTGACCGGGAGCACGCGTACCCGTCCGACGTAGGCCTGGACCACCTCCTTCGACACCGGGCCGGGCCCGTCGTCGATGGTGTAGGTGAACTCCCGCGCGTCATCGTCGAGCGTTCGGAGCGTCTCGTGAAAGGCCTCGTTGAGAACGCGCCGGGCGCCGGCCTGATCCCCCGCGAGGTCACCCACCGCCGTACAGCTGGTGAAGACCCCCTTCGCCCAGGGAACCACGTGAAAGTCGCGGATCGCTTTCCAGACCTCGTCGCACGGCGCGTTGACGATCGCAGAGTTGTAACATCCGTCCACAGTCTTCTCCTTTCGACCTGTGTTCCTGAGCCATTCATCCCGAACCGGTAAGGTCGTGCCGGTATTCCCCATTATCACGCGTTGCGACCTCCACGGGGAAGCCCGGGCCGATCTTTCGAGGTGCGACGAGCCCCGAAGAGGTAGAATTCCCTGTCGAGAGCTCCACGAGCCTCAGAATCCAAGCGATCTTCAACGGGACCGCGTTGCAGGAGGAGTGATGTGATGGGCGATGTACCACGCCCGCTGTTGATGATCCCCGGCCCCATCGAGCTTTCTCCCGCGGTGGTGGAAGCGTTCTCGAAGCCCTCGCCCGGCCACCTCGCGCCGGGTCTGATCGAGTCGTTTGGCCGATGCCTGGAGGGAATGCGCGAGGTCTGGCAGGCCGGACCCGACGCGCAGCCCTTCATCCTCACCGGCGGCGGCACCGTCGCCATGGACGTGGTCGCCGCCAACCTGGTGGAACCCGGTGAGACCGCGGTGGTGATCAACACCGGCTACTTCTCCGACCGCCTGGCGGAGATGCTGCGGCGGCAGGGCGCGAAGGTCGTCGAGGTCGCCGCGCCGGCGGTAGGCGACGCGCCGGCGACCGACGTGGTCGGCCGCGCCCTCGCGTCCGGCTCGGTCAAGGCGCTCTTCGCGACCCACGTCGATACGTCGACCGGCGTTTGCATCGACCCCGAGCCGCTGGCCCGGATGGCGCGCGACCGCGGGATCCTCTCGGTCTTCGATGGCGTCTGCGCCACCGCCGGCGAGAGCTTCCGCATGAAGGAGTGGGGCGCCGACGTTTATCTGACCGGCTCGCAGAAGGCGCTGGGCGTGCCCCCGGGGCTCGCGCTACTGGTGGCGAGCCCGCTGGCGCTCGAGGCCCGCGCCCGCCGAGGACCGAATGCGCCGCCGCCGCCGATGTACCTCGACCTGGAACAGTGGCTTCCGATCATGAAGGCGTACGAAAAACGGCGCCCGGCGTACTTCTCGACCCCCGCCACCAACCTGATCCTCGCTCTCGAGGCGGGTCTCGGGGAGATCCTCGAGGACGGAATCGAGCCCCGTATCGCCAGGCATCAACACGCGGCCCGTGCGATGCGGGCCGCCTGGGACGCGCTCGGCCTGAGACCCGTCCCCACCCGGCCGGAGCTGCGGGCCGCGACGCTGAGCGCCGTCTACCTTCCGGAGGGCATCGACGTCGCGGCGGTCGTCGGCGGCACGGCCCGTAACGGCGTGATCGTGGCGGGCGGACTGCACCCGGAGATCCGGACGCGCTACTTCCGCGTCGGTCACATGGGGTACGCGATCACGCGGAAGGAGATGCTCGTGCGCACCGTGGACGCGATCGGCAGAGCCCTTCGGGATGCGGGGGCGAGTGCCGATCCGGCCCGGGCGGTGTGCGCCGTGGAGTCGGCCCTCGACGCGACCTCCTGATTCGGCAAGGTCGCGCCGGCCCGAGGCATCATGACCCCGGGGGAGGCTCCGCGTCGTCCTCGGTGGCCGGAACGGCGATGTCGTAGCAGTACAGTGTGTCCTGCTCTCTCAGGAACAGCTTGCCGCCCGAGATCACCGGGTGCGGCCAGCTCTGCTTCTCGACGTCGGGGATCATGAACGTCCCGTGCTCGCGATACGCCTCGGGACTCGCCTCGACGAGGATCATGCGGCCGTCCTGATACCGGAAGTAGAGGCGCCCGTCGGCGTAGCTGACCGCGGCCGAGGAGCTGCCGTCGTTTCGCTCCGGGCCCCAGGCGACCTTGCCGGTCGCGAAGTCGACCGCGATCGGAAAGCCCTTGTTGTGCCCGGTGCCCGTGAAGATCGTGCCGTCGTGGAGGATCAGGCCGCCGTGGTGGTTCTGCAGGGTGTCGGCGTCGAGGAAGTAGACCTCGTCGGCCGTGAGCCTCCCTTCGTTCTTGCCGATCCTGACCAGGCCGGCGCCGGTGCCGTAGCCCGCCGAGGCGAAGACGTGGTCGCCGTGGACGACCGGGGTGGCGATGTTGGCGATGTCGCTCGCGACGGGGTTGTACCCCCACAGCATGCGACCGGTCTCCGCGTCCACTCCGATCAGGCCGCGACCGACGAGCTGGACGTACTGGCGAACGCCCGCCGCCTCGGAAACCACCGCCGAGGCGTAGGCCGCGCCGTCGGAACCGCGCGGCCCGATGCGTCCGCCCTGGGTGCGCCAGATCTCCTCACCGGTCTTCTTGTTCAGGGCGACCATCATGGCCTCGATGTGACCCGGCGTGACGATCAGGCGGTCGCCGTCGATCAGGGGCGACTCGCTGAACTTCCACTCGTAGCTGCCCATCGCCTTCATCAGGTAGCCACCGAAGTCGTCGGGCATGCTGCGGCTCCAGATCTCCTCGCCGGTCGCGGCGTTCAGGCACACGACGCCGCCCTCGGTCGACACGGCATAGACGCGGTCGGCGTCCACGGTCGGCGTGCTGCGGGGCCCCCCGTACTGGTCCTCGTGGACCGGCCCGACGCGCGTCTTCCACAGCGTCTCGCCGCCGTCCTGTTTCAGCGCGAGAACGTACTGACCGTCGTCGAGGTCGCCCATGGTGAAGATCCGGCCGCCGGCGACGGAAACGCTCGAGTAGCCTCCGCCGATGCCGCCCGCCTTCCACGCCAGCGGCGGTCCTCCCTCGGGCCACTCCTGAAGCAAGCCGGTCTCGGCGGACTTGCCGTCGCGGTCGGGCCCTCGCCACTGCGGCCAGTCGGCCGCGGCGAGGGGGAGCGCCACGACGAGCGCGGCCGATATGCAGGCCGCAATCACGCGCCACCCTCGTCGAGGGATCGTCGGGGAATCGTCAGGGTTCATGTCGACCTCCTGGGGAGTCGGCCGGGCCGATCTTTGAAGTTTAGGTCGCGTGAGGGTTGCCGGGTCGTAAAGTGATGTAAAGAACTGCTCGGTTTTGCGGTCCGGATCGACGATTTCGGGTTATCCTCGAGGCGGGACCGCCGGGCTCTTGCTGGTCAAGGCCCGAATCACAACCAAAGCCGAGCGTGGATCGGGGCCACTCCGATGGAGGCATACGCCCCGGACGCGCCGTGAGGAGGGAACGAAACGATGAAGTACATGTCGGTCTGGACGATCAAGCCCGAAAACCTCAAGGCGGCCGTCAACCGGTTCAAGGAGGCCAACCCGGAACCCGGCTCGGGCGTCGAGCTCGTGACCCGCTGGCACGAGGTCGGCACCGGTAAGGGCTTCGCCCTGCTCGAGGCGGACGACCCCATCGCCCTCTCGCGATTCATGGTGGCGTGGGCCGACCTGGTCGACCAGAAGATCGTCCCCGTGGTCGACGACTCGGAGATCGCACAGGCGCTCTGATCCTCAGGGGTCGGGCGGGGGAGCTCCGCGACGATCTCCGTCGCCACGCGCGGAGCCTACGGCGATCGGTTCCCCGGGCCGAGCCGGCGCGGGGGCGGGGGAGTGGCTCGGCCTCCGTGAGGGCATCCGGAGCGGGGCAAGATTGACAAGATACCCTCCCCGCATATACCCTGTTTTCAGGTTCCCGGTCGCAATCAATCGTACAGAAACGACTTATTGCCGTGCCGAGGCCACGCCGAAGTGCCGAACGCTTCGGCACCGATCGTGACCCGTTGGTGGAGTCATGGGCCGGGAACTCGAGATCGTGCTCCCCCGGGGAGCGAGGAGAGAGTCAGATGGGAACGAGACTGTACGTCGGCAACCTGCCCTTTAGCGCGGACGAGCACGGAGTGCGCACGCTCTTCGAACAGAACGAGCGAAAGGTCGAGGAAGTCAAACTGATCACCGACCGGGACACCGGACGACCCCGCGGCTTCGGATTCGTCGAGATGGGCAGCAGCGAAGACGCCGACAACGCCATCCGCGAGCTGAACGGCTACGAGTTCGAGGGACGGCAGCTGACGGTCAACGAGGCGCGCGAGCGCACCCGCGGCGGCGGCGGCGGCGGCGGTCGTGGCGGTTTCGACAGGTACTAGACGACAGGTCAACCGCATTCAACGATCAAGACTGAAGGGCGCCCCTGGTGGGCGCCCTTTTTTTGTCGCTGCGCGGACCGGCCGAGACGGGCTCCGGCTCGCAACTCCGGCCCGGGATCGAGCGTAAACATGGATGTGAGGGCAATCTCGCAAAGGCCGCGAAGTGCCGGATTGCGCGCTACACTGGCTGGCCGAAATCCGCTGATCAGGACTCTTGCCACGAGGGAGATCCCATGAAGCCGTGTGACTGCCTCCCGACCGCGATCGCATCGCTGGTCGTTCTCATTGTCGCCACTGCTCCGGCGGTCGCCGCGGGCGTCGAGCCCCACGGCGGGATGCTGCGTTTCCCCGACGTCAGCGCCGACCGGATCGTCTTCTCGTATGCCGACGACCTGTGGGTCGTTTCCCGCGAGGGGGGCGAGGCCGTGCCCCTGGCCTCCCCGCCGGGCCCCGAGGCCTTCGCGAAGTTCTCGCCCGACGGCCAGCGCGTGGCGTTCGTCGGCAATTACGACGGCAACCCGGACCTGTACGTCGTGCCGGTCGGTGGAGGCATCCCTGCCCGGGTCACCCACCACCCCGCCGGTGAGCAGCTTTGCGACTGGACCCCCGACGGGCACCTGATCTTCCACCAGAGCGGACTGGGAGGAATGTACCGCCAGGTCCAGCTCTTCACGGTCTCCGCCGAGGGCGGTCTCCCCGTACGCCTGCCGGTTCCCTACGGAGCCAACGGCGCGGTCAGCCCCGACGGCGATTGGCTCGCCTACAACCTCCACCCCAGGGACTTCGCGACCTGGAAGCGCTACCGCGGCGGATGGGCCACGGACGTCTGGCTGTTCGGCCTCGAGGACGGCTCGGCCCGTCGGATCACCGACTGGGAGGGAACCGACACGCTTCCGATGTGGCACGGCAAGACTGTGTACTACCTCTCCGATGCCGGCCCGGCCCACCGGCTCAACATCTGGGCGTACGACACGAACCGTGGCGAGCGGCGCCAGCTCACCCGCCTCGACGAATTCGACGTCAAGTGGCCGTCCATCGGCCCGGGTCCGGACGGCAAGGGAGAGATCGTCTTCCAGCACGGCTCGGGAATCCACCTCCTCGACCTCGCCACGGAGAAGGTGACCCGGGTGAACGTCGTCGTGCCGGGTGCGCGGCCGACGCTACGGCCACAGCGCGTGGACGCGAGCGAGCTGGTGCAATCGTGGCAGATCTCCCCCACCGCCAAGCGCGCGGTCTTCGGTGCCCGCGGAGACATCTGGACCGTTCCCGCCAGGCACGGCTCGCCCCGCAACCTGACCCGCACCAACGGCGTGGGCGAGCGCTGGCCCGCGTGGAGCCCCGACGGCCTCCAGATCGCCTACTTCGCCGACGCGACGGGTGAGTACGAGCTGTACGTCCGGCCCGCTGACGGCAGCGGTGACGCCCGCCAGCTCACCCGTGACAACAAGACCTTCTTCGGCGAGCCGCGCTGGTCGCCCGACTCGAAGAAGCTGGCGTTCTACGACAAGGCCGGGCGCTTGCTGCTGTTCGACTTCGATGCCGATGAGATGCGCGAGCTCGACAGGAACCCGTGGGCCTTCACGTCGTCGCTGAGCTTCTCGCCCGACTCCCGCTGGCTGGCCTACACCAAGGCGCTCGACAACCGAGTCTCCGCGGTTTTCATCTGCGACCTCGATTCGGGAACCGTCCGCCAGGTCACCAGCGGAATGTTCAACGACGCGAACCCGATCTTCGACAGCAAGGGTGAGTTCCTGTACTACCAGAGCGCTCGCGAGTTCGGCGCCCCGATCTACGAGGACGTGGGAACGACGTTCGTGTACGCCGGGCTGGGCCGGATCCTGGCCGTTCCCCTCAATGCCGAGGTCGAGAATCCGTTCGCGCCCGAGAGTGACGAGGAAACCCAGGACGGCGAGGACGAGGAAGACGGCGACGAGGACGGCAAGGACAAGAAGGGTAAGAAGGACGGAGACAAGAAGAAGAAAGCGGATGGCAAGAACGGCGAGGACGATGACGAGGGCGAAGACGACGACGAGAAGGAGCCCGAGCCGGTCGAGATCGACTTCGAGGGCTTCGAGGCCCGCGCCATCGTGCTCCCCCCGACCCGCGGCCGATTCGGAAGCCTCGCATCTTCCGAAGAGGGCGCGCTGATCTTCGTACGGTTCCCGGTGCAGAGAGGGCCGGAGCTCGAGCCGTCGATCGGATTCTTCGATCCTCGCGCCGAGGAAAAGGAGCGCGAGGAGAAGACCGTCCTGGAGGGTGCGGGGCAGTTCGAGATGAGCGCCGACGGCAAGAAGCTCCTCGTGGCGAAGAACGGCGGCTACGCCATCATCGAGCCCAAGCCCGACCAGAAGGCCGAGGACACGCTCTCGCTCGACGGTATGGAGGTCACGATCGATCCGCGGGCCGAGTGGCGCCAGATCTTCGACGACGCGTGGCGGATCCAGCGCGATTTCTTCTACGTCGACAACATGCACGGTGTCGACTGGGAGGCGATTCGCAGTCAGTACGAGACGATGCTGGCCGACTGCGTCAGCCGGCGCGACGTCAGCTTCGTCATCGGAGAGATGATCGCCGAGCTCAACATCGGGCACGCCTACTACTTCGGCGGCGACTACGAGGATCAGCCCGAGCGCAACGTCGGGATGCTCGGGGTCGACTTCGAGGTTCACGACGGTGCGTACCGCATCGCCCGCATCCTGAGAGGCGGCGAGTGGGACGTCGACGTCCGCGGCCCGCTCGATCGTCCCGAGCTCGAGGTCGACGAGGGCGACTACATCCTGGCCGTCAACGGTATTTCACTCGACGTGACGCAGGACCCGTGGGCGGCGTTCGTCGGTCTCGCCGAAAAGACGGTGACCCTCACGGTGTCGTCGAAGCCGAAGCCCGGGGACGACGAGGACGAGACCCGCCGGGTCGTGGTCAAGACACTCGACTTCGGTGGCGAGATCGGCCTGCGCTACCGCGCCTGGGTCGAGGACAACCGCCGCTTCGTCGCGGAGCGGACCGATGGCAAGGTCGCCTACATCCACGTCCCGAACACCGGGATCGACGGCCAAAACGAGCTCTTCCGGCAGTTCTACGGACAGGTCGATCGCGGAGCCCTGATCGTCGACGAGCGCTGGAACGGCGGAGGACAGATCCCGTCGCGGTTCATCGAGCTGCTCAACCGTCCGCGGTCGAATTACTGGCGCCGTCGGGACGGCAACGACTGGCCGTGGCCGCCGGACAGCCACCAGGGACCGAAGTGCATGCTGATCAACGGCCCGTCCGGCTCGGGCGGCGACCTGTTCCCTTGGTACTTCCGCCATGCCGGTCTCGGACCGCTGATCGGCCGGAGAACTTGGGGCGGGCTGGTCGGACTCTCCGGCAACCCGGGTCTGATCGACGGCGGCTACACCGCCGTGCCGACCTTCGGGTTCTACGAGACCGACGGCACGTGGGGCGTCGAAGGTCACGGCGTGGACCCGGACATCCCCGTGATGGACGACCCGGCCGCCATGGCAAAGGGCAAGGACCCGCAGCTGGACCGCGCCATCGCGGAAATGCTATCGGAGATCGAGAAGAACCCCTACCGCCCCCCGACGCCTCCCGACGCACCGGACCGGAGCGGCATGGGCCTGAAAGAGGAAGACAAGTAAAACCACAGACTGTAGATACCGGGGACAGCTACCGCATTTCGGTCCAAACGGCGAAAAACACCTCGGTGCGGAATACACGGAAAGGAGTGTGCTGTCCCCGGCTCGCCGATCAGCCGTCCGCGTCGGGTCGGATCACGGGCATCCGGTGTCGCGTGGCGGCATTCAGGCGCTTGGCGACGTCGTTGTACCGGGCGATCTTCGCCTCGGTCTCCTCCCGCGAGAGAGAAGAGGCGGTGGCGATCCGATCGAGCGACGCCCCGTGCTCATCGATCATCCAGGCCGCCAGGTAGCCGAGCTCGATCAGGTCCCGGAAGTCGGCGGCCTCGGCCGTGGAGACGAACCCGGATCCGTCGCCATCGGCGTAGGCTCGAAGGGCGTCGCGGTCCTCGCGGGTGGTCTTCAGAAGCGCCGCCTGGAGCTGCGCGACCCGGCCGTGCTCCGTTCCGGGCAGCTCGCAGGAGGTGGCCGTGTAGGAACGGATGTAGGCTCCCGGCGTCTCCCCTTCGATGAATTGAAGCAGCTTCTCACCCGTGCGGATCGAGGCGACGACGCCCAGATCCTCGCGCGCGGCCTCGGTCATTCCATCCGTGCGGACCTTCTCCACGTGCTCGACGAGATCCGCCGGATCCCCGGCATTGAGTGCGAAGCCGAGGCATGCGCATGCGAGCAGGATCGCAGCGAGACCGATGACGCGCTTCGACTGCAACCCGACGTTCCTCACGGAGGCCATGGCCGCCTCGCAACTCTTCGGAGACGATCCGGCCCGAACATCGGCCCGCGAGAACAGGTGATCCGGCGTCAACATTGTCTACATTATTGTATAGCCGGCTCTACGGATCGCGTCGCTCAGCTGGACCCCCGAGAACGACCGCGGTCGCTAGCGCGCCTCGGCGACCTCCGCGCCACCGGCCCGGCCGAGCTCCGGCGACCGATCCCGATCGATCCCGAACCCGGCGAGAACATCCCCGTGCGTAGCCCGCGCCTGGTCCAGGCTCAAGGTCAGGAAGGACCGCTCCTCGGTCACGATCTCCAGCCAGGGCCCACGGGCCTCGTCGATGATCTTCGCCAGGTGCTCCATGTCGCGGGGCACGACCCCGTTGATCGTCTCGACGATGTAATCCTCCATCTCCTGGTACCCGCGGTTGACCGGGGCGGGCAGGACATGGGAGATCACGATGACCTGGCGTCTTTCCGGCGTGACCACGTTCTGGAAGAGGGCGTGGTTGGCGAGGTCGAACGGTGGGGACTTGAACAACGCGAGGTAGTTGACCGTGAGTGGCCTGAAAACGAGCCCGCCGAAGACCAGGTAGCTGGGAAGGGTGTGGCTTCGACGGCCGGGGACCAGATTCGGGGTGTACCGCAGCGTGGCTTCCCTGGTGAACCGCCGACCGTCCCGGAGCAGGCCCAGCTTGACCGTATCGCCGACGTGCTTGGAGCGAACGCTCTCGGAGAGCTCGAGTCGGCCGATGCCCGGCCACAGGACCGTACCGTCGTTGGCGACCTGCATCCCGTCGATCGTCAAGAGCACGTCGCCGGGCTCGACGACCCGGGAGGCCGAGCCGCCGTGATCCAGCCGGGTCGCCAGGACGCC